>Ga0325405_1006099_pt1 | contig 12196 bp, 11 predicted proteins | sample PopdelMetagenome_21_FD_205663 | JGI IMG/M metagenome (GOLD analysis project Ga0325405, IMG submission 205663) | Populus deltoides microbial communities from Bellville, Georgia, United States - Xylem-Control-R2 | ecosystem: Host-associated > Plants > Phyllosphere > Stem > Wood/Secondary xylem...
GATGCCTTGGCGCACCGTGGTTTGAAGGGCGACACCATGTAATGCTTCAGACCACCATTCATAGGCAGGGATGCCAAGCCTCGGGATTGCTGGGGCTGTGTCAACAAGTTGGGATATTTTTTCATCTAATGTTAGTCTAGAGACAAGGTCTTCAACTCTTTGGCTTATGGGTAGTTTAGTTTGGCAAAAAGGGTACAACTTTGTTGATGGGTCAGATGAGTCACACGAGTATGGTGGTTGTGTTGACTCAACATATAAATGGAGTGAAGTTGTGAGGATGGCGATGAGGACTCTGAGACACAAGTTTTGCAGTCTCATTCTGTGAGTCTGTTGAGGAGAGCTGAACAGAGGGAATGGAGATATTTATTTTCGAAGAGAGGTAATGGGCACAAGGGCAGTGATAAAGTAAGTTTTTTTTTTTCCCAAGAGAGCACATGGAGGGGTCAAATGAAGAAAATGGGTAGCAAAACGACAGAAAAACTCAATTGTAAAGATTTTACCTTGAGATGCACTAACTGTGTAAGTTTGAGAATTATTTTTTTGCTGTACTATTTTGAGAATGGGCACAAGGGCAGTGATAAAGTAAGTTTTTTTTTCCCCCCAAGAGAGCACATACATGGAGGGGTCAAATGAAGAAAATGGGTAGCAAAACGACAGAAAAACTCAATTGTAAAGATTTTACCTTTGAGAAAAATACTCGTGATAACGCTGATACTGAGCATGTGTGAGGTTGTCAATTTCTATGAAAAATAAAAAATTATATCTGCTCTAATGAGTTGTTTGGGTCCCTGGATGGTGGCTTGAGATAAATCCTTCACGTGCCCCTCTACATAATGGGCACTCGGCAGGCTTGCCTTGAAGGCTTCACTAGACAATGAGGGCCTAAACCTTTCCCACCTTCAACCAGGCCAACTAGATATCAGTAGCAGAAACAAAACGATGCGCTAAGCTGCGCCAACCCAATTTTGTTTTTTTGTTAGCGTGAAAAAAATGTGAAGGGACATTAGTATTTCTAAAAAAAACAGTTTATTAAATTAAATATATTTAATAAGCATAACTAATTTAAATAATACAAACAAAATATATATATATAATAATTACACATCAACTGATAAAAAAATAAACAACGTAAAAAAAAGCTAAAAAATCCCAACTTGTGCTTGTCTCGGTTGACATGTTAAATTATTAACCTTGTTATTATAATGGAGTAACTTCTTTAAAAATAAACTAAATAAAACTATGAAACTTAAGTATCAAATAATTCAATGTTGAAAGGCAAAACAAAAAATAATAATTAAAAAGGCAACAAAAAAATCTGAGTTAACCTGTGACTATAAATATATGATTGAGATAACCCTGTAGAAAAGAGAAAAAAAACATGAAAATCAATTTCTAATAAATCAAATATTGAATGAAGAAATTGAAAAAAAAATCAATTTAAAAAAAAATTAAAAAAAACTAAAGTTAACCAGTATTAAACTTCAAAACTCATGTCCTTAATCATGAGCCAAGACTATCCTAATAGAAGGCAAAAAGAAAAAAAAATTCAAATCATTAAAATGTTAAGGGGTGAAATTTAAAAAAAATATAATCCAAAACAAAAGAAATATCAATTAAAAGAATGAGCATTAAATTTGATATAAAAATATTTTAGAATAGAATAACGAGGGATAAAATTGAAAACAAAATTCAACTAGAAAAATAATTAAAAATAAACAAACAACAATTAAAAAAATAAAAATTAAATTTGATATAAAAAAATTAAATAAAACTAAATAATGAGAGGTGATAGGTGAAATTGAAGAAAAAATCAATAAAATAAATATAAAATAAAATAAATATCAATTAAAAAAATAATAATAAAACAAAAAAAAATAAAGAGAAAAAAAAAGGTAAAAAAAAATTCATTTTATCGTGCACACATGCAACATCTTTTTTAAATGAAAAAATAATATGTTTCTATATATGAATTCTCCATGCATTTTAAGTTTTTTTTTTTTTTTAATTCGTCGAAGTTTTGGCCTAGACTTGGAAAATTTGAGAAAATATTGAAACAAAGGAACCCAAGGTCTTCAATTTGGTCGTGAGAGCTTCGACTTTACCAATTCAGTCATACCATAAAGTGGAAACAAGAAAAGAGAGTGAAAATTCACATACAATTGATGACTATGAAATAGGTAGTGACATTTATCGATATACACCTGAAATATATTATTTTTCTGGGTGTGTGCCTTACCCCTTTCTCTGGGTTCACCGACATGGTACCAACACCATCAAACTAGTAAATACTGGCTTTTCAGTTTTGAGAACTCATTCTCCATATCAAATTACAACGGAAATTGGGTACTCGTCACCTTCTACAACCAAGAAATGTCTTCCTTCTTCCATCACCATCAGGCCATCTTCATTAGCTCTACTAAGGTGTTCACAAGGGCTCACTTCAAATTCAATTTCAGCTCTTTCCCCTGCACCTAATACCACACTTTGGAATCCGATCAGCTGTTTCCTTGGCCTACCATTTCCATGTTTTTCCTGCCTCGCAAATAGTAAAACTGGATGCTTGCCTGCCATATCTCCATGGTTCTTCACTCCAATTCTTGCACGGCATTTGTTTTGCTCACAGAACTCCGTGCCCAACTCAGAAATCAATGTGGAACGAACTGAGTCGAAGTCGTTGATTATATGCATTGTTGACGACTGATTTAAGTAGAGTGTGTTTTGGGAGACAGCTGTTAGTTCATAAGAATATTTTGAGTAGCTGATGCCATAACCAAACTCAAAAACACTTCGGCCTTTGTAGAACCTGTATGTACGGCCAGGATAGCCTGAAGAAGCTTCAGGTCGCATCCCCATGTCTGTCATTGGAACTTTCACAAATTCTTGTGGATACCAAGTCATTGGTAATCTCCCTCCTACATAGCATCATGCATTCACTGTTAGTACCATAAGATGTCGAAAAATAAAGTAATACTTTCCACCAGCGTGTTTCTCGGAAAAAACCTACCGACCCAAAAAGAAACCGCCTCTTTCTAGGTCTAGTGCCAAAGTACCATAAGATGTTGAGAATAAAATAAAACTTTCCATCACTCATGCATTTGCTGACAAATAAAGAAGCACAGCCTTTCCTTTCGAAACATCGATCATAACTTTACCTGGATTATGATCACCAAACATGATTTCTGCAAGGGCAATGGCACCACCTTCACCAGGATAACCAGCCCACAAAATGCCTCCAATGTTTTCATCATTCTTGGCAAAAGAAATGTCAACAGGACCTCCAGAAAAAAGCACTAGAACAACTGGATTTTTGGCTGCTTTTGCAACAGCGATGATGAGTTCCTGTTGCTTCCCTGGAAGCAACAAATCAGTGCGATCAAGCTCTTCCCTCTCCTGAGTTTGGTCCAGACCCATCATCAATACTACATGATCTGCTCCTTTTGCTACATCCACTGCCCTGTCAACTGAAGCTGAAGAGCATTGAACTGTATCACAAGCGGGGTGATAAACAGTTTGTTTAATGTAGCTCTGCAATGCTTGCAGCGGGGTAACAAATCTGCATGGAGGGCCTGCATAGTTTCCAATAAGCATTTGCCCAGAATTGGCATTAGGGCCAATAACAGCCAGAGACTTGGTTTTGGATTTCGAAAGAGGGAGGAGTCTTGCAGAGTTCTTTAAAAGGACAATGCCATTACGGGCAGCTTCAAGAGCTAGTATCTGGTGTTCTTGGGAGCAAACTTGGTCAGGACCAATGTTTCCAAAAAGCTGGCCTTCAGGATGTCCATTGAAAAGGCCTAGCCTCATCCTTACAGAAAAGAGGTTATGAAGGGCCCTGTCAATATCGGATTCAGACAGTTTTTTCTGTTCCACTGCCACTTTGGCGTGTTTCAGCAAGTATGATCCACAGTTGACATCCATGCCTGTACATGCATGTTAGACAAAGTAAAAAGATAAAATACAAAATAAAAGGCTACTTTGGTTTACCTGCTAAAGTCCATCTGATTGAAATTAAACTAAAATTCTTATTGAATGCTAAAAAAGTTAACTATGATCAACATTATTAAACTGATCGAACAGCATCTCTATTCTACTAAGGATCAAGGATGTAATATAAAGAAAATGTTACTGAAAACTATACAAACCCAGTTGCTGGGGCTTCTCCTAGCCTAATAGCTAAAGCTTTTAGGCTGAGTGGTTATTTGACACTAGGAATATCCTGGTCCGTTATTCCACAGATATGTAGAATCCACTCATTGGTCTGTAACATATATGTAAGTGGGAACTTTACTAATTTGAGAATGTCGAATCGCTTTTCCAACTCATCCTATTGACCCATTTTTATAGAACAACTGTATTGTTAAAGTAGACACTGTGACAAAGGAGTATCATGAGTCTAGGAGTCATTTTAAGCTTTTACTATTTCGAAGCTCTCAGTCATACAAGTAACATTGTGTTTGGAAAAATAAGTGTGTCAACTTTTCCTAATCAAAGCGATTGCAACACAATACATGAAGTAATTGCTTTCTTGTTCTGTAAAACTTAATTTGCAGTGATTGTATTCAATTATCTAATTGCAGATTGAATACTACATGCCGCATGCGAATTCTATCTTTTTCACATACAGCCAGAAGAGAGAAAAGAAGGACCAGATAGCGAGAGAATAGTTAGCATCCAAAACACCTAAGAAAAGTTAACAAGGGCACACTGAAAAGAGTGATGGGCCAATTGTCGATAAACATTGACTTCGGTGCACCTACGGGCTCCTTTTTACTGGTGGACCCATAAGATTAAACGGGTCCAGAATCGAATAATTCTTTCCTAGCAGGAGTTATTGTAACCAATACCACAAACCTAGGCAGCAAACACAAGCACATGCTACTTTGTGACATAGGCAAGGAGATCAAGAGGTAGGTCCTATACCAGCTTTAAGCACATCAACCACAGCATCTTCGGGTGATTTAGCATATCCTTGATCATCATGGATGATGGAAACAGCATCACAGTCTGATGTGATATACCTGATTATTAAAACATTTTGGTAATGACAAAACAATAATTGACACCAATGAACACTTCATATGGAGTAGCTACCATTCACAAGAATATGCACTGCAAATGTATGAACTGCTTTGATACATACCCACGAAAACCCCATTGCGCTCTAGCAGTTTTGGAAAGGAGATTGGAGTCGGCACAGCTAGGGACTCCGTTAACTTTATTGTAAGCACACATTATCCCACTGGCTCTCCCCTGTTCAACACAGCTTTTGAATGGTGGTTGATACGTGTCTGCTAAATCTTGCATGGTCACCTGATTTAAAAACAAACAAAAAATAATCACGATTCACCAACTAGTACACTACAGTGATAACCAGAAAGTCTTAAGGTGACTCGACTAAGAAAAGAATCAAACAATGATATTATTTTTTTTGCCTTCAGACATTTTCGCTCAAAACTGATGCAAACCTAGAACCAAGAATAACCTACAGCAGTAAAAAAAAAAAAAAAAATTGGCTCAGATTATGTATTGGAGAAAGGGCTTAGAATAAATTACAACAGATTGAAATTGTAATTTTATGTTCTGGCATTTGCTAATTTCCAAAACCTGAAGTATGTCGGCAAAGCAAATGACCAGATTAACATAATTGCAAAACCCAATAAAGGATATCATCCACCAATCTAATCTTTTGAATCAAATAAAAGTTATTATAGAGCACTTGAAACAAGGAAGTATCTTTTATTTTAGTTCCAAAAGGGCACAAAATAAAAAAGGAAAGACAGAACATAAAAAATTGGGTGAAGGCCATTTGGGCAAGACACACTTACGCGAGCATCAAACACGAAGCGATTCATGCCTTTCCAATTATCCAAATCGTAAGCAGTAAAATGCTTGCAACAAGCTGAGGCTTGAAGATGCCCTTTAATCTTTCCTCCTTCAAAGGAATCCCCTTGAACCCCTTTCACATATGATGCTGCATATAACCCTGTCACCAATGGATCCTCCCCGGGTGTCTCTTGTCCTCTCCCCCATCTCGGGTCCCTAAAAATGTTAATATTTGGTGCCCAGAATGTCATACCTGTAGCTTGCCCTGCGTTGTACAGTGCTCTAGCCTCTTTTCCGATCGCCTTCGCACATTCAAAGAAAAAATAACACAATCAAAGTCAAAATATACAGAACTTATGTACTAATATTTTCGCAAGTAGTAATTAAGAAAGATTAAGGTTTTGTTAGAGTGGTCTTGCCTGACCAATGAGATACCATTGGTAGGCATCAAAAGAAGCAGCAGTGAGGATGACTTGAGGGAAACTAGTGGCGCCTTTAATATTATCGTTGAAATGAATGCCAGGCCCTGCATTGGAAACGCCATGTAATGCCTCGGACCACCACTCATAACCCGGGATACCGAGTCTTGGAATTGGTGGAGCTGAGTTGACGAGTTGAGAAATCTTTTCATCCAACGTGAGCCTAGAGACCAGGTCCCTGGCTCTTTGGCTGATGGGCAATGTGGTTTCACAAAAAGGGAAGGCCTTTGTTGATGGGTTTGACGAGTCGCACGAGAATGGTGGCTGAGTTGAATCAACTCGGAGGACAGATAAAGTGAAGAAGGTAAAGGTGAAGAAACAGAGTTTTTTCGGTCTCATGGTGGGAATATGTAGACGAAACTGTGAAGCGGAAGTGAGAATGCAAAGTAAAGCTGAAGTTGCAAAAGCCACTGAACTGCTGTCTGCTGTGACCAATTATGTTTTCTTTCTTTCTTTTTTTCTAATGGCCACGGTCATGTCTCAAGTGTGAAAACAATGGTTCTGGACCAGGTAAAGAAAGTTAACAGAATCTTGATGGGTAAAATTTATTCAGATTAGATGAGCTGGAGCCCATCATTAGCCCCTTTCGACTCCTGAATGGGTGAATTGCCCAAATACTGTATAATCGTGGTTGATTAAAATTTGAAAGATAAAGGTCATAGGTGGCTCGCTAGACGTTACGAGTCATGATAGTATTTTTTAAAAAAAATCAATAAAAATCTTGGATTGATATCATTAATTTATATTAATTTAATAATATAATATAACTATAAAAAAATCAATGAATAATTAAAAAGAAAATTGCTTGTGAGTATAATAAAAAATATCCTCTAAATATTTTTAAAATATTTTATTGATAATAAAACAAAAATTAAATAAAAACATGATAAACTCATAAAAAAATAAAATTCAATTACCAACAAATCAAACGCTAAAGGATAAATTGAAAAAATAAATAAATTTTAAAAGGGATAAAAAAACTCAACTCGATTCAACATGTGAAATTTATGGTCTGGTCATAAGAACGAGATAACATTATAAAAAAATTAAATAAAATAATGAAAGTCGACTCTCAAGCAAACAAAATAATAATAAAAAAGAAATCAATTAAAAATATATAAATAAAAACTTGAGTCAAATAGGGTTAACTCTACTAACTCGCGACCCGAAACATTAGATCGAGATAACTCTATGGAAATAAAAGTGAAAAAAATCACAAAGCTCATGATTTAATAAGCTAATGTCGAATAATAAAAATGAAAAAAAAAACAAATTTAGAAAAAAAAACCTAGAAAACAAATCAAAGTCATACCGAGCTTATCTTTAAAACTCGCAACCTAGATCATGAGACCAAGATTACTCCATGGAAGAAAAAAAAATCACGAAATAAAATTCTCAATCTTTCAAATATCAATGGATGAAATAGAAAAAAAAATAATCAATAAAAATAATTAAAAAAAATGAATAGCAACCAAAAGAACAAGTACCAAGTATGGTATAAAAATAAATAAAATAAAATAATGATGGACGGAATTGAAAAATAAAATAAATTAACAGAATAAAAAAATAAGAACCTGATTGGATACAAAAGTTAAATGAAATCAAATGTTGAGGAGCAAACTTGAAAAACAAATTCAATTTAAAAAAAAACATTAAAAACAAAACAAACAGTAATAAAAAATAAAATTGATATAAATACAAACTAATATAAAACATTTAATTTTTTAAAGGGTATGCACGAAACACAAGGCAATGAGAGAGAAAAAAAATGAAGGAAAATAAAAATAGTTTGTTGCAGCCACATCGTCGATATTCTGCCACCACAGCCCTGCCACCTGGAAAAGCTCAATAAATCACTCCCGACGCCATTGCAAAAGTCAACAATTGGTCGTTGGGCAACACTACACGTGTCAGCTACTTTTGATTTTTAAATAATATTTCGTGTTTATTAAAATATCAAATTGCTTCTTAGTCAACTTGGTTATAGATAGAAAAACATGATAAAGATACAAAAAAACCCTTGGATGCCAGTTCAAAATATTTTACTTTTAAAGGCACTTTAGTTGCCTTATTGTGATTTAGAATGTGAAAGTTTGAAAAGGCTTTATACATTAGTTTAAATTGTTTTGCTTTTTAATGGTAATTTAGTTATTGCATTGTCCTTAATAGATATTAGAAGATCAATTTATCCCCAGTCATTTTAATGATGATTAATGGATCTTGTGAAAATAATGTACTATTCCGATAACAAATTAAATGGTTTTATTATAAAGGTTGGATTGGTAATTATATTGTTTTAGTATGTGGTGTGCCAAGTCTACGCCTATTAGGGTGTTCGTGAGAATTGTGTTTTGTATTGTCTTTTTCAATATGTTTTTTGTTAGGATATTTACTGGTCTTATTTTTTTTTCTCGATTTCAACCTTCAATACTAGATCTGTTGAAAGTGGAGATTCATATTTTTTTTAATTTTCTTTTTATAAATTTATCTTAATCCTATAACCCATGTCACAGGTTTAACAAATTAATATAGATCGACTTTGGTTGTTTTTCTAGGTTGTTTTTTCTAATTGAATATTTTTTATTTCACCCTTAAACATTGGGTTAGATGGAAATTGAGTTTTATATTTTTTCTTTACTTGCTTTAGTGAAATCATCTCAATATCGTAACCTGGACAATAGGTTTTATAGGTTGACCTGAGTTGATTATGTTTACTTTTAGGGATTTTTTGTATTAAACATTTTTTAAACCAAGCACGCGCCAGACACTTTCAAATTTTAATATTAATTTACATATATTAAAATACTAAATCACTCATAACCCCATATGAGAATTTTTAAAAAAATCATATCAAAAAACCTAAAATGACCTTGCATCCATAGTAAATAGACTAGGGACATTTAAGTAATTGACATGCATAAAAAATATGAAAAGCCCTGAACCAAGTGGAACTTTTTTTAAGAGTTACTTGTAATTATATTATAAAAAAAATATGAAATTATTGATTGACACCCTTCTTTAATATAATTACCGATAAGCTTCATAGAAAAGACTCTTGTACCTCTAAATTCAAGCTTGCCTATAAAAGGCAAAACAATAATCTTACTGTAGAATGCAATGTGAACAATCTATATTAAAAAGGTGTTTGAGTCTGCTGCTGCGGTTGCGGTTGGCATCAAAACTTATTTTAAAGTGTTTGGTTACCACTAGTCACACTTTTTTTCACGTGAGCCCCCCTTCAAAACTGAGGTTAGACCTCAGTTTTTGAAAAGCAAAAAACAATTGCTCTTTGTTGCCATGTTCTCCTCTTTCTCACTGACACTGTATAATTTTAATTAACATTGCAAAACTTTCCCGTTGGAGAGCCCATCTTCCCCTTTGTTCCTAATTTGTTTTGATTTCTTTGGCCTCGACGACGATTCTGTTGAACACCTTATCCTCATCAAAGATCCTTTCCAAACAATTCAAGTGGTCCGAGTTCACCATGTGCAATAGGTCCTTTAATTCCATTGGATCCTTTCCAAAAGTTTCCCCCAGTTTTTCTTTTAGCTCGTCGATGTTGAGGAGGCAAACATCTTTTTTTGCCCATTATCCAATAGCTATCTTTTAATCAACAACAGATGTGCTCTCTCCTCCAAGTTCTAGGATAATTGTTGTGAGATGCTTCGTTACACTAGTAATTACATCCTAATCTTGTGTTGTTTTTATGCCGAGGGAGAAAGAAAACGAAGAAGAGGCAAATGGGGAACTGAAGGGAAAAGAGGATTTGGTTCTCTACGTGGTGGCGGTTGGTTCTGGAAATTTACAGATTTTTATCCGTAATTGAAAACGATGCCCTTTAAAAACAAGTATAAATACAAATTAAACATGCTTGGTTTTTATTGGTTGGTGAAAATTTAGACAAGTTTTTATGTAATAATGGCAACAAAACATATATTGCTTATGCTACTATAATGTATTTGTATAAAGCTTTTTTATTGAGTGGTTATATTTAGAGGTAATTTTTGTTAGAGATAATATATATATATTAAATATGTGGATGTTTAGTTGTATCAACGGCACTATATAACTATATTAGAAGGAGATCGCAAGATAATGAGGTTTTTTCCGAGTATGATTGCAATTCCAATTTCATTCCAAATGACTTTTTACCTGATATTGTACCTCGCTCAGCTATTCAAGGATCGCAGAGGCCTTCACGTATGGGATTTGTACGTGATAGAATTGCAAATAGTTTGTTTTATATATGTGTGTGTGTGTGTGTGTGTCCTTTTAGGTAATTTTACAATTAAACCTCATACAAAAAGCATATTAACCAAACATAGAAAACTGTTTTTTTTCAACCGCAGTTTTAACCAAACACATCAAAATTTAAAACGAACCTCATAAAAAGCACTTTTTATTAAACTGCTTTTTTAAAACCACAACCACAAAAGCAACCACAATACCAAACAGACTCTAAAACATTGATCTATTTTTTTTTTGTAATCAGAATAGGTAGAAATAAAAGTAAATAATGAGAATAATATTTGAGAGAAAAGATATATTGATATTGTTCGAGAAATGTTAGTTCATGTATGGTGTTATTAATATAAGGTATAGCTCTGAAACCCGACCCGGCAAGTTGACTCGGAACCCGGCCGATCCAGGGTTAGAATCGGGTCGGGTTGAAGAAAAAATAGGGAAAGAAAAAACCTGGTGTGACCCGGTCAAAAACCCGGTTGCAACTAGTTGACTTTTTTTTACTAAAACGACGTCGTTTTAATTAAAAAAAATTAACATGGACGACTTGTCAAAACCCAAAACCTAGATCGGGTCTAAAAACTATGATAAAAGGTATTTCATGATTTGATTTAGTCTCAACAAGACAGGTATTCGAAAGATAAAACATGATGGGTTGGGCTCAAGCAATTTTGATTCGTGATGGACTTGGCCCATGTATAGAAACGCATTGTATTTCGATCCGTCTTTTGAAAATGGGAAAGAAAGATGGATAAGCCCAAGCTTGCACGAGTTGTTAACAGCAGCAAGCAAACCAGGGAGCGGTAAACTATCAACTAAATTACAGTAGCTGAGCGTTTATTAGGAGTCAAATCCCTCTCTCCATAATTCAACAATTCAGAAGTTTAAATCCTTCTCTATTTGCGCATTGCATCAGCTTCAATAACAGCAAGAATGAAGCTGCTGCAACATCAAATTAAACGACTGAAGAGGCAGTATATAGTTTATAGATATTACATCGTTAGGATCCCACGTAACTATCCAAATAACGTATTTAGTTTTTATAAATTCAACCCATGCTGAGCCCTTCTCAAATAACGCCAGTTTCTCCAAGAAAAAGAAAAGGGAAAAAGAAAACAGAGAGGGAGACTCAGAGAGAGATCATTGGAGGCAGTTTTCATTAAAATATAATCTGAAAAGTTAGATGCGTGTAGTTTATCAAACCAGCTTATCCACAATCTCTTTGACATAAATTTTCCATCGATTCCATGCCAATTGGTATCTTATCTTGTTTCCCAATTCCTTGCAATAAATTATCTTATCTTGATTTACCTAAATCGCACTTGTATCCTTCAACACCATGGGATGGTGGTGATTACTATGGGAAAAATTAAATAAAACAAAGTGCTTAGAGCAAGTAATCTCTTGTTTCTATCAGAGAAAATAGGCTGTCTCTCTCTTTCAATCTGTAAAAAATAGCTAAATAGACATGTACAGTTAATTGGTTGAAAGCAACTCCTTCCATTTTTGAATATCGAATCCCTGGCGGCTTTCAACTTGCGCGCATCGAATTAAATCCATCTACTCCGAACAAGGCCGGCGAGAAAATCAACCTTTCTATTTAGATATTATTAATAATTTTTTATTTATTTATTCATATATATAATTTTTAATTT
>Ga0325405_1006100_pt1 | contig 12195 bp, 9 predicted proteins | sample PopdelMetagenome_21_FD_205663 | JGI IMG/M metagenome (GOLD analysis project Ga0325405, IMG submission 205663) | Populus deltoides microbial communities from Bellville, Georgia, United States - Xylem-Control-R2 | ecosystem: Host-associated > Plants > Phyllosphere > Stem > Wood/Secondary xylem...
TGAGACTGGAAATGGGCGTCTGATCCAAGTTGCTTGGAAGTGGTAGGGGAGCAGACCCAAGTCCATTGGGTCTTACAGCCCTAATTGGCCTAAAACATTTGGGTCAGGCATCCTCGCCCAACTTTAATGGGTTAGGGTTGCAGTTAAACCAAAAACTCTTGGAGTTGACATTTAAGATAGGCTCAAAGCTCTTGGATATTGTGTTGCAACCAGACCCATTTAAACTTGGGTAAATTTAAAATTATTATTAATATTATTATTTATATTATAAATCTTTTTAATTTTAATATTATTAATATTAAAAATACTATTTTTTGTATTATAAATTTTTTTATTTTTAGTATAATTAATATTATTATTTATATTATAAATTTCTTAGGTCTGGAAGGGCAGGCCAGAGCCAAGTTGTTTAGGAGTGGCAGGGGAGCAGACTCATGTCCCTTGGATCTTGCAACCCTACGTGGCCCAAGGCATTTGAGTCAGACGTCCTCACCTAACTCTAATTGGTTCGGGTTGTAGCTAGACTCAAAAGTCTTGGGTCTGACATTTAAGAGGGGTCCAAAGCTCTTGGGCGTGGTGATGCAGCCAGACTCACTTAAACTTGGATTAGTTTAATATTATTATTAATATTAAAAATATTATTATTTGTATTATAATTTTTTTTATTTTTAGTATAATTAATATTATTATTTGTATTAAAAATATTATTATTTTTATTAATTTTAAAAATAATATTATTTGTATTGTAAATATTATTATTTTTATTATAATTAATATCATAATTAAGAAATTTAAAAAAAATATATCATTAATTTTGAAAAACAACCATGGATTTCATTTGAAGGATAAAATTATTATTATTATTATCATCATTAATAAATTTAAAGAAAAATATTATTACTATCGAAGAAAAACAATAAGTTTTATTTGAGGAGATTAAAAACTATAAAAATTTAGGTTAAACAAGATTAATATTATTATTAATAACATAAATATTATTAAGTTTGAAATAAATTTTATTACTATAAAAAATATAGATTTGATTTGAAGGTTATTATTATCATTATCATTATCATTATTAATTTGGGTTTGGCATGCCCTTCCAGACCTAAAAAACTTGGGGTTGAAAAGATGCACCTAATCCAAGTTACTTTGGAGCGGCAAGGGCGCAGACCCAAGTTCTTTGGGTCTTACAGCCCCACCTGACCCAAGACACTTATGAAAAATACATTAAAATTTTATATGATTATAGGAAAATTTAATATATATATATATATATATATATATTATGAAAAAAATAACTTATAGTTAAACCGGTGAGCGAATATCTTAGGTAGTTCATTTTTTAGTTCAATTTTAATACCTTTTTTTATTTTCATCATTTTTTTTTTATTTTTATTGCTAATATAACAATGAATAAGTCAGAACCACACGAATACACATGTAGATCCTATAATAGTTATATAATTGAATTTATCATTCTATAAAATAATTATTTAAATATATTATTTAAATTTAGAGTGATTGAAAGGGTAATTTCTAAAATTCTTGAGCTGAGAGATGATTGTAGAATCCTATCAAATTTTATGAAGGACAGTATAAAATCCTCAACATTAACCTAAGAAGAAAGAGAAAAATTCTATAAAAAAATTATATTTTATTAAATACACCGAGTCAATATAAAAGTAGATTTTTTATCATAATTTTAAATCTCTTCTCAAGTTTAATTTAAAACAAGAATAATTTAGATTTTTAATTGAATCATACTAGATTAATTCTCTTTTATTTTTTTAGTTGAAAGTCATGTCGTGTGGGTAAACCTGTTAACGCTAGCAAGAGACAAATCAAGAAGATATTTTATTAAGCTGCAGCAGTGGCTATTAAATAGCCTTACACCGTGACAAAGAAAAATAACAAACTCATGATTTTACAGGATGCAATCATGGTTAACAAAGGGAAAGAAACGTGTTCCTCAAACCAAGAAGGAATTATTCAACATAACTAAAAATAGTCCTAAGACTCAGGAAACAATCTGGAATATTTCAACATTTTACCATCTTCCTTTAAACTGAGTTCTGTCAATTTATATTTGGAGATTCACACACACCCAGTAACCTTCGCATCTTCAAAAAGACATCAAGCTTCAATGGCTTTGTTAGAATATCAGCAACTTGTTCTGTTGTAGAGCACGTAATTAGTTCTAATGAACCATCCTTAACAAGTTCTCGAAGAAAATAAAACCTGATATCTATGTGCTTGCTACAGCCATGCATTACGGGATTCTTTGAAAGTTTGATTGCTGAAATATTGTCACAATATACCTTCATTGGAGTGTGTTGTGTCTGATTGAGACTCTTCAGAATTCTACTTATCCATACAACTTGGCATGCACTTGAAGCTGCTGCTATGAATTCAGCTTTGGTGGTGGATAAGGAAACAACTGGTTGTTTCTTCGATGACCAAGAAATAGCCCCTGAACTCATAAAAAAAACTTAACCCGAGGTGCTTCTTCTATCTTCTTGATCACCGGCATAATCGTTGTCCATGTATCCAAAAAACTCTGCATTTCCTCCCTTTTTGTAGAATATCCTGAAGTTGGTCATGCCTTTGATATACTTCAAGACCCGTTTGGCTGCTAACAAGTGACTTTCAGCAGGACTTTCCATATATCGGCTAATCAAGCTGACAATAAACATCAAATCTGGACGTGTAGCAGTTAAATACATGAGGCTTCCCACTATTTGTTTATAGAGAGTACTGTCAACTTTAATGCCTTCTTCATCTTTTGTAAGTTTAAAACTAGGAACTGCTGGATTATGAACTGAATTGTACTGATCCATTTTAAATCTCTCCAGAATCTCTTGTGCATATTTACGTTGACTGATAAATATACCATCTGTTCTTTGTAATACTTCAATACCAAGAAAAAACCTCATTCTACCAAGATCAGTCATGTCAAATGCAGACATCATGGAATTCTTAAATTGTGCAAACAACATTTGATCGTTACCGGTAAAAATGAGATCATCAACGTAAAGACACACAATTAGAATTTCACCTCCACCAGCAGTTTTAATGAACAAGGTGTGCTCGTATGGGCACTTTGTGAACCCTTCTTTGATGAAATACGCTTCATTGTGACTATACTAGGCTCGGGGTGCCTGTTTGAGTCCATATAAAGCCTTCTTGAGTCGATAGACTTTGGATTCGTGTCCTTTCTGTTCATAACCTGGGGGCTGATCAACGAAGACTTCCTCATTAATTTCCCCATTCAAGAAGGCGGACTTGATGTCAAGTTGATAGATCACCCAACTGTTCTGTGCAGCAAGCGCAATGACAATTCGGATGGTATCCAAACGGGCTACTGGTGCGAATACTTTAGCATAATTAATTCCACGTTGCTGACAGTAACCTTTGGCAACTAGCCTTGCCTTGTATTTGTCTACTTCCCCATTCTCATTGACTTTAGTTTTAAAAATCCACTTTACTCCTATACTCTTCCCTCCTGATGGTAATGCCGTGAGCTCCCATGTGTCATTCCTCTCTATGGCTTGCATTTCTTGGTCCATGGCACTCCTCCATCTCTCAGACTTTGCTGCTTCTTCATAGGTCATAGGGTCACTGTCACCTAGCAGGGCCAAGAACATTGAATTTCCAGCTTCTTCATCGGAGAACCCTTGACCAGCAGAATAATCTTGCATCCAGACTGGTGGTTTCCTGATTCGTCCCTGATGCTCCAAAATGTTGCTATTTGGAGTATGTTGTTCCTCATCATCGACTCCAGGCTACAATCCATTTAATACAGACTCTTCCTCGTCAAACTCAGGCTCCTGTTCGCCTGAAATTGCTCCCAGTTCTGTAATTATTCCAGAATCACCTGAAATTGCTCCCAGTTCTGCATCTGCTCCAGAATCAGCTTCCTTTTCTGCTGAAATGGCTCCTAGTTCTGCATCTGCTCCAGAGTCAGCTTCAATTTCCCCATCATCTGTATCTGCTGCTTCTTGTGTCTCCCACTCAAGATCAGTCAATAAATTATGTTTGTGATTGTCATCCCAGCACCGTTGTTAATCTTCTTCAAACACAACATCACGACTAACAATTATTTTGTTAGATGTAGGATTAAACAGCCTATAAGCTTTAGATTCTTCACTTACCCCAAGCAGAATGCATTTTAAGCTTTTAGCATCCAGCTTCACTCTTCTACTGTCTGGTACATGCACGTGGGAAACACAACCAAAAACTCGAAAATGATCCACTGAAGGTTTAATTCCACTCCATGCTTCCTCAGGTGTTTTGTTCTTTACAGCAAGAGTTGGGCATCGATTTAGCACATGCACAGACCAATTTGCAGCTTCGGCCCAAAAAGTTTTAGGAATTTGTTTTGCGAACAACATGCTTCGCACCATATTCATAATAGTGCGATTTTTCCTCTCCACAACACCATTTTGTTGAGGAGTATAGGCAGCTGTTAATTGTCCATGAATTTCACAAAAATTTATGAATTCCTGGGATGTAAATTCTCCCCCACGGTCTGTTCTGACAGCTAGAATGCATGTCCCAGTTTCCTTCTCTACTCTTGCTTTATAACTTTTAAAGAAATCGAATGCCTCTGATTTTCAGCCAAAAAATAAATCCAGATTTTTCTGCTAAAATCATCAATAAATGTAAGCAGATACCTCTTCTTACTATTGGAGCTTGGATTGATTGACCCGCATATGTCTGCGTGTACCAGTTGAAATGTGGTGGAAGCTCTCCAGCTGCTTTCACTGGGAAATGGATCACGATGCTGTCTTCCTTTTAAGCAATCTTCACATACAGTTTGAGAGCCTTTAAATTTGGGTAGTCCCTTCACCATTCCTTTTTGTTGAAGAAGGCGAAGTCCATTCCAGTCGAGGTGCCCGTAACGACAATGCCAAAGATTTGCTTGATTTGTGGTGGATGATGAAAGGCATTTCTGTTCTTCTGATGAACACCGAGCATGGACACAAAACATCCTATTTTGTGTTATCCTACTTTCAATAATTAGACCTTTGAAAGCATGAAAGATTTTGCATTTTCCATGCTGAATCAACATTGTCATGCCTTTTTCTTGCAACTGTCTGAGACTTAATAAATTGTTCTTCAAGTCTGGCACATAAAATACTTCTAGAATTACAAACACGATGCTATTTACCTCAAATCGAATCTTTCCCTTGCCTCGTACTGCAAGCTTTGAGTCATTTCCCAGCTCCACTGACTCTATGAAGTTACTGTCCAGCTCACAAAACAAAGACCTTTCTCCACACATATGATTACTACACCAAGAATCAAGGTACCAGGTGTGCTCAATGTTAGTCTTTTCGTGTTCTACAAGTGCCATCAATAGCATTTCTTCCTTTGTTTCTACATACTTGGCCATATGATCTTTGGCTCGCTTAGAACACTCCCACTGAAAATGCCTAAAATCATGACAGTGGTAGCATTCTATGCTGGATTTGTCAAATTCAAATCTGCCTTCAAATCTGCCTCTGCCTCTCCCTCTACCACAGTAAACACTTCTGCCTCCACTTCTACCTCCTTGGTGTGGTCCATGACTAATTTGAAGGGCTTGTTCATCTACTCCATGTCAACAGATCCTCTGTTCATGTACCAGAAGACTGCTTTGAAGCTCATCAATGGACAAAGCATCAAGATCGTTTGATTCCTCAATAGAGCATACAACATAATCATACTTAGGAGTCATCGATCGCAGAATTTTCTCAATAATTACCACATCATCCATTTTTTCTCCATGGATTCTCATTTTGTTGGCTATAATAAGAGTTCAGCCAAAATAGTCATCAACTGATTCTCCAGTTTTCATGTGCAATACTTCGAATTCTTTGCGAAGTGCTTACAGTTGAGCTCATTTTACCCGAGTTGTGCCTTGATACTTTCGTTTCAAAGAATCCCATATGTCCTTTGCAGTATCCTTCTTCAAGATGGTTTCCAGTATTGAACGATCAATAGCCTGGAAAAGGTAATTCTTGGCTTTGAGATCTTTCAATCTGAGCTCATCAATGGTTTTCTCCCGTAGATCCTTGTCCTCTGCTGCAACAATGATTCCAGTCTCTATCAAGTTTCAATATTCTTTGGAACGTAGAAAATTCTCCATTAGCATACTCCAATGGTCGTAATGACCATCAAATCGCAGAATAGCAGGTTGCACAAAGCTATTCTCAGATGACATAATTGTGTGTTTCTTCTCTCTGAAATTCTGGAAATTATGTGTTCCTCACAGTGTTTCTCTCCTCTCTGTGTTTCACTTGCATGTGTTTTCCTCACCCTCTCGGTGTTTCACTCCTCTCAGTGTTTCGTCTTCTTATCTAGTCCCTGTAATGAAAAACTAGTGATCAGATTTTATGTTCTGATACCATATGTTAACGCTAGCAAGATACAGATCAAGAAGATATTTTATTAAGTTGCAGCAGTGGCTATTAAATAGCCTTACACCGTGACAAAGAAAAATAACAAATTCACGATTTTACATGATGCAATCGTGATTAACAAAGAGAAAGAAACGTGTTCCTCAAACCAAGGAGGAATTATTCAACATAACTAAAAATAGTCCTAAGATTCAGGAAACAATCTGGAATATTTCAACATTTTATCACTGTATAGTGGGGTTTTAAATCAATGCTTTAAATATTATTAAAAAACAATTAATTTAATCGTGAAAATTAAGTCGAAAACACAATTTACCTAGAACAAGGAAAAAACAAATTATGGGCTACAACTACAAGACGTGATAGTGACCAAGTTGATTTTCTAATTTTTAAAAACAGCATGATACAAAAACATGCCGTGCATGTGAGCTGCGATACAGCGCGCGCCCACGTCCAAAACCGTCCTATCTCTCCGCTCTGCCTCTCCTCCTCTCTCTCTCTCTCTCTCTCTCTCTCTCTCTCTCTAACATTTCTAATATATGTTTTTTTATCACTATCTTCGCCCTTTGAATCGGACTTTCAACGCACGAGGTTCGCCGGCTTCAACCCAAATCCGACGTCCACATGGACAAAGCCGCCGGCGAACCCCTGAAACAATACCATCGTCAGCGTCACCATCACAATGATCATCATAATTTACCAACTCCGACGTCTTTAAAGGCGTCGGATGCTCTGCCATTACCACTTTACCTTACGAACGGTTTGTTCTTCGGGCTGTTTTTCTCCGTAGCCTACTTCCTCCTTCACCGTTGGCGTGAAAAGATCCGCAACTCCACTCCCCTTCATATCCTTACTTTCCCTGAAATCGCTGGGATACTTTGTTTGTCTGCTTCGGTGGTTTATCTTCTTGGTTTCTTTGGGATTGGCATCGCTCAATCTTTAATCTCTCGAGGGTCACAGGATTCTTGGGACGTAGAGGAAGATCATATGATGGAGAAAAAAGGTGGGCTTTGTGCTGCAGAAATATGTTCAGGTCCTGCAAAAAGTCATGCTGCATCACTTGCTTGCACTCTTGCTCCGGTTCCGAGTGCGAGAGCTGTTAGCACAATGTTTCAAACATCATTGTTAGGCAGTGATGACGAGGAGGTTATCAAAGGAGTAGTATCTGGGGACATTCCTTCGTATTCTCTCGAATCAAAGCTTAGAGATTGCAAAAGGGCAGCTGTTATTCGTCGTGAAGCGCTTCAGAGAATGACAGGGAGGTCTTTGGAAGGACTGCCACTGGAGGGGTTTGATTATGAGTCAATATTGGGGCAATGTTGTGAGATGCCTGTTGGGTATGTGCAGATTCCTGTGGGGGTTGCAGGGCCTTTGTTGCTTGACGGGAAGGAGTATACGGTCCCAATGGCTACTACTGAGGGGTGCTTGGTGGCCTCTACAAATAGAGGGTGCAAGGCTATTTTTGCATCAGGTGGGGCTAGTTCTGTTTTGCTTAGAGATGGCATGACTAGAGCTCCTATTGTCAGGTTTGGGACTGCTAAAAGGGCTGCTGAGTTGAAGTTCTTTATCGAGGATCCTGAAAATTTCGACACCCTTAGTGTTGTTTTCAACAGGTTCTTGTTTTTCTCCTAATTCTTAGATTTTTTTTCCCCAATTTTTTGAAGAAAATAAATATTTTTTTGGTTAGATGTATTTTTAATCTTCTTTTTACAAATTTAATCCTTGTCTTTTTAGTCTTCTTTGGCTTGAAATGATTAATTTCTTGATTTCTTGAAATTGAAAATTGTCCATCCCCTAGGTTAAAAAGATTAATTTCATCCAATGAGCTAGAAAGTTGGTACCATATGATTTTGAATACCTCCTTAATTTTTCTATTTGATTTGGTTTGGTTTGGTTTGGTTTTGTTTTGTTTTTTTAAATTATGTCTGTATTTTTTCTCCTGGTAGAAATTTTCTTGTTCTTTTGGAAATATTTTGTTGTTGGTGGATGAAATCTTATTGGAGTTGATGGGTTCTAATTTTCTTCATTATTATTTTGCATTAGTTAATCATTATCTGCCTATTCTATATTTATCTACTACAGGAAGTTCTGTTTTCTAATACTCTTGTTACTATTAGGAATATGTTTATATTCCAAAATGAAAATTAGGGTTGGATTATTTACTTCACACGACAATAGTTGTTTAATGTGGTAGATGATATGCAGGTCAAGCAGATTTGGAAGGCTACAAAACATTAAATGTACAATAGCAGGAAAGAATTTGTACATGAGGTTTAGTTGCAGCACAGGTGATGCTATGGGAATGAACATGGTCTCCAAAGGAGTCCAAAATGTCCTTGATTATCTCCAAACCGATTTTCCTGACATGGAGATCATTGGCATCTCTGGTAAAATTCCCTGCTGCTTAGTTGCCATTTTTGGATTCACTCTCAGGTGATAGTCAATGATTCATTATTTTCAATCCGTGTTTTGAATTTTTCAGGCAACTTCTGTTCTGATAAGAAACCAGCAGCTGTTAATTGGATTGAAGGGCGTGGAAAGTCAGTTGTATGTGAGGCAATCATAAAGGAAGAGGTGGTTCGGAAGGTATTGAAGACCAACGTAGCCACCCTGGTGGAGCTTAACATGCTCAAAAACCTTACCGGTTCAGCTATGGCTGGTGCTCTTGGTGGGTTTAATGCCCATGCCAGCAATATTGTTACTGCAGTCTACATAGCCACAGGGCAGGATCCTGCTCAGAATGTTGAGAGCTCTCACTGCATTACCATGATGGAAGCTGTTAATGGTGGCAAGGACCTTCACATCTCAGTCACCATGCCTTCAATTGAGGTAAAGATTTATACTATAGAAACCTAAAATATTTATTTCCAATTTATTGGTTTAGCACTTTGTTTAACAGGTCTGTTGAAAAGTACTAAAATGGTTATGCATTAAAAAAATCTATTTAATTTGAGCTCTGGCATCAAGAACAAAGTTCCACCTCCTTTTTTCTAATAAGGTATCGACTATTTGGTTCAGGTGGGCACAGTTGGAGGTGGCACCCAACTAGCATCTCAGTCAGCTTGCTTGAACCTACTTGGAGTGAAGGGTGCTAGCAAGGACTCCCCAGGATCAAACTCAAGACTCTTGTCCACCATCATTGCTGGTTCTGTTTTGGCAGGGGAGCTGTCCCTGATGTCTGCTATTGCAGCCGGGCAGCTTATCAAGAGCCATATGAAATACAATAGATCTAGCAAAGACGTGTCAGAGATAGCACCCTCAAATTGAATACTATCATCCCATATTTGATTAATTGATATGACAAGACTTTATCTTATAATGAAAATCAGAAGTAAATCTCCAGCAAAAGACATGTGGGAAGTACAAAAATCAAGGGTAGTTGTTGGCTAGTGTTAAGGACTTGAGGGGACAAACAAGGGGAAGTCCATGTGGAGGAACTAGTACCTAGAAAATAAACAAAGCCTGTTCATGTTGCCGGACCCATGTGACTCTGTTGGGTATCTCTTTCAATTGTGATTTTTTTTTTTTTGGAGGGGGTGGTGGATAGTGGATGGGACACCAAGACTTGTTTAAACCTCTGTCTGTTGCGTGGTATGCCAATTGTTTGCATCACACCAAGACTTGGTTTCTCTGTTCCAGCCTGTGATATTCACCAGCATTGTTCAAATAATTTAATCCATGTTGTTAACTATATTTTAGATCTGTATTGACTTCAGAAAAGAGCATGTCTTAATCAGATTTAGATCCGTTTTAAGTGTCTGTTGTTTGTATTGTAACTTCACTCATTGACTGCTATCAGGCTAATCACATGGTGTTAGTCAGGACATTAGTCAAGGCTTTGTCCAAATACTCTGTACTTGTGTATCAATGCTTCTATGGGTGTTTGGTTAGATTTGTTAGCACTGTGGTCACTAATTATGGAAAGCTGGTCCATGGATCACCTTGCAAAGAGGTCAGTTACACTTAAAATACACAGAATCACTTAGCTAGGTCACAAGGAGAATAGCAGAAAAGCTAGACCATACCTGGCCTTTCGCACAAAGGAAAATGAAGGTTGTGCTAGTTAATTGGTCTACATTAAACATATCTTATCTGTGTTTTTTAAAAATTTATTTTTTAAAAAAAAATTAATTTTTTATGTATTATGGATCATTTTAATACGTTAATTTAAAAAAATAAAAAAACATTATTTTAATATATTTCAACATAAAAATAAATTTTAAAAAATAACTACAACCACACCTTAAAAAAAAACAAAAAAGCAGTTGCTTGATTGAAAAAAAAGTATGTTTGGACAAAACATAACATAATGTTTTTTTCCCCATATTTGGGAGATGTGTTTGGTTTGCTTCTCTGCTTTTACATTTACTATAGAGTACAGCCTCTCGAACGTACACTAAGAACATCTGAATACATTTAAAAAGAAAAAAAAAACAAAATGGGGCAATTCTGCAGAGGCGTATAATCGAAAGAGATTGCCTCGCCGTCTGTGGGAATCGAACCCACGACCACATGGTTAAAAGCCATGCGCTCTACCGGCTGAGCTAAGACGGCTTGTCTGAAACCATTTTCAGACAGGATTATATAATGCTATCTATATACGAACAAAATACTCAGAAACAGTAAATTCGTTAATTGATTCATGTTTTAGCCCTATAAAATAATATCCTTTGGTTAAAATTTTTCCATGTTAATAATGTCTTTTTCAAATATTTTTCAATAATACTCCTATCCGCTAGCAACAAACCAACCATATATTATAATAATTTTTTGAGTTTTAATTTTTAGAGGGATATTGATTATAAGAACTTGGAATGAAAAGGGTGAGACAAAAAAGCCTATCTCAATTAAGTAGGTTTTGAATATTATCTTGGTATATAAAAGATAAAAATAACATGATAAAAAAGACATGTTTACTTGTATGTATTTACTAGTTTAAAAATATAAAAATTTATTCAAAAAATATCTCAAAAATATATTTATTTTATAGCATTTATATTTTTTCTTTATCTTGAAAAACTAACCAAATATAACATTAGATTCTGTGCATGCATGTTAGCTAAGGATTAAAAAGGTGTTCCAGAATGTAATAATAATTATTTTTTAAACTATTTTTATCTTGAAAAAACATCAAAATAATATTTTATTTTTATTTTTTAAAATTTATTTGTTACATCAGCATATCAAAATAATTCAAAAACATTAAAAAAATAATTAAAAAATAATAATTAAAAAAAAAAACATGTTGGAATTCACTCCCAAACAATGCCTAAATCAAATCTTTCAAATCTAAAAAGTGAGCAACCCTAGGAAGTTTAAACTACAGGGGTTGAAATGGAGCACTGTTGAATCTACAGGGACTAAATATAGCTTACTCTTTGGCCCCATCTCATAGCAAATAAATACTCAATCCAATCCAAGATTTTTGAAGACCTAAAGGTGTAAATAACATAGCGAATCTAAACACAAATATGCTCATCCATTGTTTGGTATGCCGGCTTGCGTGCTTTTCAAAATAAATAAATAAAAAGTAACAATTTAATGATTTTTTAATGATGATTGCTGACGACATGGCAAAAGGACATCAACACATTACTAGACAAGAACTTTCTTGATACGCATCCTTTGCCACCTGGTTAACTTCCATCGGCATGGAGTGGAGTGTGATTTCTTTGCTCATCCTTCCTTCGATTCATAATGGAAAAATTTCCATGTGAAATGATGGAAAACAAAAGGCCTAAAACCAGAGCGTCTATTTAGAAGCTTTGATTAGCTTCGTTTCAATTATCCA
>Ga0325405_1006102_pt1 | contig 12193 bp, 6 predicted proteins | sample PopdelMetagenome_21_FD_205663 | JGI IMG/M metagenome (GOLD analysis project Ga0325405, IMG submission 205663) | Populus deltoides microbial communities from Bellville, Georgia, United States - Xylem-Control-R2 | ecosystem: Host-associated > Plants > Phyllosphere > Stem > Wood/Secondary xylem...
GGAAAGAGCTGCACCTTATAATGTATAGCATTAATCTGTGTCATTCTGAAGAAGAATAAAAAGATAGATATTGTTGGAAAATACACACACATATATTTTTCCTGAGCATAAAGGCACTTCTATGTAGCTGAATATTTGAAGTGAAAGTATAGCGTGGAAGAAGCAAAAAGCATATGTGAAAAAGTAATTCCCCAAGTAAGAACTGGAAATCAGTTTTTACAGTTATTTGGATCTTTCATCCAAAAGTGAATCTTGTTAACGACGTGTATCTCTTACTTTTTTTTATGTGCCTTACAAAAGTCCTTCGATTGTGTAAATCTGACTACTCGCGTCACAGTCGCGACACGTATATTCTACGGCCAATGATTCTGTGTCCATGCAATCATTCAGATCCAGACAAGATTCTTGCCGCGTGTATAACATTCAGAGCGAGTGTACATGTTTTAAGGGGCCAGAGAGTACGGAAAGAGGATAAAGAAGGACAAAATAATATAACAGTTACTTGGAAGGAAGAAAGAAATTCTGGCTGTCACCATCTCTCTCTAGGTAAATGGGGCCCGTGAAATACTATCATATCCTCGAAGTGGGTCCTACTATTCCAAAAAAAAATAAAAATAATAATAATAATAAAAGGAAAAACTTGAATGGGCACTGAAAATTAAGAGATGGGGTTTCCTTGATGAGGATTATGATGATGCGGGACGTTGGACCCACAGAGCTGCAATCAACACGTGCCAGTGTCCAGTTTGTGCTGACGTGTACCGATGACTGTCGTAGAGAGGAGAAGAGAGCGCGTGTGATACGCACCATCAATCATTTTGACCATTTTGGTCACCGACAGCTTGGCCTACCTGTCACTGTTGAGTTCCTCTAACCCTGTACATAATAGATCACGAGTTCTACTATTCCCGCTTCCCGATTATGATTTATTTTTATTTTAAAAAAATAATGAAGTATTTCTATCCACCTTATGTTAATTTTTTTTATTTGATGACCGGTCATTTTCTCGCTATTGGAACTCTAATTATTTTATTTCAATTAAGTATATAAACTCTAAATATTTTTAATTTTAATAAACCAGCTTTTTTATTATGTTAATCAAGTTCTTTAGTTGATCTTTTATTTTTTAATGTGGGTTTTTTAAATAGGGTTGTTCTTAATTAATAAATAAAAATATTTTAAATTAAAATAAATCCTCTTAATACATAAACTCTTTTCATCAATGGTGATTCATCAAAATAACTAAACAAATATTTTATAATTAATTAAACCTACCATTGATACAATTAAATATTATCAATGTTAGGTTTAATTAATTATAAAACACTTTTTAGTTGGTATGTAAATGGCTCACAATTGATGAAAAGGTTTTACATTCTAAGAGGATTTATTTTTAATTTGTTAGAACAATTTATTTTGATTTAAACTATTTTTATTTATTGAGAATAGTGTTATTTTAGAGGGTAATTTTACCAAACAAATCCATACAAGATGATAAAATAAAATAACTAAAGTGCTTGGTTGGAATAATAAAAAAAACATTGATTAAAGTTCATATATATACTTGATAGACATGTCAAGGGCCAATGAAGCATGATCAAATAAAAAATAATAATGTGAGGTGGACAGGAGTACTTGATTGAATATTTTGAAAAAAATGGATGTGCTAAAACAAAGAAAAAATAAATTTCATGTATTCAATTGAAAAATAGTGTAAAGTTAGTGTACTAATAGTGCATTTATCTCTTCAACAAACATATTAGTTTTGGTGTAATAGTATATTTTACCCCTAAACTATTAGGATTGTGGCAAAATAAGACCTCAACTGCCAATTTGTTCTACTGCATCCTTAAATTATTATTTTTTTTTGGATAAATTAAAGCATGTTGTCGAACTTTAACTATTGGTCTAAGAATTATAAACGACATTGTTTTGAAGCAATTCAATTTTTTTAGAAAAAAATAATTAAAAAAAGAGAGTGTTGCTCTTTTAAAAATATGAAGAAACATAGAAGAAATATATTTTTTTAATTGAGTTGGCTCTCTCTTTATTTAAATTAAACACTAAATAACAATTTTCTATATAAAAAAACTAAAGGGATAATTACAAAAATCCTTTTGTAGTTTGATTTAAATTTTACTTTTTTTCTGTACTTTTATAAATTAATTACACTTTACATTTCTAATCAAACAAAAAAATTCAAATTGTGAAGTATGTAAACTGTTATTGAATATGAAAACTACATGAAAAGCATAATCTATAAGAGTATACAGGGAAAGTGAAATTCAAATCATATTTTCATAGAAAATTAAGGAAATGATTTTACTAAAATATAAGATTTTAAAAAACTGGAAATAAGGGTCTGGCTTAACTTAAATTGAAAATATTAAAAATAAACTAGATGAATAAAAAAAAATCCTTATTTTCATAGTAGAGAATTTGAAAACCAATTTATACACATAAAATTTCACATATAAAAAATATACTAAAAACTGTGTCAAATTATAATAGAGAATTTGATTACAAGAAAAGGTGGAAACTCTCTTGAGGTGATCTTTACATGCACAAATTCTATTATTAACGGCCAGATTTTAAAATTACAAATTTTCTCATTAACGGTTAGAAAACTATAACCGTGTGAGATCTTAACTTGATTTAATTTGATGAAAAAATAATTGTGATTATTTGTTTCATTGGTTTGATTTGAATGAAGGAAATGATTTTGATCCCTAACTTTCTTGATTTTATTTGAATTTATTTGAGAGAACTTTCTAAGCATTTGTGCCTGATTTTTAGTCTTTACTTATTTCTTCTCTTCTCTGTGTTCTATGCTTGTATGTTTGATTTGCTGGTTTTGTTGTGTAGTTATAGACAAGGCATGTTCAATTTACCTCAAATATCCTTTATCCAAATGATATTTTAGAAAAATTAATATAAAAATCACTTAAAACACCCTTAGTTTGAAGAATATTAAAGTAAAAACCATTAAATATATTTGGATAAAGTTTTTAATTTAATTTGAACCCAAACCTAATAAATTTAACTTAGACCCAAACGTGAATAAATTCAATCTATTTTGATCATAAAGAGCTTTGGGTCATAAGCACTCGTAGAAATCTAAGTGTTTGTGTAATTATCTCGGTGTTTTCTAAATTTTTTTTTTTAAAAAATAGAATTTTTTTCTAATAAAATATTTTTGATTTTGGTACGAATGCAATACCTTCTCGTAGAACTACAACAATCTTCTTGGTCTTTCTTTGCTTCAGATATATTAGAAGCACAAAAGAAAAATGAGATTGTAAAAAGAAAAAAGAAAAGAAATCAATGCCGCACGGGAGAGAAGATGACTTCGAAACAGAGCGACCCTACCAGAATTCTTCTGGTATGAATGCGAGAGAGAGAGAGAGAGAGAGAGAGAGAGAGAGAGAGAGCCTCAGCCTTCTAAATCTTGACCTAGAGCTAGAAGTTTGTCGCACACAGGCATGTTTATTCTTGTGCTAACAAAATAATGCGAGGAAGTTAGCATAGAAAAGCTCACCACTTCGTCGACTCTTTGTCATCTTCTAATTTTTCGAGGAAGGCTTGAAGATGAAAAACCAGGATAATTACTAGCACATTATGGGATTTGGAAAAGAAAAGGTTTTTGACAAGACATGACAGGCAGTTGTGCTGGGATTTTGGATATCATTAACTATTCAGTCAAAAAGTTAATTATCATGATTCAAAAAAGCTTTGTAATTAAAAAAAAATTAAGTAAAAAAACACTATATTTAATACCTTTAATTACTTGATTGACAATTTATATTTCTTAACAATTTGAGTTTAGGTCATAGGAACTTCTCCTTGTATTATCTAGGGATACAGAATAATTTTTTTTAATCTATTATTTCTTTATGTTGTTTTTACATAGTAGCTAAGTTCAGTTACATTGTGATACGGTGCAAACTAGGTAAAATTTCTCTTGACATAAAATTTTTTAAATTAATACCAGTCTTTTTAAATAAGAAAGAAAAATATGAGATCCATATTATTTACTTAACCGATTCAATTCGCTCAGTTAATTTAATAATATGATTTAAAAAAAAACATCATAAATAGATTACCAAGACAGTTCAAACGTCATTATGAAAGACTCAATGTTGACACCAAGAGAAGCCGCACGCATCGTTGAAACAACAAAACAGAAAGCAAACCAATTAAAATATCATGAGATGAACATCTCATGCTTATATTTTATAATTTAATTTCATAACAAAATTTCTAAAAAAGCTAAATTGAATAGAAAATGATAAATAAAAAGATCTGAGATAACTTGTTGGCGATGATTGTTGGCAAGAAAAGAACTCCAAAGGGTTCAAAAGGAGGCTAAGGAATTTTCCATTCAACTTGTTGGTGATTCGAGGACGAATCATTTTAAAGAGAAAGGGAATGATACAATTCAGGGAAGGTCAAATTCGGATTTTGATGTAAAATGTGTAACTATCTAGTTTTACGGCAACAATCATAATTTTCAATCCGACCGTTGGATCGGGCTGAAATTTTACAGGTCATTATCAAAATTAATGAAAAATCTTATAGAAAGCAAATTAAAAAAATAACAGGGTCCAATATTCAATTAAATAAATGTTAAAGGATAAATCTAAAAAAAATATGAGCTTAAAAAATGAAAATAAAAAAATAAGCAAACTCATGCGAATTTCATAAACCTAAATTAATCTTTCAAATTCACATTCACTGAAATCCTAAACTTGAGCTCAATTAAGAAACTCAATTTTCAATAGATTAAATGTGAAGAAATAACAAAACGAAGGGTTGCTTTTATTTTTTGCAAGGCAGAAATCTAGGAGAAGAAAGGAAAAAAAAAGGGTAGAACGCACCAAACTAACATCCATTTGAAACACACGCTGAACCTAGATAGAGAGAAAGCTAAGACTAATCTAACACCGCCATGGAAGCCACCGTATGATCACTGCATTGTATCCCATATAATGCACAAAAGGCACAGACATTTCACACGCTAGCATGTATAAGCCACATGCAAGCTAATTTTTTCTTAATAATATTTATACCAAGTTAATTACCGAAAAACCCCTCCAAAAACCACATTATTAAAAGAGAACCCAATATGAAAAGATGCCTAGACCAAACCTATGAAGTTTGACTTTTAAAGGCAAATGTATCATTTAAATGATGATTAAGTAGTTTTACAATAAATATGTAAAGATCTTATTACCCCGTCTAATTTGTCAATAATTTTATGACAATTTAAAGAAGATTATTTTACTCCCTATACAAAGCTTAATAATTTTGAAAGGGTGGGCAAAATCACCCCTTCACTTTTATATTTCAGATTAAATTAACTCTTGATTCGTAGTGTTAATTTTTTTATGATGCCAAACATAAAAGCCATAAAAAGATGATTAGCTAGGGCCAGACAATTAACAGGAGGAGTGTCCTGTCACTAGTACGATTGAAAGATGCACCCAATCCAATCATTAACAATTCCATTATTCTTTAATAGGAAAATTAACTTGATGTCAAATCATGGTCTGCCAACAAATCCGTGCCAGAATTTGCTCTCCTGGTCATCACTTTGCCAAGCATCCATAACCAAAGCTTTAAATGCAAACAGTCTAAGCACAAGAAGGGATCTCTCCCAATCCTAACAAACCAAGACCCACCAAACCCATCACAATATCGTTCAAGCACATGCACATGTGAACCAGGTATCAATATCTCTTATTTTTAGTATTAACCAGCAACCACAGGTTTAGAAGAATTAGCATCAAGGTTAAGTATTGACAGTGTATCAATATCTGCTTCTGTGGTTCAAGGGTGAATGTGGTATGCTAGTCTACAGCATAGATGCACAAAAGAGAGACCAAAAAGAGGGTGCAAGCTTGATTATATCAAAGGAAATAAATTACTATAGCAGATGATTGTGGACAACGTAACTTTGGGGAGTTAGCATCCCACTCGACGGCATCCTTTACCTGAATTAATTTAAGAACAAGAAAACAATCTATGATGAAAAAATTTAGTCAAGGACTATGATCTCCATGTGTAAAGAGTTCCTGAAATCAGCTGATATAAAATGCTGAGTGCACACGTGTCCGCTTCCTCTTTTCTTTTCCGACCTTTGACTGAAACCCTAAACCTTCTCATCCACCTCGGTGGATTCTGGTAACACATCATGTTTTTGTGGTTTGTTGCCATTCATTGATAGGCTACGACGCTCCTTCCCTCCGGGCTTAGATGAGGCATTGCCATACCAGATCATTCCTATTACTGCAATGATCATACCTATAACTACATGAAGATTGAGACCCTCTTTCCCAAATAAAATAAATCCCAGGATCAGGACAAGAATTGTCTTCATATGTCCAAGCACTTGGAATGACACAGCACTAAACCTGCCAATGCAAATGAATTGGCTGAGGTTTGTCCCTACTGCGATGCTGCACGACAGGAGTATGAACAACTGCAGGAAACAAAGAGCAAGTCAAATCATTTTAAGTAAAAACAAACGGCCACAAGCACCCATTCATCTTGAAAAGCTAGTCAGACTACTGAGCTTTTGAACATAACCATAACAGTCAAATAGCAAGCATTCAGCAAGGTATACTTTAGTATCCACAAAGCAAGTATCTATGCAATCATTTAATATCCAAAACACAATCACGCCAAATCCACAACCTAAATGTATAGGACATGAATAGATGCTGCTACACCACATTAGATATATTATACCACATTATATCAAAAATAACATTCAAAAACTAGAAGGTGAGTGCCTTTCTCATGTTTTCTAAAAATAACAGGAATGTCATAACTAGAAGTATCAACTTGTACAGTTCAAGTGTGAGGACAAAAAACATTCCTCCATGCTGTTTCTATTGTCAGGGATTACAAGACGTTCATTTTCTTTCCTTAAAGGCACTTCACCATATTGCTTACACGCAACAAAATTATCATTGTATCATTAAGATTGTTATGTATTCAGCCCAAACACCAATATTTTCCCTTCGGGCTTCATTATTAAATTGAGTCCCGATGTCAGTTTAAACCATCCTCAACTTGACCCATCATAACCCATTGTCATTCCACATAGTACTTATCTGGGTATAAGCTAGATGCTTACACTTTCCTTTTGGGGGAAACAATGTTATAAGCATATACTCGGCCACTGTTTAAAGGCATACATGAGTAGCTCTTTTCATGGTCTTGTCGTAATCAAGCATTGGCTCGAACCCTCTGTGGGTCCTCTTAAAGTTCTCAATTTCAGAGAAAATTTATGAAATTAAAGCACAACTCAAATACCATTTCAAAACCAGAAAACATAAAGACAACTTACAATGGATGTGATACTGTAGGCATAGGAATCAACTCTATTGTTTGTCAACCAATAGTCCAAAAAGGGCCCTACTAACAGCAAAGATGCAGCTTGTGCAGGAGCAGTGTGCCCCAATAAGTTGAAAGATCCTAGAGAATACCTCCGTTGAAGAAAGTGTACATACTGCAGAATGTGAAATCCCAACAATGTTTAACAAAATATAGTATGCAAACAAAGATTAGAAATGGACAGAAACTAAGATTTGGAAGAATCAACAACACCTAAAACACTCTGTACTGGAAGTTACCATGACAATTAACATGCCCCAACTGCACCCGTATTAGCATAAGATGGTGCAGGCTAAAAACTTGTTCTAAATTGACTAATTTATCTAATGAATGCAGTTAAATATATCCTCATAAATATGAAAGGAAATGTACATGTTAGAGGAACCTGTACTTGTCTTGTCGTAGAATCAATTTTGAATTTAGCACTCAAAGCCAATTTCAGCTTTTAATGCCAATCATATGCAATAACGTTGTTCAAAACAGAGTTACTTACATACTGCTGCAGGGAAGTGCTCCAAACTGCTATTACAGCAGCTATAAACCCTTTGGCATTAACACTCACATCCGTAACAGTACACACTGCCACACCAAGGAGAACTACTAATATGCTAAGCTTTGTGTCCCTTGAATACCTCACATTGTCCAAGACAACTTCCAGAAAACAAGATACTGGGATCATACTCAGCTTTGCGATCTGACAATAAATTATAAAAAAATAATGTAAAATTGTAACTTCTAAAATTGACACAGTAAAGAACAAACAAACAGGTAGAAATACTTTGAAACTGACCTGATAAAATCCAACTGAGTTCCACATCAAACTCACATTCATTCCAACAATAGAACAGTTTGCAAACAAAACAAACTTCAGAAGATCAGGCAGTGGTAGATGGGAAGGCTGGATATACCCCAGCCACCTAAGAACAACAGTTAACAATGTTGTTGTGGCAAAATGCAGACCAGTTAATGTTGTAGCTGCAAGAAAGCATTAAATTAAAAAATCAGGCTTGACGCAAAAATTGAAGTTCTCAGGAGCTCTGCATTCTCCTCACTCCATGGTGAAGTTCATAATTAAGTTCTTCATATTTCATAAGGAATGGATCCAGGTGAATTTTCCAGTTTTACAACTTGAACCACAGGAAATAAACAATGTTCAATCTGATTTCAATGATTAGTTAAATGAACTGGAATAAATCAGTGAGTACAGAAGATTATGCTGTTATTAACTTAATCATCGTTTTTATATATATATATATATAACTTAATTAATTTTTTTAGAAGTCTTAAGCTGTATTATGCACAATACTAGAAACTGGTAAAAATATGTTCAATTCTATGTGTGCATTTACTAATAGGTGGAATTGCGGCACAAATGCACAATGTGAGCAACTTGATTGCTTGACTGGACTCCATTCTTATGTTCAGGAAATTATTAATTATGAACAAAGTAAAAAAGTGCGATTTTAACATTTATCCCAGATTAGGTCCACATGATGGTATTACATTTTACAACAAAACTCACTTAAAGTAGGTAATAAAACACAGGAATCCAGTATAAATTCTAATACAGTTATTTAATAGTAGCCAGCAGAAATGATATAGTGATGCCTGGCTTCCTATCCCTGCACAATTGATACATGCATGCGTTCATTCTACCTTCTTTGAGACTAATAAGAATATAATGTTATGCATTCTAAAGAAAGCATGGCCAAGACCAAGACCAGCAAGCCTTGTCCTAAGCACTTGGCTTAAACTACAAAATATGCAATCAGTTTGATAAAGCAAAAGCCAGACAATGACAATATTTTGGGTAGATTGTCACAAGGAGCATACCAAAACTAAAACCATATGTAGCCATCAGGGCCTTATTGACCAGGATGATTCCAACAGATGTGACAACATTGAACAGCCATGAGGCTGCATCATCAGCCGCCTTCCTATCAGACTTGGTTGAAGACATTTTCTTCTATGACTTCCAATTATCAGCAGAATCTTCACTGGCCGCTCTTCATGAGAGAAAATACTATAATTGGAAGGTTAAAAGCTATGTGCAGTATCTGTGCTCAAGGAAAAAAAAGAGAAAAATCAATTAGTTATGCCATGACATAATAGCATAAGAATGGAAACCGGTAGTTTGAACTGAAACCGCAAATTGTAGATGACAAAAAGATGCAAAACGAATGTGTGAGCACCCCACAACTATCCAAAGAAATGATGTGAATCAAATTAGTCATTCAATTACAGCTAAAATGTACAGAGCCTCCGTGAGTTATCGAAAACATTTTCATGGACACCCCTATATTAATCCATGAACTATAGGTTTTTGGATTGAGACCCCATTTGGAGTTTCCAATCCAAACACTCAATGAATAAGGTGGTCGCTTTACGAAAAAATTTTTCTCAAGTTAATTCAAAGGAACCACTAAGGTGTGCGTAGGTAAGCCCACGACTACAACGTGATGCTCTTTCTAACAGCTGATCCAGCACGCTAATGTTGCCATTTCAAGCTGTCATATACGTCCAATAAAACGTAACGCAACATAATGTAATGGAAGAAGAAATCACGCATCGACTCAAATCTACTGTAGTATTACATTACATCAAATTTTATCATGATCTACCTCAAAACTATATATACCATTTTAGATTTCATTTAAACTAAGGTGCCCTAATCAAGCAGAGTACTGAAGAGACCAATATCCGTCAAATTTACTGTTAAATCAAGCAGAGTACTGAAGAGAACCCGACAAAGTCATCGATTTTTAATATCAAAACAAAAACAGATCAAAATCATAACAGCCAAGACACTTAAATAATCTCATTTTCAATTTCAGTGGATAAAACCCCAAATTGAAGCAAAACAAAATCACAAAATTGAAGCAGATCCAACCAAATTCAATCACAGATCAAAAAGTCAAGCTAAAAATTACTAAAAAGGAAAGCAATTCAGGTCAAACAAATCCAATCATGCCGATCATTACAAGGACCAGAATGAAGTAATTGGTATGTACCTGGAAAAGAAAGAGGCTTTCCGGGAAGGAATTGAGACTTCTCCCGGGAAACAAACGGAAAAACCGACAAATTTAGTTTCAGAGTTTAGAGAGAGGGGGAGGAGTGTGTGAGTAATAAGAATGGGCTTTTGGCCTTGAGGGAAATCATCAATATTTAAAGAAATTCTACCGAGAGAGAAAGAGACTGCTTTCATAAAGGGAATTAAAAATCATCGGTTTAATTTCTTTCGTTTTCAGAGACAAAACCTCCAAACCAAAAAAACAACTCCTAATTTTTAATTAATTAACAAAAAAATAAAATAAAAGCAGTCCTTCCGTTTTTATTTCTGTTCAAGGTCATGAAATACGTACCTTAGAGACAGTATTCCATACGAAAATATCATGTGTATTAAATGAAATTGCCATGTTAATAAAAATCTAGTCAGTATTCATGATTCACACGTATCTCATAGAATTAGAAATCTTGAATCTTTGAGTTTTGCTTCTTCTTCTTCTTTTTGTAATTATTAATGAATATTTTTTTAGAATTGTTAGAGATTAATTTGAATATTACCAGTTTATATTTTTCATTTTGTTTTATCGATTTAATTTGTGCATCCAAATAGGGTCAGTTGAGGTAAAAATTGAACATTTTTCAAGAAAGAAAATATTGAGATGGAGATTTTTTTTTTTCCTTGCCATGATGAAAGGAAGGGAATATTCTTCTCTCTTTTTTTTCGACTCCAGTAATAATTGCCACATCAGTTGCTAGTCAAGGCTTGATAGATTAGAAATGGTACTCCTATACTAGCTCCTCGATTTTGATTTTGGATGCACGTAATTTTGATAAATATTATTTTTTTTAATATATTTTTTATTTTTATTTTTATATATTTTTTTAACAAAAACAATAAAAAAATATTAAAACAAAAAACACAGATTCACTCTCAATACTATACAAGCACGAGATTTACATGAAAGATTAAAGTTTCATTTAGTATGTTTTTCTTTTAAGAATTTATTAAATTGATATATTTTTTTAAATGCTTTTTAATGTTTTGATGTAAAATATATTTTTAATTAATTTTTTATGTAAAAACACCAACGCATAACATTATTAATACACGTAATAAGAATTTGTTTAGAAAAGTTATGGTTGTGATTTTTAAAAAGCTATAAATTATAGCTTCTAATATCAACATGGTTGTGATATTAATTTTTAAAATATTACTAAATACTTAAACCTCACAAGTATAACTAAATTAGTAATTTTGAAGAGGTGTTAGGGTGTTGCTTGATATTATGGTCCAATTATATTTTTTAAAAAAACTAGTTTTATTTTTTTATAATTTTAAATTATTTTAATTTGTTAATATTAAAAAATTTTAAAAAAATATTACTTTAATATATTTTAAAACAAAACAAATAATACTACTTTAACACATGTTAAAACAAAACAAATATTTAGAAAAACAACGTATACACCACCACACTATCGCACAGGCAGTAAGTTGATGAGTAACTTATTTGAAAAGGACAGGTTTTAAAGGGAACATTTGCACATGGCTGTCCATTAACCCGGTAGTATTTTATTGTAATCTCATTTTTATTGCATTCTTTTGGTAAATTCATCTGGATTTAATAAATATAATCATTTACAAAATAAAAAAAAGATTGTGAGAATATTAATATAGAATATTCTTCTTATTTCTTGTCCATAACAACTGTAGATGTGCATATACAAGAAAATAAATTATTAAGCAAACATAATTTTACATTAAAAAACAAACCACAAAAGTTCT
>Ga0325405_1006103_pt1 | contig 12190 bp, 7 predicted proteins | sample PopdelMetagenome_21_FD_205663 | JGI IMG/M metagenome (GOLD analysis project Ga0325405, IMG submission 205663) | Populus deltoides microbial communities from Bellville, Georgia, United States - Xylem-Control-R2 | ecosystem: Host-associated > Plants > Phyllosphere > Stem > Wood/Secondary xylem...
AATGCAGTTTATGCTTTTAACTATATCCAATGAGTAGCTTCTTGCTTATAAGAACCCACCAAAGATTAGGATGATACTTTCATATGTAAGGTTGAAATTGAGAGCTAGGAGAAAATATTAAGAGCCCACATGTTGCCACAGTCAACTCAAGCATTTTGTGGTTTAGTGGCAATGAGGCCAAGTTCATAGGTAATATGCAAGGAGAAGGGATCTGCCATGGAGTGCTCTGAAATGCCTAAGAAATACATTCAACTCCATTAAAGTTTGCTTGCATCAAGGTTCCTAGTACTGGATTAACAGGCACTAAATGCGTGTTTCTTGTACTTTTTATTCAGAGTTGTATGTTTTTTACTGTCAAACACTGAATTCTTACAGTTTTCTTCAATCCTGAGATCAATGGTCCTTGTTATTCCTTTGCACTGCTCTCACCTCTTTGTCCCAGTTATCTCCCACTTGTAGACTTGACCACACCCTGGAGTTGTCGTCTGTTTATTGAAGAAGACTGATTTTTAGACACAAAGGATATAGATTCCTCTCTTCCACACAGTGGCCTCTAACAAGAGGGTCAAGTTTTGGGCAGCTATTCAACAAGTGGGCTTGGATCTCAATTTTTCCAACCAATATGGCAGGCTAAAAGCCACATTTAATTTCGAAGGATTAGGAACGTCTTTAACCATCTATTGTCCTTTTTTCCATGGTGCACACTACGAAATCTTGCAGAACATATCCTGTAAAAGCCCCAAAACGCTGGAGATTAAGATGGAAAAATGCAACTTGTAAGCATGTACACTCCTGAAGCCTGTTACAATTTCATGCAATAATAGCAAAAAGATAAGACTACATTCATGCTGCCTGCCTTTAGATGTCTCTTTGATGTGACAGAGAATGCTCAAATAGCAGTGTTTATATCTTCGTTTTGAGACAGGTAGATCCATACGGGTGCTGGAAAGTTTTTAATACATCAGCAGGAAGTAAATTTAGTTCATGAATGGGGCATTTTTTCAGTAACCAGTGATAGATATTGCCAACAACATTAAACTTATTCAATTTCCCTTCCATTTTCCTTAGCCAGCACCTGAATTCTTCGATAAACTTGAGGCTTCATCTCTTTAGAGCTTTTTTCATGTTATTGATTTCATAGTTCATGCTGAAATAACTTGCTCTTAGCTGATCCACAATTTACCCTCCGATGCTTTCACACAATCATGTTATGGAGTGTATGTTTAGCGTTATTATTCTTGATACTTCCAATACTGGTTAAAGTTGAGATGGAGAGGGGAAAGATTGTGGACCTCATTTTGGAAGGCAGCAATGTCATTGTTGTTACGAAGAAGGATGTTGCTTTCTAGATTGGTATGGCATGATATGTAGGTGGTCACTTTTAGTTATCTGGCATAACTAAGTGTTGAGTCAAATTAGAATTTAGAGTATTCTTCTGGAATTAGATCCATGAACTAGCAAGCAATTCATTGGCTGCCCATTGGTAGTGACTAGAAATTTTCACTTTCCGGAAAATATTTCTAACGAATGATACAGTATTTCGTGGAAACTCCCGTTCAACACAATAATGTAAACTGAGTTTCATTGTCTTCCTTGCAAAGCAATTAACATGACCTTCTAATATCTTTTTTTCTCATCAATCTTTCCGTATGATCCAATTTCTTTTTTCTATTTCTTAAAATAAAAAAATAAATTGAGAAATAACAGGAAATGTCAAGTTACATACAGCTTTTAAAACATAGGGACTAATTAATTATTTTTGAAAGTAGAGAGACTATTCATTTCATTATACAAAACTATAGGGACTAATGTATAATTTACTCAACCAGAAGAGGGCGCGCTGAGAAACCTTAGCGAGAGATGGCTCTTCGGAAGAGCGAATATCTGTAGTTGATGAGGGTTGAGATAATGTCTCCTGACATGTAATAGGAATTTACTGGATGTATTGTTTAGGCGCTGACGAGGTACCATGATGCTTCACTAACAGTAGTTATACAGGAGCAGAAAATCCAAGTAATGTCAGAGTTTGCCGATTGGTTCTCAGAGATGGCTGTATGCTAATACAGTAGGGCGTGTTAACCTGCAGTCCATGGTTTTCAAAGATTATTTGGCTGATACGGAGAGAGATGTGCGAAATTGCAGCCCATATAAAAAGCAAAGCATAAAAGGAAAGAAAAATGGTATCAGAAACAGATAAAATGCATGTGGAGAAAAGAAATTCCATTGTGTGGCTTTTGGGGACAAGCTTAGTGGTCTAAAAAGAAGAAGTCACGAAGAAATTGAACTCGAATTGGTAGGTTGTGAGCCCTAACTTCTATATGATATTTCTTTGACTGCAATGTTTCAGGACAGCTTCTGGCAAGTATGGACAAGTAGCAAGTTCTGCAACTTGATGTCACCAGAGGCCATGTTCAAGTTGAAAAGCACCAAATGCAACTAGTAGCTTCATTCATTTTATTTACAACTAAAACCAGGCAACTTGAATTGGACCAGAGAAGACACAAAAGGCTTCTCATGTGGTGAGCATGAACTGATTGTCTTCTTGTCGACCTCTTCTTTTCTTTTGGAACTATTCTGTTAGGGTCACCTCTTGTCGGGGCTCGTTCTATATATATATATATTCTAGCCGTTTGGGTGGAGTATAATTGTACATTTTCCAAGAGAATCGGTTGCGCCATTTATTGCTTGTTTCAAGAGTAACAGGTTGCATGATACTTGTTAACATGTAAAAATCTCTAGGCGTATATAGACACAAGATTCTTGCTGTTAGAAAGCCGATTACAAGATAACTAGAAATTGCATCAACTTATCTTTAGAAGCAATTTGTTAAATCTAAAAGTAAAACGATAGAAGCTCTCTCGTATGATTTCCTAATTAAGGTTATCTCCCAGGATTCGTTGAAGACAAAAGGTATAAAAGTATAGATGCATGGGGTTAATCTGAGGTTTTTTTTTTATCAACTTAATTTTATGATCGAGAACCTATTATTTATATCTTGTTGGTTACTAGCTTATATTAAAATTCATCATGTAAACACTAGAAAGAAGAAAGTTGTATTTTTTTAATATAAAATTAGAATATTTTTTTGGTATAAACATCTTAACTTGAAAATAAAAACTAATATCTTTTCAAAAAAAGATAAACCTAACATTACTCATTTTTTATTTTTTCTACTAACTCTATTTTTCTCTCGTCCTTTTAAGGTTCCATTACTAAACAAGACTTGTTTTTGAAGGGGAAGACCCATACCCAAATATTTCAGTCCAGCTCAGTATTAAGCCCAAACATTCTAGTCCAGCCTATGAAAAACCCAAAATACTTAATTGAAGTTTTATGCAGCTTCATCACCTACCATTGCAGAGGCTCCAATGCAAATACGTGATGAATGTGGTCCATAGAGTGTGGTCTGCATACATCATTTCTACTTCAAATTGCTTTGGCCCATAATACCTGGGATTGTAAAGATTGACCTGGCCATGAAAGAAACAAAAAGGGAAGCTTATTGAACTAATCATGGATCTTTTTATTTCTTTATTCACGTTACATCAAAGTGTTATCATGTTGAGGTTCTGAATGTAAGTTAAACAACGGATTCTTCTCTTTATCAGGAAAAAAAAAATAGCCAAAAGGGCATTGAGTAAGAGGGAAATGGGGAGGTTGCAGCAATTGTTTTCTTATTAGATCTTTTTGACCCGATACTTGTCTCATGAAAAAAGGGGGATGTTGACCATGTGAAGAATAGTGAGAAAGGGGATACAAATTAGCCTGTGGAGGCATGGGGGGAAGGAGGAGGAAAGCATGGCCTGTTTCTATCTGTCTGCTTTTATCTGCATCATAGGCCCTACATGCAAAAACATGTATGCGGAGTCCTTCCGAGTTGAGTAGCAATTCCACCGGCAATAGGTTTAACGTTTCTGTTTTCTTCAATCGAACAGGGCCAGACGCAATCCCCCTGTCCCACATTTTGGACATCCTCGAATGTTCATATGATTCTGAGGATCTATTTTCATTTACTTCTGTCTCGTGCTCTCTTGCTGTTGCATGAATCCAGCTACTTGTATATATGTCATTATGTGCTGTCAGTAAATTTGCTTGAATGTTTCCAAGTTACCAGTTGAAATTTATTTTATGATGTTGTTTCAACTGCCACCTGCTGTGGCAAGCACCACACAAACCTAAATTCTGGCTGAAATTTGGGAATCTAATCCTGTGGGCATAAGCAGCAGATCACATTTCACAGAAATTCAGGAACTTTAGTAACATCAACGCGGGCAAAAAGGAAATGCATAGAGTTGCATGTAAATAAAAAATTGTAAATGGGAAAAAAGCAAAGGATTAAGCAGATTCAACCACATTGCTGTTTCTACAACTGTACAAGAAACCCACCCAGGACCACCAGCTAAATCTGATAACAATATCCAAGCACACTCTTCAATTTTTTCAACAACTCTCCTCTTCTGTCTTCTTGGGATAGGAAAAGAGAATCAATCAATGATTACCTTGGAAGCAAAGAAAAACAAGGACCAAAATTATTTCAACTTTGATTCGATGACTGTTTTATTAGAGGTTGAGAAGTCTTTCCCCATTCTTCCGGTGGACTCTTTACTTCCATTAACAATGCCACCACCTCCTTCATGGTGGGGCGCTCTGCAGGCGAAGAGTTCACACAGAACATTGCAATTCCCAGTGTTTGCAGCATTTCCTGCACCATTTGGTCCGGCAAACCTTGAAGTTTTGCATCTAGTATCGATACAGCTGGCTCAAAGCTTCCCATCTTTTTCTTCACCCACTCAACTATGTGTAATCCATCTCCTAAATGAGGCTCAACAGCACTGCGGCCACTTATGATCTCTAGCAATACCACTCCATAACTGTAAACATCACTCTTTTCTGTAATGTTCATGGTGTATCCATACTCTGCAATGATCATGGAAATGTATTTATTATCAGCAAATGAAATAAGAATTATAAATAGAACAGCACACTACAAGATTCCATCAGCATATGATGACAAATCAACTAAAAAAAACACGAACAAATATATTGGAGTTCTAGAAATCAGGGATGCTTGCCTGGGGCTATATAACCATAAGACCCAGCTACTCTGGACATGGCATGATGATAATTTGTAGAGTTCATCAGTTTGGCCAGGCCAAAATCTGCCAAATAGGCCTCATGCTTTGAATCCAGAAGTATGTTGTTGCACTTTACATCTCTGTGAAGAATTGTTGGCACGCAATCATGATGAAGATAAGCTAGACCCTGAGCTGAACCAACAGCTATCTTGTACCTCGTTTCCCAATCCAGGTTCCTATTCCCCTGCAGAAGCTGTTGCAGATTGCCATTTGAAATGTAGTTGTACAGAAGGAGTTTGACACTCCTATTCGAACAATAGCCTAAAAGCTTCACGATATTCCGGTGTCGAATGTGTCCAAGAATTTGAATTTCTGCAGCAAAAGAATCCACCGGATCCTCATCTTGTTTTGTTTTCCAAAGCTTTTTCACAGCTATCAACTGCCCATTTGGCATCTCAGCCTTGTAAACAATCCCAGAACAGCCTTTCCCGATCACATTCTCCTCCTTCAAGCAATCTAGGATGTTATCAACGGTGAAGTTAAGCTTCTGAAATGGGATGAAAGTCCATGGATAGGAGAAATCTTCGGCTCCTGATGAAGCTGTTAATGCTCCAGAAGATTTCTCCATTGCATACCTATGGTTCCGCACGACTATAACCAAGGAAGCAATAACTATAATGGTAACTGAAGCCAGAATAACTAAAATCAAAGCTACAGTTTTGGCTGATTTTAATCCATTTCTTTGAACTATTCTGGAAGAACAAGAAGTACCATCTGTGGATTCACAAAGTCTTGGGTTTTGTAGGTATGAATTTGAAGATAGAGTTCTGAAGAATGGTGATACAGGAATTGGGCCTGAAAAGTTATTGTAGGAGATATTAAGGGAAGTTAGGCTAGTAAGGGAACCTAGAACCTTAATCTTTCCATAAAGGAAATTACGGGAAAGATCAAGTGACTGTAACTGTGTCAAGCTAGACATCGTTTCAGGAAGTTCACCGGTAAATCCATTTAAGCTTAAATCCAAACTAATTGTTAAGCTTGTGACATAACCAATTTCAGGTGGGATTGGACCAGAGAGGCTGTTATAGCTCAAATCAAGCAGCGTTAGCTTCTGCAAGTTTCGGATGGACCTTGGGATTGCCCCTGTGAGCAGATTGTTATTGAGAATGAGCTTGTTCAGGTAACTGAAGTTTCCAAAACTCCAAGGAATTTCACCTGTGAAGCTGTTCCTGCTAAGATCAAGCTGCTCCAAATTTACAAGCTCTCCTAGTAGAGATGGTATCTCTCCAGTAATGTAGTTGTTGTGCACATCCAACAGCTCAAGAACCGTGATGTTGGCAATCTCCAAAGGTAGGCCACCAGAGAAATGATTCATATACAAGTCCAGAAATACCAAATTCTGCAACTGGCCTATCTCCTTGGGAATATGACCTGAAAGCTGGTTTTCTCCAAGCCTCAATCTCACTAAAGATTCACAATTTGCAACAGTGCGAGGCAACCCCCCTGATAATGAATTCCCTAGAAGCAGAAGTTTGCTCAATTTCTTCAAACTGAAAATCTCTTCTGGAATTGAGCCTGTGAGCTTGTTTCTTGAAAGATCAAGAGCATATAATTCTGTGCAGTTCCCAAAAGAGGCTGGTATTGTACCAGACACTAAATTACCCCACAAGAATAAACTTTGCAAATACTTCAAATAGCCAACCTGCCATGGAATTGTGCCTGACAGTTGGTTCTTGTCAAGCTGGAGAGCAGTTAAACTTGTACAGTTACTCAACTGCCAGGGTATTAAACCAGTAAGTGAATTATCAGACAAGTGAAGCTGCTCGAGAAACACTAACTTTCCTAAATCAGCAGGTATTTCTCCTGAAAGATCGTTAGCTGAAGCATCAAGCAAAACAAGTGATGAACAATTTGAAAGTTCAGCTGGGATTGCTCCAGATAGTGCATTTCCCCAGAGAAGCAGACTAGTAAGTTTTTGCAACTTACCCAGTTGAGGAGGGATTGAACCAGTGAGCTTATTCATGTGCAAGTACAAGTTCCTTAACTCTGAACACAAACCGAGTTCAGGTGGTATAGAACCAAATACCTCCGTGTCATAAAGAGACAGAGTTTGGAGATTGATCAAGTTCCCAAATGTGGGTGGTAATACCCCTGAAAGACCAGTTGCTGCAGCACCAAATGTTGTGAGATTGGTTAACAGTCCTAATTGTACCGGTATTTCTCCCGTAAGAAAAGGATTGCCTCCAACTCTAAATTCTTGGAGCGAGACTAAAGAACCCAATTGAGATGGTATTGAACCATTGAAGAGATTGTCTTGTAAGCAAAGAACTTGTAAAAAAGTAAGGTTTGCGAGTTGGGGAGGTATCCTACCAGATAATTTATTGGAGTTCAAGTAAAGAAACTGAAGGGAAGAGAGCTGGCCAAGTTCCTGTGGTATAGTACCAGAAAGAGAGTTAGAGGAGAGGTCTAAGAGTCTAAGATGGGTGAGTAGGCCAAATGAAGGAGGGATAGCGCCAGAGATATTAGTCGAGGAGAGATTGACAAGTTGTAGAGAGGAAAGAGAGGAGAGTTGTGAGGGCAGCGAGGAAAGATTCAGGAACGTGTTAGGGAGAGAAAGGGAAGTAACTCTATTTTGTGGAGAGCACGTAATGCCGTGCCATGAACATGGAGTTGGGCTTGATGGGTTCCATGAGGAGAGGATTGGTGAGGATGCTTTTGCTGATTGGTCTGCTGCTGAGATAAGAGAAAGGAGGGCTTCTCCATCAGAAGATAGAGAGACTACAAAAAATGTTTTGGTACTGGTTATCATCATTACCAAGAATGAGCAAAACAAGAGGGAATGGTGGCTTGGCTTCTCCATTAGAGCGATGATGATTTGAGAAATCTTGGGTTAATAGAAAGGAGGATTTTTTTGATGATTTTGAAAATGGTGATAGTGAATGGAGGTACAGAGATGGTGAAAGAAAGTCCACTCAGGAGACAACATGCATGTGAGAGCAGTTCCCGTGGAGACCTTGGATGCTTGAGTTGTACACTAAAGTGTTGAAAGCATGCATGTGAACTATACAAAAAGAAGAGTGCAACTAGATCTCGTGGAAGAGTAGCTGATACAGTCAAAGTGAAGAAAACGTTACCCGAAAAAATTCCCTCTCTGATATTAAAGGCAACCAAAGCTAGGTGGTGGCCGGTGGTGATGGTGCTAATATTGTAAGCAAGATGAAGATATCATCAAGCTTTTTGTGTCCAAGTTCTGACACTGCACATTTTATCCATGGTCGGTTTCTGGGTGCAGATGGTGATGGTGGCTGAGATGGTGGTGGTTGTGGTGGACCTGATGGTGGATGGTGGCTGAGGTTGGAGTTTGAACAATCTTCTTCTGGTTGCCTTTTACGCTTTGGCATTTAAATAGGTAGTTCTTAGTTTAGAGCAGTTCACAACTTCACATGGGCGGGCGCTTCAGCTTCTTTATGAATAGCCCAAATTGCCCTTGTTTCAGCATGGAAGCATTTTGTTGTCAAGTGGGGTAGTGTTGACCTTTTGTTCTCTTGGGTGCTCACATCAGTTTCTCCATCCTTATACATGCACGTGGCAATAGTTGGGGACGTGCACGGGTCAGTGGGCCACCCGGTTGCTGACATGGCACAACCCTGGCTGTCTAAATAGCTCAATATAAATGCATGCTGCCAGAAAGACAAATGGGTCCTATTAAAGCGATGGCTAGGATTGCTTTAAACTTCAACCTGATAGCAATCATGGTCGACACGTGTAAATAACAGTTCCACAAAATACCAGAAATACCCTTCCCAACAGTGAAAGAGGACATGTAAGAGGGTAAGATTCGAGAGTTTCGGAATCCACCATCCGTCTTAACTCCACCGGAAAAAGAGAGCAAACAATAAAATGGAGAGGGCGCCTAGGGAAGAGAAGAGGCTGATGATAATAGGAGTGAGGCAGCTTAGGAGATTGTGAAAGGTAAAAGGGTTTCGGAGTAAGCAACCATTTTCAATGTCTTTTTCCTCACACTATGCTGTCTAGTATGCATTGCATAAACTATAAGGTCTTAAACGTGGCCTCTGTTATAATAAAAGGGTTAGGCTTAAGGGTGGCGTGGATACAGAGGAAGTTTCATGGTAGCGTCGTCTAGTTGGCTTAAGGCCCAAATATTTCTTTTTACAGTGTAATTACTGTGGGGTGGTGAAATATCCAAGTGATTTGGTTACCGAGGAGGAGGAGGTGGGTTTGTGTTGGGAGTGGGGATCTAAAGATAATGAAACACAGACAGTCACACGAGAGAGAGAGAGAGAGAGAGATGGGTGTGGATTTGGAATATATTAGGGCACAGGTAACGATTAGGGTTTTTATTAGGGTTTTAGGTTTTGACTGCGTTTCCCTAGCAATTTAGCCGCACGAGACACTTCTCTCATTAATGTCACAAATGTTTTGCAGTGGATGATTGATTCCGCGCCCCTGTAAGTTAGCCAGTTAAGTGAGTGCTAGGGGTGCGCGGTACTTTTTATTTTTAGATTCATTTTAAAAATACATTTTATTTATATAAATATTAATTTATATTTTTTCAATAATAATACTTGCTTGTAAAAGGGGGTGCGTGTATCATATATCCATATAGACATAATAGCATAATCTGTTATTATCTAGGGCACAGTGAATCATTGTATATTGTTTTGAGCGGCACTGGGAGTGATTTTATTGTGGATTGTTCTATTTTAAATTATTGTAGATTATAGGTGATTTTATTTTGAATTGTACTGTTTGTGTTTATTTTTTTGTGGGCTTTTTTAAAACGTATGCGGGTGGACACGGATAATTTGTATTATGAACAACACTGTAGTAATTGATTATTTTCACCATGGACAGCATTGTAGCGCCCTAAGAGATGTTCTTCTATGGTGTTTTTGAAAAAAAAAATTGTCAAACCAAACTCAAAACACATCGAAAAGGTGACACTAGTGTGGGTCATGCTGCCTAATAGAACCCAGTAGTGCATGGATGTCACCGATCTTGGGTCTGGTTAGGCAGCTAAATCCAATATCTTTGGGTCTGGCCGTGCAGTCATATCCAAGGATATTATTATTTATATTGTAAATTTTATTATTGTTAGTATTATTAATATTAAAAATATTTTTATTATCTTATAAATATTTTTATTATAATTATAATTAATATTTTTAATATTAAAAATATTATTATTTGTATTATAATTAATATTATTATTATTAAAAATATTATTATTTTTATTATAATTAATATTATTAATATCATAATTAATAAATTTTAAAAAACAATCATAAATTTGATTCGAAAGGTAAAATTATTATTATTATTATTATCATTAATACATTTGAAGAAAAATATTATTAGTATCGAAGAAAAACAATAAGTTTTATCTGAAAGGATTAAAAACTATAAAAACTTAGGTTATAAAGTTTAATATTATTATTAATGTCATAAATATTATTAAATTCATTAATACTATTAAATTTGAAATAAATTTTATTACTATCCAAAAAAACATAGATTTTATTTGAAGGGTAAAATCAATTATTATTATTATTAACTTGGATCTGGCATGCCATTCCAGACCAAAAAAACTTGGGGCTGGAAATGGACGGCTAACCCAAGTTGTTTAGGAGTGGCAAGGACGTAAACTCAAGTCCTTTAAGTCTTACAATCTCCCTGGCCCAAGACACTTGGATCAGGCGTTCATGGGTTCGCATCAATACCTAATATTCTTGGGTCTTACATCCTCACCCAATTATAATAGCTTTGGATTGCAACCAGATCCAAGGCTTTTGGGTTTGGCATTTAAAAGGGACCTAAAGCTTTTAGGCATGGTGTTTCAGTCAAACCTCATTTAAACTTGGATAAGTTTATTATTATTATTATTATTATTATAAATGTTATTATTTGTATTATAATTAATATTATTAATATAATAATTAATAAATTTTTTTAAAAAAATATTTTACACGATTCAAATAGCTATTACACATATAATATAAAAACTGTGGTGCAGAGGTCCAGCTAGCTCCCTGTTAAGGAGCAAGCCTCACAAAAAAGGGGTCCAAAAGTAGACTTCTAATTTAAGGCGCCGTATCAAGGCATACTTTATGATGCAAGCCATGATTAGAATATACAAAATCTGAATTGAAATCTCATTTATCTCATTAATTCGAGATAAAGGAGATTTACGAGCTCGGACGATCATGCATCTATGAATAAATAGTTAGGGTTCATGATGAAGGGAATAGGAAGCAGTTGATGATGAGATATAGTATTTGTTTTAGACTCTGTTTGCGAGAACGAGAAGGGTATGGAGGGGAGGGGCCGAGTGTATTAAATCTTGGTTTGATAAGAAGGAAAATGATCGGAGGGATTTCTCATATCCTTCTTCATTTATCTATGTTAGCTAAATAATTAGAGAGATGGCAAGGCAAACAGACCAGGGAACAAGGTAAGTAACTGTAAGCAGAAAGTATATAGATGCTTGGCTTGTACTCCATTACTGTGTTTGACATTTCACTGAGATTTAAAGAAGCATAAATCAAGGCATGGAGATGGGTCTGCACTCCGCTCGGTTGCTGGATACAAGGAATGTGGAATTTTTTATTTTTTAATTTGGTTAGAAATAATTTTCTTTTGTGCAAAAAGGCTAGCTGTCCGGAAGGGTATTTCGTTCTCAGGCATCTTGAAAATGATTAACATGCTAGTGTTGGTTCGAATTAACAAGAAAAAAATAGGATAAAATTAAAATATATTGATGATCCTTAAGCAAAAGTTTGCTTCCGTTGCTAGCAAACAGATCCTTTGCGCAGATAATTATGCAGCAATGGCTTTTTCAGATTGACTTTATATGTTTTCTTCATCTTTAAAATTCCTGGAGCCCCAAACCCTATTTAACTATGCCATTTAATTTCAACTTACTTGGATTACAAACAATACCTGTAAACCCCCCTGCCTGAAAACAAAAGAAAGACATTCTTGTTTAGTAACTGAAGAAAGCATGGAGACAAAAATAGATCAGGCTAGGGTTGGTAAGTCCTCGTAGCTTTCTGCTAAACAAAGATTGAATACCGATTTCTCTCTTCTGGTCATCA
>Ga0325405_1006104_pt1 | contig 12189 bp, 7 predicted proteins | sample PopdelMetagenome_21_FD_205663 | JGI IMG/M metagenome (GOLD analysis project Ga0325405, IMG submission 205663) | Populus deltoides microbial communities from Bellville, Georgia, United States - Xylem-Control-R2 | ecosystem: Host-associated > Plants > Phyllosphere > Stem > Wood/Secondary xylem...
ATTATTATTATACATATAATAAAATAAAATAGTATTTTTACATAGAAAAGGTATAATTATAAATTTTATCATTTATTTTAAAAATATTTTGTGTAATGGTGGTAAAATTGTAATTTTTTATTTTTTTAAGAAAGCAAGTTTTCTTTATATTTTTTTCTCTTTATACTTGGTATTTAATTATTTTACATTTGACCTATTTATTACCATTTATTTTATTTTCTTTATTTTTTTGTAATATTTTTTTAGTTTTCCTTTTTTTTTACACTTTGTTTTTGAAAAAAAATATTATTTTCTATTTTTTACATTTTAAATATTTATTACTCTACACTTGGTCTATTTATACATTTCTTTTTATTCTTATCTTTATTCTTTTGTAATTTGTTTCTTAATTTTTTTATTTATAATTTTGTTTTAAAAATTATTATACAAAGACTAAAAAAATAGTGTTTTACTGTAACAATTGCAACATTGTTCCATTCTTCTGCCACATTAAAAATTAACTTGAGATCTTATATATTTTTTTTATTAATGTATATAATCTTTACTATATTTTATTATATGTAAGCATCAAAATTTTTAATTCACGGTTATATTTTTTACTCGATGTCAAAAGACACACTAATAACACCTACACATTAATTTTTTTGCGTTAGAAAAAAATTATTCGACCTATAGCAAGGCAAGTTAAATAAATGTGTTAACATTTTGTTTTTGGTATTTATTGGAATAGATGGTTTTAAGTGTATTTAATTAAAAGCATACATAGAATTTATAATTTATAATTTATAATTAGAATTAAAAAAAAACACATTTGAAAAACTTGTGTATTTATTTTTTGCTAAAAAAAAACTAACAGACCAATGCAACAGAAGTCTTGTTATCTTTCTTTGATGTATATGAATTCATCTTATCAAGATATTTCCAATGATACTAAAGATGTCATCATTAAAGCTTTGATGTGTCTCTAATATCTTATTCTTTCTTTTGTCTTTCCTTTTCTTTTCTTTCTCCTTCTTGGTTTATTGTCCCAGCCCATTTCCTTTTCTTCTTCTTTACCTACTTCATTTGATCCCTCAATTTTATTATTCAGTTAAGTTTAGTTCCATTATTATGGAAGTAAACAAATTTTGCTAAAAAAATAACGGAATAATCTGCTAAAAAATAAAAAAATATTTATTTTCCCCATCTTAAATAAAAATAAGTTATTTAAAAAAAACAATGGATAAAATGATAATAAAAAAAAATTAAGGTTAAAAAAAATTAAGGGCCCGAATGCATTTTAAGTAGAGAAGAATGAAAAAGAAATGGTCAAATCTTAATAAAAGAATTTTTGATGTGAGACACATGTGCGGTATCTACACATCTCAAGTTGGGTAGGTGAGACCTATACTACTATTTTAACTGTGTTAGTTTGGATCCAAAAAACATTTCGCTATGTTATTGTTGGAAAAAACTTGACTCCCAAGTCCATGAGACCCAATCCCTAAATGAAACCCTTTATAGGTTTGGACTAACAAAAATCAATGTTCTTAAATCATATTGATGATCCCTGAAAAAAGAAAATGTTGTTGCATATGAGATTTATTCTTTCCAAATCATAGGCATTTAAGACCTTTGAATTATGTAGTAAGGGCAAGACGATTATTTTACCATGATACAATTGTCATTTTCAAATTATACGAGGATAAATTGGTCTTACATAGTAAAATTACTTAGTTACCCTAAAAAAATAAACTTCCATTCAGGGGCTGTTTAGTCTTTTTAATTTTTTAGCATAGTAAAATGACTTAAATACCTTTAAATCCAAAATTTACTCAACTATCTTCTAGGGTTTTTTCCTTTCATTATGAGTTTTTTGGTTAATATCAAGGTGACATAAGGGTATTTTTGTATTTTAATAAATTTTAAATATGTAAAAAAAAAAACTACTAACGTGTGCAATGCACACGTCAATAAGTGGGTAACCCCAATGCCCTTCGAACGGTGCATGTAGGGTCAGGGTCACCCGGTGACCAAATGCTACACTTCATGGTGATGTTTGAATAATCTTGGTGTCCTCTTATGTATGTGGTGATGGGTGTGGTTATCGAGCCTCTAGTTTAATGCCAACAATCTTTTCTTTTCCGATTTCTTTTTATCTCCTTCTCAATTTTCGCGCATGCACCTTAAAAATTTCAAAGCAGCTCTTTAATTTATTTTTTCTTCATATTTAGTTCTTATTTTTTTTATTACTATTTATTTTATTTGGAATAATGTATAAATCTGAATTCTTTTTTAGTTTCATCCTTGTTTAATTTTTTTCATCTTTCAAATTCGGGCACCATTCTTTTTATTGTTATTTGTTTTATTTGAGATAATGTTTTACATTGATTTTGTTTTTCAATTTCATCTTTTTTAAGTTTTATTTCCTATTAAATTTAATCCATATTCTTTTGTTGATATTTCTTTATAATTTCATCATTTAACATTAAATTGATTGGAAACTAAGGTTCTTGATTGAGCTCGAGTCTATGATTTAACGGGTTGTGAGTTTCAGAGGTTAACCTAGATTTGCTTGGTCTCTCCCCCTCCTTATTTGAGCTCATGTCTTTTTTTTTTAGTTTAATCCTTAAAAAATTATCCAATTGGAGATTAGAAACTTTTATTTTTATCCCGAATTGTTTTATTTTGCTGTTCTTTGTTGAATTCTCTTCAACTAATTTTTTTTTTCCATTCTTTCAGGTCATGTTTTTTAACTTTTATCCTTCAACATTTATTTAATTCAAGATTAAGAGTTGTTATTTTTATTTATGTATTTTCTGTTGAATTTCTCACTAATCTTTAAAATGATCGGATTATTTTGGATCTTTTTATTTCTTATTTTTTGTTGATTTTTCTTCAGTTAATTTTTGAAATTAATATTTTTTGTTCAATTCCATCTTTCACTATTAAATTGGTTAAGGATTGAGATTTTTTATTTAGTCTAGATCTAGAATTTCATGGGTTACAAGTTTGAGACATTAGCATAGGTTTAAGAGGGTTCGCCTGTGTTTGTTTGCCCCCCCTTTTCAAGCTCATGTGTTTTTTTTTAAATTTTATCTTTTAACATTTATATTATTAACGTTTAGGCTCCGTTTTATCTGTTTTCTATATGATTTTTTTATGAATTTTCAAAATTACCGAGGTTATCTTGGGTTTTTTTATTTGTTATTTTTTTAATTTACTTTGATAGATTTTTTTAATTTATATATTTTTTTCAATATCATCATTCAATATTATATTGGTTGAAAATTAATTTTCTTTTTAGTTCAATCCTTCAAGTTAGAGGTTTTTTTTTTATATATATATTGGGCTTGGTGATTTTCTACAATTTCCTTCCTATTTATTTATCCCGGTCCCATCACTTATATAACAAGTTTGGCGAGTTACCTCATGTGTTTTTTAAGTTTTTTTTAGATCTAATATTTTTTTATGTTTTGTTATTCAATGTTAGATTATGTTAGAGAGTTTGATAATGTTTCTTGGTTACCTTTAATTGAGTTATTTCATTCACAAAGTTTGGTTGATTTAGTTTTTTTTTTCTTCTATGTTTTATTTGTCCATATTTGATAAGGCTGAAATCATAGATTCGAGTCCTTTTGTTTTGATCCGTTTTCTTCAAGAGGATATTATACGGAGTATGACGTGTAAATTCTACTCGAAGTTCAGATTTAAATTTCCAAAGGAAATGCAGCCTACTATTATTGAATCTCCTACTTAAAAAAAAAAGAAAAAAAAAGAAGAGTATTAAACTTGCAAGTGGGGATGTAAGAAGTTACTCCAGATAAATTAGAAAAAGAGAGTGTTAAATAAGAGCCGGTACATCATCAAATTAGAAACGTTTAAGATAATAAAGAAAAAAATTACAATATCTCACGATACATGTTAATGAAAGTGCATTTTTTTCAATTATAATAAAAATTGAGAGCATGCATTATATATATATATATATATATATATATATATATATATTAGTAAGAAAGAAAATTGAAGAGTTATATAAGTTCAACAGCTCACAGTAAAAAAAAAACCCTCCAAAACCGTTAGTTAACAGTGTAAAATTTTTGACGGTGGAATCGAGTTGTAACTTGAATAGTCAATACTATTGCTAAATCTCTCAGATTGGCCTCAATCCAATCCAGCCAATCAAGCCCCACGAGACTTGGTTAGGCAGGGCCCAACTAAGCTTTTTTCTTTTTTTTTTCTTTTTTTTCTTTTCTTTGACTTTCATCTCTTTTTAAATTCTATATAATTTTGTTTACTATTTATAAATAATATTTATTATCTGAAACTCATTCAAAATGAATCTCGAGTCCTGAGACTCGATTAGGCCAAGCTTCACCTTCTTCTTTTTTTTTTTCTCTTTCTTTTCCTTTTCTTTTCAGTAGGAGAGAAAAACAATGATGAGACTATTCATTACAAATAGAGTGATTTTTCAACTTATTCGAGGTGTAAGGTAGCTCTCTTTACCCTCTCTTTCTTCTCCTTTTCTTTTTTTTTTTTTTTAGCTCGACGAGCTACCCTATCTCACCTTGTTTTATTAGTACTATTTGCATGGTACTTGTCATAATCCAATTTTTGATCATTTTATTTTAATTATTATTATTATTTTATTTACTGAAAAGAAAAAAATGATGAAAAAAATAATAATGTTGGAAAAACAAGTAAATGAAGAATGAATTAAAATTTGGGTTAAGGGCAAAATGATTGGAAGTTTTGTGGTTTAATTAAACTTTGGAATTAATCTAATTAAGCTTGGAATTAATTTAATTAATCCAATTAAGGGTTTAATTGGAGAATTGATAAATTTTTAGACTTCATTAAGCTTGAAATTTATTTAATTCATCCAATCAAGGGTTTAATTGGAGGATTGATAAGTTTTGTGACTTAATTAAGCCTGGAATTAATTTAATTAATCCAATCAGGGGCTTAATTGGAGAATTGATAAGTTTTAGACTTAATTGTACTTTGGATTTAATTAAATTAATAAAATCAGGGACTTAATTGGAGAAATACCAAAGTTTGGGTTAATTAGGGGGCAAAATTGCAGCAGAGTAAAGTCCAAGGACTAGCTTGTAAAAGGAGCAGAAATACAGGGATCCAATTACAATTTACCCAGGGACTTGATTGCACGATTTCAGAACTTTAGTGACCAGATTGAAAATGGTTGTTCCCATCACACAAACGGCGCTGTTTTTAGAATTTGTTAATCGCCTTCTTCGTCTTCCTCCTCAGGAGCCGTTGCTGGAGTAAAGGATGGAAGCCGTTTCAAATGCTTGGCATTCTCTGGCTATAAAGCCAGAGAAGATGAGGAATCACAAGGGGAAGAACTGGGGAAAACTGGGGGGAATTGGACCCGAAAACCAGAGGTAAAAAAGAGCAAAGCCAGGGGGAAAAAAACCGAGAACAGGAGGAACTGGAGCAAAATCCAGAGAAAAAACCCCAGAAAACAGGGGAAGGCAGAGCACGAACTTCATATATCATCGTCTTCGTCTGTCTCTCAGCAAACACATAGAAACAGAAAACCGGAGGGAGCACAGGAGATCGACCAGCTAGAGCTTCGCCATCGTCTCCATCGCCTCCAGCAGACCAGGTAAGAGTTTCCTCTTCTCGTATTATTTCGATCAAGTAGCTTTTACACCATGCAAGTGAATTTTAATTCACTTGCACTGTGTAGTAACACGAGGGCGTTAGCGCACGCGTGTTGCTTAGCCCAGCCGGGCCACTGGCTTGGTCTAGCCAGCCCATGTGGGCTGAGCTGGGTCCAACCCCAGAAATTAAAAAAATAAAAAAATAAAAAATAGAAAAATAGAAAAAAATTTAAAAATTTTAAAAAAATGTGTATGCATGAATAAAAATAATGTAAATTTATTGGTTTATTCATTTACGCCAGAGTCATGAATAAAAATACCGGTTTAAATTTTTATTATTTTTATTCGTTATATTTTATTTTTAGCTAGAAAAATAAAAAAATATATGCATGTGTAAAAATAAATTTATTTTTATTTATTTATTCACTACACGCTAGAGTAAGGAATAAAAAATATTGATCTAATTTTTTTTTCGTAGTTACGAATTTTTACCAACGCCAGAGTTGGAATTATTTGAGCTCGAATATTCATTGGCGCCAGAGTCAGGAATATTATAAACAAATCATCATAGCATAAACTAATAAATATTTATCAATTTAAGACAAAATCAACAATGCAGTCTGCCATAGGCAGAACGTTTAAGGGGTGATAATATCTTCCCTTTTACGTAACCAATCTCGAACCATAGAATCTCTGTTGACCAGTTAGGGTTTCTAATGACCATAATACTAGGTGGCGACTCCTCAAACAAGACCTTTTTCGCTAAAAGAACAAGATGCCAGATATCTGTTTTTTTTTTCCATAATTCGAGAATTTATTTGTGGGCCGCAGCGATGTCGGGTGCGACAATATTATTTATCATTATTCATACTATTCATGAATAATATATTTTCTAAGATATTTGTTAGATATTTTTCAGGTTTTGAGAGAGAAAAAATGGTTTGAACACTTATTCTACACTTCTCCGTTATATAGATAACACGAGATAGAGAATACACATCTCCCTTACAAAAAAAAACACCATTTTTCATCTTCTTGAATTTTTATATGCTTGTCGTTTGAGAAAAAAATTAAATACTAACTTAATCATCAGACTACCTCTCTTTCCATGAGAGACTTGTTTTATGAGCACGACTCAGACTTATAATTCATCAACTAGGAAAAATCAATATTTTTCTGTGAAGTATTTCCACGATTTCATCATAATCCATGTACAATTTGGATGGCATCTCTTATAATATGAGTTTAAATGTATATAAAGTTAATTTCATGTTTTAGGAATATTTATATAATAATATAAATATATTAAATAACATTATTAATTTTTGTTTTTCTACTCACCCTTTTTGAATACAAAAATAAATAAATAAATAAATAACCTAAAAGGAGAAGGAAAGTTATTGCATTCCAAGGAACAAAACACTATCCTTTGGAATAGTAAAATAACAAAATTATTCCTAGACCAAAAAAAACATTTGATCTAGACATTAAGGGTAAAGTGATTTTTTCAACATGATACATTTGTCTTTAACAATTTAATGCAGGTGTAGTTTCATCATCTTTTTTGCATAGTAAAATTACTTATTTAACATTACAATAAAAAAATATAATGCCTTTCAATAAGGAGCATTGTGGTCTTTTCAATTTTTTTTGAAATAATAAAATTACTTTATTTCTCTTAAAGACAAAATCAACATAACTCAATGACTTTTTTGTTCTTTTACAATGTTTTTTTTTTGTTAATTTAAAGATTACTCATGGGCATTATTGTAATTGAACATATATTAAATATTAACAAAAAAACATGTTGGCACGTGCGTGGAGTGGATGACCCTTGTGCTTTTTAAACGGCGAGTGATGGATTGTTTAACTACCAAACACTATCTTGAATGACAACATTTGAAAGGTCTCAATACTTCTGATTATGGGTGTTTAAAATAACCGATTAACCGAGAAAATCGATGAAAAATTAACCGAAAAAACCGAACCAAAATTAAAAACTGATTAAACCAATTTAAAAAACCATAAATGTTAACAGGTCCGGTTCGATTTCGGTTTTGACCCAGAAACCGGGCCAAACCAAACCGGACCCATTAAACAATTAAAAAAAAGGCAGTATAAATAGTTAACTTTATTATATCCCTCCCTAACCCTAACATCTCATTCTCATCTCAATTCTCACAGAGCCGTCTCCTTCCTTCCCACTTCCAACAGAAAATTCCCAATCTTCAATCTTCCTTTCCCAGAAACCTTCTTCATTTAAGAAGCAACTACAACAAGGTAAATTCCATTTTCTTTGATTCTTTGTTTCGTGGGTTTGAAAGCATATTCTGAGTCTATTCCATATTCATCTTTTCCAGAAACCGTCTCCATCTTCATCGTTCCCAGAAACTATCTCCATCTTTCAGGCGTCTTCATTTTAGCAACGACAGCAAGGTAAATTTCATCTTCATCTTTGATTCTTTGTTTAGTGGGTTTGAAAGTTTATTCTAAGTCTATTCCATCTTCATCTTCATCTTTCCCAGATTAGGTTTGTTAACAACAAGATAAATGTTGTTTTCTTAACAGGCCTCATACCTTCACCACCTCCCATCAGTAAAACTGCAGGCAAATCAGGGTCCAGTTCAAGCTCTTCTCTTAACTCATCCTACATAACAAGAAACAAAAGAAGCAATCAGTTGAGCAAATCATCGTAGTAGAGCATGTGTGAATGCAAATGTGCGATAACAATTGTGCACCTTCAAAAGAACTGCAAGAGCAAAAGACGGTCGGATGGGCAAGCCAAAAACACGGATTTGAGAATCTTCCAGCCCATCTAATGCAACCCTTTTAGCTACCTCCTTTGATGGGCAGTAGCATCTATTCCAAAAACACCGGTTCAAACCGAACCGGAAAAAACAAAAAAAAAACCCTATATATTAAGGGATTAGGTTTCCCGGTTTTTTCCAAAAAAACCGGATTTAACCGAACCAGACCGGTTCGGTTTGAATCGGTTTCCGGTCCGGTTCAGTTGATATTCACCAAAAATACTAAAATTCGATTTGGTTGGTTTTTTAAGTCTAAACCAAACCGAACCAAACCGAACCGTGAACACTCCTACTTCTGATGTAATAGGGTGGCACGTGCCCCAAAAGCACCTTGGGTTTGATGTCGATGACAATTTCTTTTTTACCCTTTCTCTTTCTCCACCTCGAATTCAATGTTAGCTCCTTTAAAAATCCAAACCAGCCCGTGCAATTTATTTTTCCTTCTTAATTGGTCTATGTCCTTTTGATTATTATTTTTTAAAAAAATTTTGAATGATCTATCAATTTTTTTTTTCAATTTCACCCTAATGATTTTTTAATCTTTTAAATTTGATTTTTATTTTTTTTATTGCTATTTTTTTATTTGGAATTATTTTTTTAATTGTTTTTTTAATTTCATCTTTGGATTTTTTTCTATTAAATTTTATCCTCATTCTTTTTGTTGCTATCTTTTTTTTTATTTTGCAAAAAACTTTTATTAATTTTTTTTCCATGATTTCATCATTCAAAATTAAATTGATTAGGAATTAAGCTTCTTGATATAACCCGAGTCCAGGATTTCATAAGTTGCGAGTATTAGAGATTAGAACAGATTTTGAAAGTTCGTCTGACTTTGCTTGGTTTTTTTTTAGCTAATATTTTTTTATTTTTAATCCTTTTTTTTAGTTTTGAATTTTTATTTTTTTTTAATTTTCTTTATATGGGGTTAGTCTCGGGTTCATGACTAGAATCCTGGTTTTAAAGGCTAACACGAATTGATTTTTGTTTTGTTTTTTTATTTCAATTTCATCTTTCAAACTTTTTTTCTACTTTTATTTCTATGTGATTATTGCAGTCTTATATCCATGGTTGTGAAGTTTGCGAGTTCATTCAGTTTACAGGGTTTTTTATATTTTAAATTATTTATTTTATATTTTCACTCTTAAATATTAAGTTGTTTGATAATTCATATGAAATCATGCTTATTTTTAAAATAAAAAATTAATGTTTTTTCTTATTTATTTATTATTATTATTATAGTTTTTTATATTATTTAAATTATTAATTAAACCAATGACTCAATCTCAAATTCTTTAAGCTACTTAATTTTTATGTAAAAAAAAAAAACAAATTACCCATGGATTACGGGCACCAAATCTAATAGCAAACTAACAAAAGATAATTGGAGGATATGGTTTTAATTCACATCACATCACATTTATAATAAGCATAGCTCTAACTTGCAAGTTAATCCCACCTACAAAACTTTCAAAATCAACAAAATAAAAGAAAGAAATATAAATAAAATAAACAAATAGTAGCAGAATAAAAAAACAAAATAGAAAACACAAAGAGATAGAGAAAGATATCTAGAGAATCCTAGCTGGCAAGATATGAAAGCAGAAAGCCCCACAATTGCAAGAACCAAAAATCCTCTTCTCTCAGACAAGAGCGAGCATGTGGAAGAAGGAGTTGCCACGTGGTAGACTGCTTAGTCCACGTCTGTCCACATGGCAACCCATGGCAGGCCAGTGGAGATAGCGCGAAATACCAACCTCTTATCAACAAATAAATCTCTCCCTCTAAAAATGGATTTTCTTTTTTTTGATCTCTCTTACTTGCAGCTTTGTCTGCAAAGTTTCAAACGCCATGACCGCCTTTGCTACTGCTGCAGCTCTCTCTGTGCCCATTTCTCTATGTAGATCATCTAAGCTCAACTGTAAAAAGGTAATGTTTTCTCCTCTATTTACCTGTCTGTACGCTTATCTGGGTTCTTGCTAGCTTTATTTGAAGATATACTTATCATGAGATATTTGTTGTGTCTTTCTTCTTTAACTATATCTCTCTGTAGTGGGATATTAAAAAAATGGCTTTTGGTTCATTTCCTAAAATCTTATCATGATATTTTCTCAACTTTATACAAAATATGATTACACTAAGATATAGGAATTCTTGGTAGGTTATCTGCTGTCGTTGCAGGGGCTCTGGTCTACTACATTTAGAGGAAAATTGAATGAGTTAATTGAATTAGCAATGTTACTGGTGCTTACCTTCAAAAGATGTGATTTTTTTCTCTTGTTAAATTGATCTTAGTTTATGGTAATCTGAAGGAAAATTTACTTGGCTTGTTCAGTTCAAAGTTAGATAGCGATGATAGTCATCTCCGTACCCTCACAGTTGCTGACCATGCTACTCGTGTTTATTCTCTTATATTTTATTGGTTTGGTTCTATGTTAGATAGTGATCATAGTTTCCTGCTAAGATTATGGTAAACTTTTATGGCTTCAATTGTGATCGGTGTGTGGATTTTCAGGGCGTTAGAGGGGGGTTTAGGGTGTTTGCAGTATTAGGGGAGGAAGGTGGGTTGTTAGATAAGAAGAGTACATGGGGTCCACTCTTTGATGTTGAGGATCCGAGGTCTAAGATGCCACAGTTTAAAGGGAAGTTCTTGGATGCTTATCAAGCACTTGAAGTGGCAAGATATGATATTCAGTATTGTGATTGGCGAGCTCGGCAAGATCTACTTACTATCATGATCCTTCATGAAAAGGTCTGTTGAAATTCATTACTTTAATTTAAACCGAGAGTAATGTCTTACTAAGGTGACTTTCAAGTCTCACCTTGGGAAATGTGGTTGCAGGTTGTGGAAGTTCTAAATCCCTTAGCTCGTGATTACAAGTCTATTGGCACCATGAAGAAGGAGCTTGCGGAGTTGCAAGATGAGTTATCCCAAGCTCACAGACAGGTTTGGAAAACTACCCTCTATTAATGGAAAATGCATACCTGTTGAGACGCAAATAAGCACTAATTGGTTGCATACATTCATTAGATCAGGATCCAGTTCACAGATCAAGTGATACATACATTCATCCAATGCTATTAAGCAAACTCTTCAATTTTGACCATCAAATTCTTTTTAGATGCTGTAGAGGTTTACAATTCCATAAACATTGTGATGCCTGACCCATGAATAATAACAGGTTCATATATCTGAAGCAAGGGTTTCTACTGCCTTAGATAAACTAGCTTACATGGAAGAATTGGTCAATGATAGGCTGTTACAAGACAGGAACTCAGCAGAGTCTGACCAAGCATCCCCTTCTCCCAGCACTTCAACTCAATCTCTGGATACTGTAAAAAACAAGTCACCCCGGAAAAACTTGAAAGTGTCAGGTCCAGTTCAACCTTACCATCCTCACCTGAAGAATTTCTGGTATCCTGTTGCTTTCTCCACTGATCTGAAGGATGGCACCATGGTAAACTACTCTTTTCAATTGTGATTCATTATGTATTTGTGAAATACCATCATGGAAAGGAACTCGACAGACATTGCAAATAACAGCATTTTTATTGCTACAGTTCTGCTAACATTTTACTTTGAAAGGGGAGGGAAGGAGCCGCCCCTGTGAAGCGTTTGTGATTTCAATAGCTTGTGAATGTCTTCTTATGAGTTCCTTCACCACACTCTGTTTCAGATTCCAATTGATTGTTTTGAGGAACCATGGGTTCTCTTTCGTGGCATGGATGGGAAACCAGGATGTGTCCGGAACACCTGTGCACACAGAGCATGTCCA
>Ga0325405_1006105_pt1 | contig 12189 bp, 11 predicted proteins | sample PopdelMetagenome_21_FD_205663 | JGI IMG/M metagenome (GOLD analysis project Ga0325405, IMG submission 205663) | Populus deltoides microbial communities from Bellville, Georgia, United States - Xylem-Control-R2 | ecosystem: Host-associated > Plants > Phyllosphere > Stem > Wood/Secondary xylem...
AGAAAATCCGTACTGATTTTCAGAGAAAAGAATGAGAAGGAAAACATGAGGCTCAACTAGACTGGTGTTAAAAGTATGGGAAGAACGTTTTTGTTGGGGTCTCTGTGATTTTAAATTAGAGTCTTAAGTACATTTATCCTTCTATTATTTTCTTTGTTCGGTACATATTGGTTTGGGTTCTGGTTTGAGAATTGGTGATTGATTGACATACTGCCACTGCTGATAGTGAGTTCAGGAAAGACAGAAGATCTATTTCATTTTTAACTAGTTTTAACAATGAAAACTTATTCCATGGAATGATTTTAGCATCCCATGTCAATGTTACATATGTGAATTATCTTTTTCAGGGACATTTTGAATTGGTATGTGAATAAATGGTCAAGGAGAATTATTGAACCATGTGTTTTGATGGGCTTATGCAGGATTGGGAACCTTTATCATATCATCAGAGACATGCGGCATCGATAGTTGAAGTTTTTAGGATTATAGAGGAGGTATGCGTGCTTTTGAGACAGTTTGATTGTAAACAGTTTTGTGGTTGCAAAAAGCTATCCAGCAGTGTTTCTTCCATATAGCATCTTATATAAGTTAAATGGAGGGTGCTCTATGAGGAAGTTGCAGTTTGCTGGCATGGCCACCCTTGCACTGAGACTGTTTCTTGTAATATTCTAGGGGTCGTTCCTTCCTATTTATTGAAGCTAACAGCCTGCCAGAAAGGACCTTGATACACTTCTTGCCCTTGTACAACAGCATCCATTCTTGTTACTTTTCTTATTCGTTTATTAAATATGTATATTTCCACTATAGGTTGGAGTCTTGTTTTTCTTCATGCATCTAATTTAACGTGCAGACTGTGGATCAATTATTTGGCTTCAATCTTCCTATGGATATTACACATTTACAAGCCCTGCTATCTGTGATTTTTCACAGCTTGGATGCCTATTTGATGAAAATGCTCAATCAGTTAGGTATTATAATCACTTTATTTACTTTTGGCCAAAAATGTGTTATTCTATTGGGGGTGTGAGGAGGTATTTTTGGATCTACAGCGTGTCTATTCCAGCATGAAGCATATATATATTTTTTTGAATGGGTTCTTCGGCTGGTATTTTCTCACTAATTAACGAAGTCATTACCGATTGCTATTAATGTGAATTGAACCTGGAATCCCGGTTTAAGCCAAGGCATTGATCATAATATCTCTAATGTGCAGTTGAGAAAAACCATCTCTATCCATCAGCTCCTCCTATAACTCGCTATACAGAGACTGTTATTCCAATGATAAAGAGAAGTTTGGTGGTTGGTACACTTTTGGATGAGAATGTTGCTCGTAAGTTGAATGAATTGACTATACCAAAACTCTGCATCAGGTTGAACACTCTTCAAGTAAGCATATTTTTCAATTTATTATGGTCAAACATACTCTTTTTATTGCTTTGCATGCCTAGTTGTAACAATTCCTTCTCTTTTTTCTTTTGACATAGAAACAAACGACATTTTGGAGGTTGAGAATAGACATTCAAGAAACTGATGTTTTAAAACCTTCTGGTATGCATGCATGCATGATATGAAACTTTAGAACAAGTTTGGAACCCCCAATAAGATCAACTGTAATGAATACTTCCTAGCATTTTATTTTGAGAGTGTTGGAACAAGGAATCTAACCTCACATTCACATGGCAACACTAATGTGAAGCTTGTGAGTGATTTACATGTGGTGTTGTATGCATTTTCTTGTGCAATAATTATGAAAAATTTCAGTGTTTTTTTGTCCAATAATTTTGTACCATCATTCAGTTTGTTCTGTTATCCATCCACGCTCTTTAGTTTGATAAATATGCTTTCCTATTTACTGTCTTACATAGTTATATTATAAATTTTCATAATGCTCATTTTTTTCCTGTTTTCAAACACATGCTGGCAAGTGTAGCATATAATTAAAGAACACCTCATGAATTACTGCTCTAATATTAGGATTATTAATAAGGCTAGGCTTGCTTGGGGTCAACCAAGATTCAGCCTGGGGTGTTTTAACATATTCTTTTTCATTCGGGCTATAGAATCAACTTGACATTAATTATTTCAAGCTGCGTTTGGTTATTTAAGGCTAGGTTTGATTGGATCAAGAGACTGAAAATGACCAACTCAATTATATTTTTCTTGTTTGACTCAAAGCAGTACAGATTCCTCCATAGATAGTTCATGTCCCTGGGGGACTATAAGTTCCAAAACTGAAAACAGTATCACGATAAGGAATTGTCTTTTTTTCACTCTTACTATGGTTAATCAATGAGGGGCATTTTTTGTATACTTAAAACTAAAATGAAATTTACATGCAACATATCTGTTGGGTTCACACACTTGATTAACGTGGGTGTCCGGGCCAGCTTGCGCGCACCTCGACTAACCCCCCCCAACACACACACTTGATTAACGTGAGTGTCCGAGCCAGCTTGCGCGTATCTCGATTAATCCCATGAGCCCTGAAGTTAACGACCATGTAAGCCTTCAGTGGCTTTGATGTTTGTGAGACTCGAACTAGTAACTTCTAAGAGCAAAACTAGGGCCTGACCATTTGAACTACACCCCTCCCGTGATATACAAATTTGTCTTGATATAAGAGACATGTTATCTGTTTTTCTTGTCCATAATCTGCTACCTATTGTTTTATGTTGAAACATAAACATCTCTACTCGTGGTCTAGAAACGCTTGTTACATTGGTTAATAAACTGACTTCTTTGCACTATTTTGTTTCATCATGCAGTATATTCAGAAACAAGTTGCCATTCTAGAAGATGGAATTAGAAAATCATGGGGACTCATTAGACCATCTCTTGACCAAAGACAAAGTAAGTTAAGTTTCATAGTAATAGTAGTAGTTTGGTAGTGGTGAGTATAGCAGCAACAGCTAACTACAGTGGTACTAGCTGGAATAATAACCATAGCAGTGTAACTATAGCAGCAGCGGTAGCTGTAGGATCTACAGTAATTAAAATGGGTGTGATGGTGGTGATTATAGCTTTAACCTTGAAGAAACCATAGATAGAAGTAGGAGATGCATGCATGTGTATAAATTGTGCTCTCTTATGGATGACTTATTTTAATGCAGCGAAAGAAGAGGTCCTGGAAGAGAGGAGTTTGCTAACAAGCAGTGAAGCAGTTGATGCGCTGTTCGCCACCACATGTCACATAATCAGGGACACCACAACAGATGCTATCAGAAAATTTTGTGACTTCACTGGTGAGCTAGGATCTTTTATGAATTTGTCACATCTATTTATGGATTAGAGTTTTTCTGCCACCAGCTGCTATATGACTGCCAGAGTGCAAGCAAGGAAGGAAGGTGATAGCTAGAATGATTGTATTTGTTTGAAATATATTAACACAGCATGCAAATTCTAACTGTGATGCCATGTCTGACTTGTGTTATTTTTACCTTGCTCATTTTTACACAAGCCAAAAAGCATTTTGAACATGTACGGGTAAACTGCATGTACATGCTAAAATTAATAGTAGGTCAGGCTGAGGCTGTACTCATCCTTCCAAGGTCAGGCCATCATGTATTCCCAACTTCCTATTATCTATATATGATTGGAGACCATATATGTAACCGGGGAAACTGGCAGGCTGAAAATCCAATGACTGGAAAAAGTATGCAATGGAACTTTATCTGCATGTTCAAAAACTTCAGTTGAAGCTTTCTGAGTAATGCCGTGTTGCTGACTTTATTTTTAAATGGAAGGCAATATTTGTCCATGTATGATATTAGATGCTAGGGTAACATTATTCGACTCATCTTCTCTATTATTATCTGCCTCATTTTTGTTTGTGACAAGAGATCTCTGGACCTTTATCTTTTATCTTGTTGCATCTATTTCCTTCTATTTACTTGGCATTTCAAATTGTATGAGAAGTAGCCTTAATTTCTAAATGTCACTTGGCAACCTCTAGGAGCAAGAGTTGTGTTTTGGGATCTGAGAGATCAATTCCTCTTTCATTTATATCGTGGCGATGTTGGAAGTTCTCGCTTGGAAAGTTTTCTTCCTCATGTTGATACTGTAAGATATTGATGCACATTCTCACTCTTTCCCACATATTGATTGCGTGAGTCGTGTCCATGTTTGTGCATGTACCTTCTGTTAGTATTTTATGAAATTTTATCATAGAGCTTTGTTTCTCAGTGAAAGTCATTCTCTCAACTGAAGTGACTCTGATGTAGGTTCTTGATCATATATGTGGTTTGATTGATGATACTCTCAGAGACCTTGTGGTTTTAAGCATCTGTCGTGCATCTTTGGTAAGCTCCTATCTTACGTGTAACTCGTTGATTTACCTTTCTTGGTAGCTTAAATGCGTGTGCATTTTTCAGGAGGGTTATGTGTGGGTATTGCTGGATGGAGGTCCTTCTCGTGCATTTTCTGATTCAGATATCACAATGATGGAAGATGACCTTAATGTATTGAAGGTCTCTCTCTCTCCATTTTCTGACATGTTCATACATTATGAATTTTATCTATGGCAGAGCTTTGGGTGTTTAAAAAATCACTTCCATTTTACTTGATACTTCCAAAGCAACAAACAAAAAATTGAAGTTAGAGAAAGTCGCTTATCACCAATTTTGTACATAAAATTGTTCTTGATTCACATATTGATAGTTCGGAGGAAGTTTTCCCAAATAATTAAACATTTGATGCAACTATGATAGTGAATTCATTTTGGCCTGCTTGATATTATGACCTTTGCGGTTGCCCTGGTGCTTGAAATTTAGCCCCTAGCTATTTCTACCCGGGTTGCTTGCTGATATATCAATCACTACTCTCTAGGAATTCTTTGTTGCTGAAGGAGAAGGCCTTCCTCGTTCGTTAGTTGAGCAAGAAGCGAAATTTGCCCAACAAATACTTGGCTTATTTTCCCTCAAGGTTTGAAGCTCTTAAGTGGTTGATATTCCATAACCAAATGTTGGAAGTGGAAGTTTCACAATTTCTCTTTTGGCAGACTGAAACTGTTATTCGCATGCTGATGAATGCAAGTGAACACATATCAATGAGAGCGGATTCTCAACATGGTCACATGGGCTTGGAAGATGCCCAAACTTTAGTACGAGTGCTATGCCACAAGAAAGACAGAGAAGCGTCTAAATTCTTAAAACAGCAATATGAACTTCCCATGTCTTCAGGTATATTTCCTTTCAATGTGACTGCAGTATGATATTTGGTATTTCCTTAATGTTTCTTTGGAAACAGCCGCAAAATGAGAAGAGAGAAGAGGGAGAAAGACCAGTGATAGTGAGAGAGAGCTGAGAAAGTGTAGTTTCATTCAAAGCCGATTCAAAACATAAAATATGCTGCTTCATATATGGCACCAAAGAAATGAGTAGAAATAACAAAAATAAATAAATGGCCAATACCCATGCATTTCCTTTTGAAAATAAAAAATATCTAAAATCCTTGACAGGTTCTCATCAGGTTATGTCATGTCTTCCTGCGTTAGCCATCCTAATAAAAAAAACAGCTGAAACAAACACGCACTTGCATGCTTGTATATACACTCGTATACAAAGGCAATCTTGATGGCCCCTGCTTTTGGCGATATTATGTCTTGTCTACTTCCTGAAGGCTGTAATGTACCTGGGCAACCTGGGGGTCTAATTGTGGGGCAGGAAAAATGACTCCCTACACTGAATGAGTTTTGCTTCCTACTACCTGCCCTCCGATAGGTTTAGAAAAAATTCAGCCTGTAGATAAGCAGTACTGTCTTCCCACAAAATAAATTATAATGGTGTTAGGTTTCCCTGTCAACTCTGGAACTTTGTTATGTTCATTCCTTGTATCTAGGGAAATCATACAGCGCAGTTGGTGCATCTGCTTCTAACATGAGATGTTATTTCATGATAGTTCATAGTTGGATGGAATCTTCTTTTCTTGGCTATTTAATGGTGGGCAGCAAGAATGAAATATGTGTTACCCTTCACTTGCTGGAACTGAGAAAAGTAGCTTTCTAAATGTCATTAACCAGAACAACTCATCAATTTTTCTCATTGCTTTCCATTACCTTTCTCTGTATTTGATGGGGGGAATTGGAGTAAAGATCTGTGTTGCCCATTTGGCTGTTTCTCAGCATTATGATCATGCTAGGACAAATTCTTTATCTTGTAACTCATGCATTCCGCTAGAAATTTTAATTAAGCGCAAATCATAATAAGCTGAGAGCATGGTTATATGTAGTATTGCCGTTACATGCGATTAAGGTGTTTTAGAAATTTGGCTTGTGTTTTGGCAGAGTATGATGACACTTCATCAAGGGATTCAAATTTTGGATCGCCTCTTATACCAGATCTTCTTAAGCGAAGTACCTCATTTCATTGGCCGAAAAATGGCCAAAGCAGTTTCAAATCGATAAGGAAGAAACTTCAAGCAGCAACATCTGAAATCAGGGATGTGGCCCGGTAACAGTGCTGCCTCTTGGTATTTTGTTATCTTTATTTCTGGTGTCGACTTCAACAGAAGAAGTAGTTGGAGTTTATTTTGTAAGTCATTGGAAAATTCTGCACCATATATATTTGTGTGTAAATCAACTATGATCCTGGTGTCATACAACCAACTACTTCCTAGGCAAGACGGATATGTTTAGTTATCGAAACGACTTGCTGCTGTCCCCATAGTTATGGGAATTTGTTTCTGTATTGCTCATTTTGTAGTACAGCGCAATCCCAGCGCCCCCCCTCCTCTTCGGGGTCTTTGTATTTTTTTTCTTCTGAGCCTGTTCGAGCCGGTAATGGTTCGTACAGCTAGAGCTAGCAGTTTATGATTCAACGCTCGTCTCTGTAACTTTAACGAGGTCACTTCTAGGTAGGCGAGTGAGGTCTTAGAAGGGCCTTCGTGGACGTGGAAATGTCAATGTCCGCAACTGCTGATTAGTCTCTCTCTATCACAATGAAAGTTTTTGCTACAGTGAGAACAGTTGGATTTGTCTATATGTTTACGCAAATCATACTCCCTAGTTAAGCCTGTCACAATCGGAGCACGGGAAAGCACATTGGAACCCACTGACACTTCTATCTATAGTTTTTTAAGCCGGCCGTCCTGGGGAATTTACTCGAAGAAACTAGATTTAAAGCATGGTCTGGATTGAACTGAACGAAACATTGAAGTGCAATTATTGTAGAAAGGGTAGACCAGTTGATTGATTGATAATTGATTGGCAAGCGCTTCCTGAGTGGATGATGACTCAGAGATTGGTTCCACCAACTTCGCAGCTCAAGATGAAGAGATTCAAGCTGGTCCGGTGTGTATTAAAAAGCTGTCATTATAGTGTGAGAGCACAAGTATTTTATAAGAGATCTCTTGGGTTTGAAATTTAAATACCATGATCTGTCTTGACTTTTTCTAATAGTTGGTTTTTTAGCATTAATAGATTAATGGTGCAAGTGTTAGAATAGGGCATCGCGGCGCCGCATTGGCACCGATTCCATGACTTTCTTACACTGGTTTGTTTTTTTTAAAAAAAGTATTTTTATTTTTAAAATTTATTTTTAACATATGTATATCACCAAAAACGCTGTGAAAGAAGGAAATTGAAATGGACGGTAGTGTAAAAATGAATCAGCAAGACTAGAAAACCAAGTCAAGTGGACAAATTCCAGGAAAAATCACTCGTTTATAACGACAATCGCACAAAATGAAAGATGCAACAAGCACCACAATGATTGTCCATTTGTCTATTCTGATCCTCTTGTCCATATTTGGACGTGGGATTCGAAAAGTAAAAGCTAATCCAATTTACAACGATACGAACAAACAAGCGAAAACGCAAACTCTACGAAGAGTGGGATGGGTTTTATGGAAGAGAGAACAACTTCCTAGAGCGTAGCTCCAGACTTTTAAACCGCTGTTTGTTTGTTGGTTCTGCTTTTCTTTTTCTTCATCGAAAGGCTTAAAGAATCTTGAGCTACATAATATATAGGGTAACTCTCTCTCCTCACTTAATAGCTGAAAAAACCGGATCTGGATACTTGACTTCAATTTACTTCATTGAAGAAGGTTACCGAACTAAGCTTCGTGTATCCCTTAGATCTCTCTTGAACCAGAAAAACGTACCCAATTATCATATAATCAAGGAACACCTAACTTTCATTGACATGCTGGTGTGCGAAAACATTGTCACCGGTATACCGATCACGGTTTTGCACTCGGCGGAAGCTCTTGAATCTGGAAGAACGGCAACCTGTTGAAAACTTGTTAACCTTATAGCAAGATTGACAACTCCAGGAGTCCTTGTACCATCTCTAGCCAGTATCCGGTAACTCAGGTACTTTACTGAACCCTCAGGCAGAAACCCAATATCAGTAACTGGAACCTGGCACCAACCCAGTTGGACTTGGCCCGTGATGAGCCTTTTTGTGTAGAGATGGACATAAATACAAGAATACCGATTCTGAAAGAAGGCAGTGTCTATAGGGACATGAAACTTATCACCCCATGTAGGATTTACTCCTCCTTGATCATCGACTCTTGTTCTGTACATTTGACACTTCTCATTACTGTTGTGTGGGTTTGGTGGGTATGCGGTGATGGTGATGAAAGGTCTTAGACGGTGAGAGAAAGGGCCCGATGATGTTTTCTTGAGTCCTTGGGCTGATATGACTGTGATCTCCATCGTGTTTTGGTGTTAAGAGAGATGCGATATGGAAAGGGAACATGCGTGTGTGTGTGTGTGTGTTGGGAGTGTGATGCGAGACTAATAAAAAGAGAGAGTTCTTGGGAGCTTCAAGCGGTACTTACAGACTTACAGTGCAGTTTCGTTGTGGACTAAATTAATGGTGATAGAAATTTAAACGGGGGCTACTTCTTTGCAAGTACAGAGAGGAATTTAAAAAAAAAACAAGACAAGACAAGTTTTCGCGGCTGTCGAGTCAGTCCAGTCAACGGGGGATTATAGCTAAGAAAAGAGAAGGCTCTTTCTTGCTCGAATAAATTAAAAAATAATAATAAAAGAATAAATGTCAGTTATTTGAAACAGTGAAATAACAAATTTATTCTTACGATAAATTTTTTTTAAAACCAGTTATAGAGTATAATACAGATTTTTCAAATAATATATTTTTAAATTTTAATTCACCTAAATTTTTACCATAATATATAATTTCATGTATCTATTATTTTTCTGTAAAATTTCAGCTCACAGATACAAATTCTCAAAAAAAATAATAGAAAAGTATGATAACTACGCGGAAATAATTGAGGGGTACATGTAGGGAAATCAATTAATTTATAAAAAAGAATATGAACGTTACTTTTTTTTTTTTTTGGGATGACCCCAAAGGGATACAAAAAGTAATACTTCTTGATAAATTATAATTCGCCCTCGACGAGTCCACGTCATCATGGAGATAATGTTTCTTGTCCTAAAATTGAAACATATCCTCTTCCCTCACCCGCAAAACTTCGTTTGGAACGGCAAGGCATTGCTGGACCAGCCTCGTCAGGGCTTGGAATTTTGTCGTCCCTTATCTAGAAAAGAATTATTTTATTTTATTTTATTTTTCTTTCTAGCGCTGTCCTCTTTTTCCTTCAAGTCTTAAACACTAATTAATATCTTGGGTTAATTTTGGGAGGGAAAGAAAAATGTAGATAAAATCATATGAATAGCTCTTTTAACTTGGGTTTTGTTTTTTGTTTTTTTTTGCAGGGGTTGCGGTGGAAAAGCAAGGAGCCTACCCTGCGTTCCTCCCCATTGAACGATTACAAAAAATGTCAGTGTCGAGCCTCTCTTTTCCCCTTCCTCTTCATAAATTATAATCCTTTCCTTTTCGGCTTCACTGTCTGTGGCTCAAATTACAGGTTGTCGTGCGTGTTTTCTTTACTATATGCCGTTGATTTCCAGCACATCATGCGGCGCCTGTTAAAGACTTATTGTCTTTTTTATTATTATTATTATTATTATTATTATTGTCTTCTTCCTCACTTCGGAGGTTGCTCCATTTGCCTCATTGCCGACTTCATAATAAAACTTAATTCCCTTTTAAACACGGAGGGGCAGCCCAGTGATTTTTATATACACTCTTCCTCACATAAATTATTATACGAAACCTAAAACTATGAATTAAATCATTAATGTTTTTTTACTTCATTTTATAATAGATTTATTAGCAATTACTTTACTCCGCAATTAAGAATCTATTATGAAAATATTTATATTTTAATAATTATGACTTTGCTATCAAACATGAAAAGATTCACATGATTTTATAAATTTAATTGGTTGTAACTAGTTAGTTTACGGGTCACAACTACACTGTAGATTGAATTAAAATTTTTTAAAACATAATAAAATATATCTAGATTATAAAGAATTAATTAACATTGTTATTAAATCCATTCTAACAAGTTAATTTTAAAACTTTTCAATTCAACTTCTTATCTACCTCGAATTTAAAATTAAATTATTCAAGAGTTATTTTAACTTGACCTAATCGATCTAGTTATTCCAAAGACAACCCACTCAACATTTTACAAAGTATAAGGACAAAATTTAGAAAGCAACTATGAAACTGAAAGGAAAAAAAATCTTGACCCGACTCTTTCTCTAACTCATGTTTAAAATTAAACCGTGTGAGAGTTATTTTAACGTGATCCAGTTGATCTGATCGGTCTAAAGACAACTCAACAATTATTAAAAAAAAATGAGGAAGAAATTGAGAAAAAAGTGATGAATTGAGATAAAATAAAAGGAGAAAGGAAAAATATAGGGGGTTGAATTGAAAACAAAAAACAAAAAAAAGGTTAATTTCATTAAATTTGATTGCAAAAGGGTCTAATTGAAAGATGAAATTTAGAAATTAAAATAAAATTGAGGTGCTTCACTGATCATACGAAGTGAAGCACCATAATATTTTCCAAATGTTTTAGGTAATTCTAGTTTTTCTAATTAATGAATGGGATGATTTCAAATCTCATTTAAACAATATAAACATATATTGATTTATCATAGATATCACCAGAATCTTTCGCTCTCTCACGCATACGGCATACCCCTAGTTGAATACGATACTTGCAAGGCGGTAGAATTTGCAGGAGGACCACGGGCTGGAAATATTGAATGGCAGGAATCTCGTATTTTTTGGTTATATACCGCTTGCCAGCAAGCTGCTTACAGCAGCTTTGTAATTTGAATCCATTGGCATTGCCCCAATCTGCTCACCTAACTTTTCCGAGTACAGCCAAAACCGAGCTCCTGTGCACCTTCAATGTTCATATAAGCAGTGAAGACCATACTGGACTCCAGTTTTCTTTGAGTTTGTATTGGTTCGATTTATGATCTTAGATGTAATAGTTTCTTTTCTTTCCGAACTTTCTTTTTTATTTTCTCTATGATTTATAGTGTCGAAAATATTTTCCTGTAGCCATATTCAAATTCAAAGTTCTTCCAAGTCAAGTGTTCTGGACAACTGGAGCACGATAAAAGCAACCTTCTACAATTCCTAAATTCTCGTCCGTTTACAAGTTCTTGAAACCCCAGCTTTAGATCTCCTATTAAATTTTAATTGCCAGTTTATATCCTTTAAGTTCTTGATCAAAATCTCAGTCCTTTTACATATTTATTCAAATTTATGTCAAACTAGATTCAATAACAACCGATCAAGTTTGATTCATATATCGCTCGATCATAAAATATAAAAGAATTTAACTTGATTACTGAGATTTTTATGCATTCAAAACCAACGCGACGCTGCATAGTTTGCCTTGTACATGTATTTACTCATCTTAATTTTATGCGTTTTGAGATCATTAGTTGCAACTTGCTAAAGCCCCACCCCACTTGAATCGAAGGGGCTCGATAATTACTTGAACGGTCAGCAAGAGTTTTCATTCGATCCATCATGTGACCTGGCTAGTGGGATTAGAGCAGGAACCTTTTTTTTTTCTTTCTGCAGTTGCCTCTGCTTTTCCACATGGTGACTCGAACGATGAGCCCATAATTTCGTGCCGGTGCTGCCAAGGCGGTTGACCTTTAATTAAGGACGAAATGCCAGGGGATTTCCTACGTGCAGAGCCATGTAAAATTTATTATTTGCAGGGCCCGGAAGGATTTCAATTTGTGGTTGAATTTGACATCAATTTAAGCCTTGATTCAGAGTGAGAATCATTACAAGTTGAAAAACAGAGCAAATAGATGGCTTTAGTTGGTGG
>Ga0325405_1006109_pt1 | contig 12186 bp, 11 predicted proteins | sample PopdelMetagenome_21_FD_205663 | JGI IMG/M metagenome (GOLD analysis project Ga0325405, IMG submission 205663) | Populus deltoides microbial communities from Bellville, Georgia, United States - Xylem-Control-R2 | ecosystem: Host-associated > Plants > Phyllosphere > Stem > Wood/Secondary xylem...
GACGCGCCTGGTCCTTAGGACGTACAAGGTTATCAGCTGTCATCTTCTTCTTCTTCTTTTTTTATTTTTATTTTTTTAGTTTAAAGAAAAGAGAAACGACAACGAGACTGTGCTTTTGTTATTTGTTATAAAGTCAGCCAGCTCTTCCGTTTCATAGAAAACTAAATTTAATGAACGTCGGGTTTCCTTTCGTGGACTTAATTTCCCAAGCTATACCATTAACTAGCAAAGTTCTTCTTCTCTATCTCTCTCTTACAGCTCAATACATCTTTCTCTCCCGGATAATCATGCTGTGTCTTTCTTGAGCTTTTCTTTTGTTCAGGTGAGTTTTCTTTTTGTTCTTTCATGATTTTTTCAGTTTCTTGATTTAATTGCTTGTTTGTTTTGATTTTTCTGTTCCTTTTGGTTATCTGTTTCTTGTGTTTATCTGATATGCTTCAGTTCGCTGATATTGCTTTCTTTCTGTATGAATTTTTAGTCATTTTTTTGTGATCTAACTCAACATTTCCAACTAACCCCAGTTAAGAGTTTTAGATTTCTTCATGATTTTGATGTTAATCTCTGTTATTTTTCTTAATTTCAAAGTGAAAAGTGAGTCATGATTAGCTCCAAAAAAGTGCAAATGATGTTCTGTCCAGCTACTTACGAGAGGGGGAAAGGTTGAAATAATTATAAGAGAAAAGAAGAAAGGGTAGGGAGGAGATCAGTTTTTGTGGAGATTATTAAATGAATGACACACAAAACATTAGCTGTAATAAAACTCGCAGGCTCCATTTTCACTTAATTTATATGGTACCCATTTTTCTTCTTTGATCTTTAATAGTCTCTGTCTAAGTATGATTAGCGGCTGCTATGTTTCTAGTATTGATAGTTTTTTTGTAGTCATTTCTGTTCTTCTCTTATGAACTTCTCTAAGTGTTGGGGGCTTTTAAAACTGTCCAAAGATTTATGTACACATATAATCGCTGCAAAAGCTTACTCAGTCTCTGGATCCTGTTTAATCGCTGTGGTATCTGGCCTAAGTACCTGAGGTTAATTGTTTTTCTGATAATTCAGGTTTATTGGTCTTGGAAGTTGATTATATCAAGCACGTGACGGTTGATATAGAAGGGCTGTTCACCGGCAGATCAAACAGATATGACTTGTTTTTCTTTCTTATTTGGTCGACGGATAGATTCTCCGCAACAATTTGGTGTAGTTGAAGAAGGTAGATACAAAAAATGTGTGAATATGTGTGTTATACATGGACAGATTTAAATGTATCTTGTCAGGCGAAGCCTCTAGAGAGACTTGCTTTGATGGGGCCATAGCTTCCATATGCTTGAAATAAAGTTTTCCTCTTTCTACACATCTTTGTTTTTCTGTCAGCATGAAGGTTCTTATTAGTTTTATTTCTGAACAGACCTTAGCCACGTTCATAATGTTAAATGCTATTCGTACAAGGAATTAAGAAATGCCACTGAAGATTTTAGCACTGCCAACAAAATTGGGGAGGGAGGTTTCGGTTCTGTATACAAGGTAACTGTATGATTGTTATTAGAATGCATGGTCAATGATATAACAGTAGTTTATATGGTACTTTTGTGTCTTTTAATTATGAATGGTACCTAAGAAATGATTGTGGATGTTCAGGGACGGCTCAAACATGGGGAAATAGCTGCTATAAAGGTTCTTTCAGCTGAGTCGAGACAAGGGGTGCCAGAATTCTTAGCAGAGATTAAAACAATGTCAGAGATAGAGCATGAAAATTTAGTGAAGTTATATGGCTGTTGTGCAGAAGGAAATCATAGAATTTTAGTTTACAACTACCTGGAGAACAATAGCCTTGCGCAAACTCTTCTAGGTAATTCTTGAATATCCTTCTTTTGAACGTCTTTATCAAGGCTGTTTTCAGTAGTTTAGACCTGGGAAAATAGTTCTGGCTTTTTGAACTTGGATTTCCAGGAATAAACTTGGTATTGGTAAAACATATATGCATAGGCGTACAAATCCATATGATTTAAAGAAAGCTTGCTTTTATTCCCTGAATCAAATGGCATTTGAGGGCTCAAGTATCTATTCACTTTCAGGTGGAGGTCACAGTCACATTAATATCCAGTTTAGTTGGAGAACACGAACTAGGATTTGCATTGGGGTTGCAAGAGGGCTTGCCTTTCTTCATGATGAAGTAAAACCATGCATTGTCCACAGAGATATCAAAGCAAGCAATATTCTACTTGACAAGGACCTAACACCAAAAATTTCAGATTTTGGTCTGGCCAAGCTTATACCTGACCACATGACACATGTCAGTACACGTGTGGCTGGAACACTGTAAGTGTCTGCGATTTATTACATGTTTGAAGTTGAATATTTCATGTTTAACTTGTCATTGGATTTAAGATGTAGCTATGCTGTGCAAACAACGTATATGGGGGGGGTGTGAGTTTGCATTTGCAACATCATACCCATTTTCCCACACTAAATACTTCTATGTCAATGAATTTAGTTTTCATACTACCTTTTGCATTAAAGGTTATAGGAAATATTGATTTGGTTGAAATGATGCAAGGACTAACTATACTCCTTTAACATGTATGGAACCATTGCAGTTTCCTTTTCACAATGTTAGCGGCCCCCCACCCCTGAAAATCTTGATAAATTAGTTAATTCGCAGAGCCAAAATTCAGTTGTTGTCTTTCTTGTTTGGATTTCCAATATGAATTATCTTTATAAGCTTAGCTGCTAAACTTTCCTCTCTGTCTGTTGCTTTAGAGGTTACCTGGCACCAGAGTATGCAATAAGGGGGCAATTGACACGGAAAGCAGATCTCTACAGTTTTGGCGTCCTCCTTGTGGAAATTGTTTGTGGCAGAAATAACACAAACACAAGATTACCTGTTGCAGAACAATACCTCTTAGAACGGGTATGAATCTCGAGTCCTTGCTGCCATGTTTGAGAATTGTAATTGAAATGTGAAATGTCAATGCTATTAGTTGATGGTGTGAGCTATGAATATTTGATTATGGTGCTTGCTTTCATCAATCATTTTTCTTGGTATCCAACATTTACGTACAGAATGCATTTACATAAATAACCAACAATCAGGATTAACTCACACTTGGGGCCACAAGCTGACTTGATAATTGGCTCTGCTGTTGCAGGCTTGGGATCTTTATGAGCGAAGGGAGCTGGTTGCTCTGGTGGATACGGCATTAGATGGTGACTTTGATGCTGAGGAGGCTTGTAGATTTCTAAAAATCGGTCTACTCTGCACCCAAGATAATCCAAAGCTTCGGCCTTCCATGTCTACCGTAGTCAGAATGCTGACTGGCCAGAAGGACCTTGATGAGAGTAAGATAATGAAGCCAGGCCTAATTTGTGATTTCATGGACCTCAAAGTACGAGCACCCTTCAACACCAAAGCATCTGCTACAACATCTTTTAATGCATTTTCTGGATCAGAGATGCTGGACAGTTCGATCTTGTCATCAGAAAACTCATCAACTGCAACTCCTACAACTTTGACTGGGTTATATGGTCGGAGCTTTTGAACTTCTGGATTTCATGGACCTTAAAGTATGAGTACTCTCCAAGACTAAAGCATCTGCTACGACATCCTTTTAGGCATCTTGCAAATCAGAGATGCAGGAAATTTCGATCCTGTCATCACAAAACTCATCAAGCACGACCATGACGCTTTTACTGCGATGTATGATTGGAGCATTTGAACTTCAATGTGAGAAAAATTCCGATTGCATATATTTTATTCCATTTTTTTTTATTTTCTTTTTCTAGGCTTGTAAATTTTATAACCATCCCTTATATACACAGGTACACAGTTTTGCTATTCTGTTGCAAATGGACAAATTCCTGTAATGTTAATAAATAATTGCACAAGGGTTTGGAATCTCCCTCTTTTTCTCTCTTCTCCTCGCCATCTCCCTCATTACTTCCCTTCTCTCACTCAATTACACATTTGGTTTCTCTGTCTGATCCAATGTGATCAAGTTACCAAAAATCTTGAATTGTGAGCAATTTCATAACATTTTTTAATTCCAAATGAGTTGCATCTATGGTCCTAGATGTTTCACTCCTTCGGAAATGATAGTTGATGATTGGGAAAGGGTGAAAAGAGAATTTGTTGAATAATGCATCTAGAATTGATAATTTGTTGACAAAGATTGCTCTTGAATGATAAGGGGAAAAATATTTTGATCATTCTCATTCTTAAATAAACAGCATGAAAGCAAAATCTCAAGTAAATGAGAAATTTATTGAAATGGAAAATTATATGTACAAAATATTGAAAATTAGTGCCAAAAGGCTAACATTATGTGCTGCTTGTGCAAAATGTATCTTGATTTTTTCTTCCTTTGATGGGGTGGGGGTTAATCTGACATTGACAGAACCTATGACAAGTCGCATGCTGCAAGGTAGCTGCCTGTTACAAGCTTGAAAATTGCACCAGACTCTGGTAAAACCCATCTGTCTTTTTATGTTTAGCCTCTAAAACCTAGCTCAATTCCTCAAATTTGGCTTTGCTGGTATTACCAAATCACATTTCCATTGGTGAAACAGGTGATCTCGATCCAAACCGATCACCCCCACAACAGGGGAACAAAAGCACAGTTCCATTTGGTTGCAATGGGAATTCATTCAAGTTGATGTTCTTCGCCATTGCTTCTTCCCTTTCTTTTGGGGCAACTTAAAAGGACTCCAACTCTTTCTACGTTTGGAGGTCTCACAAAAACGGCCAAAAGCCTGCTGAAGCCACACCTCAAATTCTTCTTCCTTCTCATCCATCATTTCAGCATCCAAATCCCATGGATATTTGCTTGAGTTGGACCATTTTGTCTTCTCCAAGCCAACCATGTTTACATGGAAGCTTGGCCTATGGGTGTTGGGCCTGCATTGCATCCCCTGTAAAGAGTTTTAATGATTTAGAATATTGGATTATAACTGATAATCTGATTAAAATTAATTCAGTCAACGTACAAGTTATAGGCACCGCTGATGCGACTGCCATGAGGAATTGAAAGATCCGGTCATCAATCATTTCCATTAATGAAGATAGGAAATAATGAAATTAACCGAAAGTCTACAGTATGAGAAAATGGTTTGAAATAATGCCAACAAGGCAAGGTACTCTTTGCTGGATCATAGGATCTTCTAATCTGACTATCTCCCAGGTGGGAATCTAACAAAGAGGAAAGAGCAGCAAGCGGCTGATTTTTTGCCATGTCTAATTGCTCTCTCTTTAATTTTCAGAAAGCACATCAGAGAAATTAAAACCAGCTATCTCAAAAAATCCATTACCCTAGGATTTGGATTCAACAGTTTTGTTTTTATCGAGGCTATTTGATGCTGCCTACACAGGCAGTCAGAAAATTCAGTAATTTTCCTGCAAAGAGATATACTTTCTAGCAATTTAGGAATAACAAGATTTAGGTTTCTCTTTCCTAGTAAAAATTAAAAAAGTTATACATTCTTATTTAAGAGCCCAAGTCTATGGTTAGCAATATGCTTTTATCCTTTTAATTTCTGCATGAAAATATATTATGAATGAAGTGCAGCCCCTAGATCAATATATTTCACAGCCGTAACCCTAAAACAGCCGTCTACAACTTCCACTAAAGTTGTCCTGCACCTCAATTAATGTCTTATATAGCCCCAAGTTCAGATTGGCAAATTAGCTTGGAACTGTAAATTTCACAGATCAGAACCACCGTAGTCATTACCACAACTGATTTTGTAGTCATTAATTGTAGTACTTCTTTTTTTCTACTCAGCAAGGTTCAAATAGGATATTGAAAAGAAACAAAATCAGCACATGCTCATGGAAAAAAAACTACAGACCTGGCAAATAGCCCATTCTGACACATCAAAGATTTTGCTCTCACCACAAACAAATGCACGCGGAATTTCCATCTAAAAAACAGATCACCAAAACCAAAACCAAAACCACATTCACAAAATAAGATCACATGATTCTGAAGAATTAATGGACATGTTTACTGAAACATAGATGAAATAATGAGTAATCACGAGGAAAGTACCTTCTGAGGCCTATCAAAGATCAATGAGCCTTTATATTCAACCCATCCATCTCCATCCTTGGCTTGATGATATTGGCGGCAATCCTGAAGCAAAAATTAATTCTAATTTATAAGTTTAGAAAGATGAAATACAGAGTTGGAAAGAGAATCAGAAAACCAACCTGGCACCATCTTGCCTTGGCCTTATTCCTATTAGTACACACCCATATATGTGAATTGCCACACTTGGTGCAATGTATCCACCTCGATTCCTCAGAGCAGTAATCTGAATTATCCTGCTCATAACAGTAATAAGATTAGAAAATGTCGCAATCAGTGATATTATTTATTATCAGTGATTTAACTCAGAACCATATGAATCAGTTCAGCATTCAGCTGCACAAAACTGCCATACATAGCATGTGGGCTTGGACTTAGGAGGCAGGTTTCCCAGATTAAACACACCTATTACTACCTTGACCGATCTTACAATGCCTTGCCATTTTACAACTAATGCAAGCTCATGATCCTAGAGTTCACAATTTAATTATTTGATCTCCATTCTACCTCAGAAATAAACAACCTACAAAAGTGCCAAGTGAAACATAAAAATCCTTGTAAACGATGCTTTCAAGTTTGTAATAAATTGCACCTCAATTGATGCTTTCTCAAACAAAAACACATATCATTATCCTGTTCTGGTTCCATCGAAGTGTGGTCCTGGGGTGGAAATCTGGATAAGCCTACTTTGCAAGAAGTAACCGCTCTCAGGAATCAAACTTGAACCCACAATGGCGGCAAGTCAAAGATTAGCCATTGCACCAAGCAATGACTCCCCAGACATGAAAAGACAGTATTCACAACTCATTGCACATGATAAAAATGCATCAATGAACTGTGAACATGAAAACAAGATTCCATGTGGGGAACACTAACAGTCAGTCTCCACAAATGGTTGTTTTATTCTTTTACTCTTTCTTTTCTTTTAGTCAGGAATTTCACATCAATGATAATTGGAAAACAAAAAATTCCAAATATTGACCATAAGGCTGAAAAATACATCGGCAAGCAATACCACATAAATTACCTGACGTGAAGTACTATGGGATTTCTCGCATACACTCCTAGTCCTAGATTCTTCCTTTCTCAATTGCTCATCATAGTCCCTCTTCTTCACAGAATCAGACAAAACCTGGACATTGTATCATTGTGGTCAGTCAATAGGACACAAATCAACGCATTCTTAAATTTGTTATGTTTCATCTCCCCTAACTTTCTTGAGAGAGAGAGAGAGAAGACAGAGAAGGATGCTTACCTCATAAGCACATTGAAGTTTCTTAAATGATTCACTTGCTAAAGGGCTTCCCATATTTTTATCAGGATGGACAAGCATGGCCTGCATATTTTAAAGGATAAAGAGAAAATCAGAAACCCCATTCACTCATCCCCCCTACCTTTTCTTTTCCCATGGGACAAGGGGATAATGTTACATTCACACAAACATAATAGATTTATACATTAAGAACAACCTGACACCACTCCACTACATAAAGATTAGGAGACGGAACTAGATTTTAAAAATACAAGGGCTAGCATGAAAACAAGAGGGACCTGAAAACATCTATTTTTCTTTTGGAGGGTGGGATTGGAGGGAAAATGTAATGACAGGATGATTTAAGACTTCCTCAAAGCTTGGGCAGGGCATAAGCTAGTTCCACCCATGCACAGCAATTCAAATATCTCATTGGCATTTTAACCAGCCATGAACACAACCATGCAAAATCAACAAGCAGCTTTCTTGGCCAATCAAGGGACAGGTCCCTGGCATGCCTGATATGAATTCTATGAAATATTAAGTACCAAAAAATGACGGGTTATTGTACCGCCCCTAACTTTTCTCTCTGGCAAGCCTTTTTACTGCAAGCTGAACATAATGGTTTTTGTGATACATTAAGAGTCCTAATGTAGTATTCTGATATTTAGGTTCTTTTTGTTTACTGTGACCATTTTAGATACCTGGTGAGATTGTTGTGGTATCTCATTTACTAGCACAGAACAATCAATAAGATGCAAAACTTTTGAGAAATGATCCAACCAGATCAACTTTCCCAAACACTTTCGCCTCTCAGAGTGAGAACACTAGAACAAATCAATTAAAATGGTTACTAGTATTTCAGTTTAGAACAAAAGTGGAACTTACCTTTTTCCGGTATTCCTTCTTCAAAATTGCAACATCAATTCGCTTGTGGCGAGGAAATCCCAGTGCTTCATAATGACCTCCACTATCTAATATTCTTTTCATCTCATCAGCTGAGCTTGTTTCTTCTTCTACAACTACTTTTCTAGCAGAAGACTCTTTTTGGTTATTCACAACAGATGAGCTTGCAGTTGGTTTGCTAGATGATTTGCATGACTGCACCTTCTCAGATTCATCAGCAGGAATCGAGAATTCACATTCCGCAGAAAACTCATCTTCCAGAACTGTTTCAGTTTCCTTATGTTCTTCAAATTGGGTGCTTTCCCTGACATTATCACACCATTGAAGCAGGAAATTTAAAATATCGTTTGAGAAAAATGTTAGGTTTATTGATAGGAAAACACCATGCCATCCAACTCGAACTTTCACACAATAAATAGCATATATAGTCGCCATTAAGACTACTAGCCGTGCATGATTTTGAGAGAACAAATAACCTGCAATTTCATAACAAACAAAATTAGATTCCCCAAAAGTTCTACAGATATATAGAATTTGAAAAAAAGAGCATCTACTTGCACTAGTAACTAAACTTACCTCCAACTATAAATAATGTTCCAGTTATCAAAAAGTTAGCATACATCCATAAAATTAAAATAGCAAAAAGTCCTACAATAAAAAGTCCAGGAGTGTAGCCCAAATACTGAACAGCAGCTCCCGCAGCTCCCTGAAACATTGAAGCCACTGTCAGTGGCATTTAACGAAATTTCAATTTTAAAATATTCAATTGAATTATAATCCCTGACAAAGCCAATGTATCTATAGACCCTGTTGATTTCTAGAAATCCTATCAACTCAAACAACTTTATAGTGATATTTTCATAATAAGCTTTAATAAGTTTGAGATCCACGATTATAAATGAACACAAATGCTAATGGTCAAAATTGCAAATGCATGGAAGCAATCGAAAGGCTGAAAGTGGTCCAATAAGAAGGTTTCAAACATAAAATACACAAACACAGCGTTAAGATCTATCATTTTCCCCCAAGAAAGGAAAAATAAATAAAGAAAAAGAAGAAGGATTGTGGGCTAATTTAGAACTAAATGATGTAGCAGTTCTCAGCAACAGCAGTTCCCAGTAGTATGTCATCAGCATATTTAGCGCAAGAAAGATTTATTAAGTAATGGTTTTTAAGAGGGGCAGCTAAAGGGCCAGGTGTCTCTCAGACCAGATAGCTAATATCATCTCCCCGACCAACTCTATCAGCAGGCCCTTTCTTTTGCAATGGAAGTGGACCAATGAGAAGATTGTAAACATAAAACATCACCAAAGCATTAAGCTTTACCATTCTCTCCCAAGAGAATAAATGAATTTCACACAAATTAGAACTATACGACATCAGGAGCTTCAGGCACTAAACTTATGAACATAAATTTCCAATAACTCTACAATTTGGATTATAATTTCTCACTATTTGCTGAATACATTGTCTAGAATTTCCAAGGATTATGGACTTCCTGAAAGGAGATCACAGTTCTTATCAGTCTGGGAACTGCTGGTTTATCTATAACTACAATTTTAAATTTATTACTTGTTATCTCCATTATTTGCACAAACACCTCTCTAAGACTTCAATTTTAACAAGTAATTATTATTTTTTAACCGAGTATTGAGAACTCTGCTTCAACTTAATTTTTTTTCTTCTATAATCTCTCTTCTTCTGGCGAATTTCAGTCTTTAAGAGTTCTGAATACTGCATCACTGGAGTTGCTTGCCAAATTGGTGATTTGGCTAGCATGTTGGATTTATGGTCAAGTTCTCAGCCTTTCAGGATCCAGTTCATTAATGCTAATTTCGTTTCATGTAAAACCCATGAGAGCTTATACCATATTTGTCCACAAACTAGCTCCACAATTGGTATCATCAGAGCAGACAGTCCATAACTTCGCATTACACAAAAACTAAATTGATCTCCAAGTTGTCATGAACGATTTTAATCGCCCTCCACCTGACTTTCAAGTTTAATTACCCACAACTAGAATATGCCACAAATAAATGTGAACACCATAAATACAACTCAAACATTGATGAATCAGAAATGCAGATTCAAAACAATCGGATCGCAAAAATAAGGGGAAAAAAAAACAAGAAGAAATGATAGCGACATGATCAGAATAAGAATCAGGTGCATACAACAAGAAAAGTTAAATGGCTAAAAATAAGAAAACATACCATACAAAGTAGTACATAAAGCAAGGAAGACATTGAAGTGAGACTAAGAAAGCAACTCCACATTATAAGAAGCAAAGCCGCCGAACCCAATTTGATAACTGAATTAAAACCCCTCACAACACAATCTTTCCAATAAATCAACAACAAACGCATCAATCTTCCAAATCTTGCACATCCATTGCACACCATAGGCCAATGCCTCTCTATAAACACACCAATCTTGTCCCGCCAACACCCCACTGCAGTTTTCGCCCGCCAATAGGCATGTTTCTGCGTTTGCAGCCATTTCCGCCCTCTCTTAACCAGCTCAATATCCTCCATTATCAAACTAGTAACTATATAACCAACTCCACAAAGAAACAAATAAACACAACCCACAACTTAAACAAGCATCTAGATCTTCACATACTACAGTCTGTTCATATCTCCATTGATATTACCCCAACATCCTCTACCCCTCACACAATGCGAAGCTAAAAAATAAATGCTATCCATTGTGAGAGAGGCTTGATCTACCAAAACTACCAAAAAGCAGCCTCGATCAGGGAAGCTTCACAGGTTTCTTGAGGGTGCAAATAGAAATCAGTGAATTGAAGGTTCTCCTTTTAGCAGTGAGAGTTGAAAAAGAGAGAGACCCTCATGAGAAAACACTAAAATCCATCACGTTCAACACTAAATTTTGCTTCACATGATCGTTTTCAAAAAAGCAAGAAGAAGCCGAATTATTCTCCTCCTTTATTTTTGACACTAATGTCTTTATCTTTCTCCTCTCTCTTAAGACTGAACATAACTTAATAAGGCTAGAGAATAAAAAGGACCCAAAAGAGAGGGGAAAAAAAAAAAAAAAGAGCTAGAAGTTAACAGTAACTGTATTGGGGTGTCATAAGAACGCCAATTAGATCCCAAAAACTTTGAAAATAGCTAGAAAGATTCAGACTTTAGTAAGAAGAAGAAGAAACAACAACTAGGTACAGTTGGGTTTGGTGAGGTTCACATGATAGAGGGCTAAAAGCTAAGAAAAGACCACAAAAACGGGGTTACGGCAAGAAATGGTAAAATGGGTTTCTTTAAAAGAAGGATTTGCAAGAGAGGATAAACATCTTTTGGCTTTGGTGGTGAAGAGAGACAAGAGAACCCTAAACTTTTTACCAGGTGAAGAGAAAGCTCGTGAAAGGAGAGACACTGAGCTCCAAAAGGTCTGGTTTTTTATTATTATTATTACAGTGGAGAAAGAAAGAGGGCTTGTCGAGGATGATAGAATTTACTTTTGGCTTTGTGTCGTGGAGTTGGATGAGCGTTGCATTGCATAACAATGATGATTCAGTGGGACCAACTTTGAGTTCTTCTTTTTGGGTTAATGGTTAATAATTGCTTATGCTTTCAATTTTTAGTAGAATGCATCCGTTTCCATGATTGTTGTTGTGGTAACAGCCAACATCAGCAGCTCTGTTTTCTTAAAAATATTTTTAGATGTAATTTTTGTTAAAATTATGTTTTTATCATAGAGAGAAGATGATAAAACATATTAGTATGAAAATCATGTAATTTAAATTTATCCTAAGACACATGAATTTACTAAAATCTTCGATAAAACAGATTATAGAAAGAAATACAAAATACTTTGTGCTTTTTTATATAGTTTATTTTATTGTTTGAGTTTTAAGTTATTAAAATAGAGATTTAGAGAATTCACTATTCATGAGACAACAAACACTACATTAATTTTCTGTGATTTTTT
>Ga0325405_1006111_pt1 | contig 12183 bp, 4 predicted proteins | sample PopdelMetagenome_21_FD_205663 | JGI IMG/M metagenome (GOLD analysis project Ga0325405, IMG submission 205663) | Populus deltoides microbial communities from Bellville, Georgia, United States - Xylem-Control-R2 | ecosystem: Host-associated > Plants > Phyllosphere > Stem > Wood/Secondary xylem...
ATGGAGAAAAGAGGAAAAAAACAAAATAAAAAAAAACTCAATACTAATAAATAAAAAGATGATACGGTAGTGCTTCCACCATTGGGAGGCTACCGGTCAAGTAATACAAATATTATACATTAGCCAATTGTTTTGAACACCCCTGTCCATGCATGAACAAGAACAGCAAAATTTATTGTTTTTTTTTTTAAGCCTGCAAGAGATTGGATTATATTCCTTCATAATATATTTAGGTTCGCGAGCAGGCGTCACCATTGATTTTCTCTGATATATAATACGTGGCATTCTATTCCATCACACAAGTAATCAATTCTTCTTTGCAATTAATTAAGGAAATTATAAAAAAAAAATGTGATCTTTTTAAAAATTAAGGACAAAAGATCAAGCTCTCATGCTTGTAATGCTACAAGCCAAATACAAAGGGCCAGTGTCTAGCTTTCATGTGCTGCTCTAATTTTTTTTATTTATGTTGGTGTCCAGATCAGTTTACATGTATCACGATTAATCTTACAGTTTATTGAATACCCTGTAAACTTAATAAACATGTAAAACACTGTAGAAATTACAAATATACACATAAATACTCAAACCCAGAAGCAGTGAAAGGAAACAAGTACCTCCCACCATCAGACCAAGACCCGTGCTGTGCTGCCCTAATTTTATTATTTTGTTAGTGTGTGTGTGTTTTTTCTCACTTGCAAGTTGACGTTAACATGTTGACACTTGGGTTGTGTTGTTAGATACGAGACAGACTAGAGTAGCACTATCTTTCCAAGAAAATATGCAGCATTTAGCTGTACAGGAGTATCTTTGTCATTGTGTTAAGACACTGTTCGTTAAAAATTTATTTATTTTGTTTAAAATTATTTTTTTAATTTTTTTTATCGTTTTAATTTATTAATGTTAAAAATAAATTTTAAAAAATAAAAAATATTATTTTCATATATTTTTAAATAAAAAACACTGTAAAAATCAATCATTACAATACCTACTAGAAACACACTCTAGAACCCAGTAGACATAAGAGAGAAACCCAGTAGACATAAGAGAGACAGGATGAATTATTAAGTGTAGAATGGAAAAAGATCTTTCCAGCGTCGGTCTTGGTACTGTTGGAAATGAGAATCTACAGATGGAGAAAATCTCTGGTAGAGAGGAGAAAATCTCTGGTAGAGAGGAGAAAATCTAGGGTTGGAAATATGTTAGCATGTATATATACATAGTTGGAATCCGTTTTTTGCTGTCTTGTATTAATATAACACTTACGACCTTCTATTTTTATTTTCCTTCCAATTTTATTTGGTTTCTAAATCTTTGCAGTAGGTGTCATTGGATGGGCAGAATTTTCTTCAGCAGAGTTTTTAACAAACAAGACATTTGGTATTGTTTGTCTTTCCGGTCATGCCGTGTTTTTTAAAAAAATTAAATTTTTTTTTGCTTTAAATATTTTTTTGATGTTTTTGGATCATTTTGATGTGTTGATGTTAAAAATAAATTTAAATTTTTTTAAAAATATTATTTTGATGTATTTCCAAACAAAAAATACTATGAAAAACAACCGCTACCACAATGTCAAACACTATCTAAAATTCAAATGAAAACTACAAGATTTTCTTATTTGGTCCAGTCTTAGGAAAATGGCAATTAATCCAGTTATTCTAACCGATAACCGGTTAAATCAATTTATGTGAAACCTACTAATGGAGGATGAAAAAAAAATCTTAGTTGTTTTGATCATGTTCTAAATGGCCAAATGCCCTAGCATGACACCCCATGAGCTTGATAGATTGACCGTGATAATTTTTAGCCTTGACCTAATATTTTTTGCTAGAACATATTTCAATATATTTTTTGAGTTTCGAGAAGTCAAAGCGGGCATTGCATTCCACCCATTAGTGCACACTTGCACACCTTCAAACCATATATTAGTGTTCTTTTGAAGAGCAAAAACATCAATCTCTCCACTAATGATATAGCAAAACACAACAATCAATGCCACAACACGTATAACATCTAACAACTTAATTTTTCAGATATTCTTCATCATTACACTAATTTCACGAGGTAAACTAATATGACTAAGAGCTATAAATATCTTGGATAATTATGTAAATAAGAGTTGTTATTCGCAACACATCCAATAAGTTATGACAAGAACACTCAAAATCACACATACACTTTTCTAAGTAATTCATTCTTCTGTACATTTTTTTCCCTTCTGGATGGCCTTTTATTTGTGATAAAGGAATTGTTTTTTTTTTTTGTAGAGAATACTAGATTTATAGATAATTAAAAATTTAATGCATCTAAACTAGATTTTTCTTTTTCTTTCTATTCCACTTTTCTTTATCTTTGTCTAAAAGACTGCAGATCCTAAATTTCATTAATTTTTTCTTTGGAGGTTTGACAAAAAAACACAAATTTCAGATCTTGTTCTCTCACATAACACATATATCTCTTTATCTATTATATCCAAATTCATGAAAGAAATTTGTTTTCAAAACCTTATCTCATTCGATCACAATTTCCCTTCGAAGTTTTTTTAGGTGGAATCTTTTGGGTTCTAACCATGAACAAATTATTGATCTAGGTGGTATCTGACCTTGAGTAAGGATTTTGGGTTTGTGGGTTAAGACTAAAACATATGGGATTGATTATTTTAAGTTATGAAAAAAAATATCCAAAATAACAAACACTGATGTGTTTTAGCATGAAATCAAAACCTATAAATGACAATGAAATTTATATTATAAAAATGAAACACAAATTAATTATATTTACATTAAAGAAAAGAAGATATAGAACATAATATCCAAAATATCCATCATGAATCAAGTAAGATATGTAAATAATTAAGAAATGAAATTTGACATAAAAAGTTGTTGTATAAGTCTCAAACTTACTAATATATGAAAATATTCATAGTCAATTAGGATTCATCAAGTGACAAGATAAAAATAAAAATTAGATGATTTATGGGGGGGGAGAGAGAGAGAGAGAGAGAGAGAGAGAGAGAGAGAGAGAGAGTACAAGGAGAAGAGATTATTTAATCAACACAATTTCTTTCTTTTTTCTTAAAAATAGTTGGACTGGCAAAAACTTTGTTTAACCAATTGCATGAATTGGGCTATCCACCTCATCCTTATAATTAGAGAGAATCTCCAAAATTAAAATACTTTCCAAATATTAGGATACATTATTATTTATATAACGTGTTTTCATATATAGATGTGATTAAAAAACAAGGATGTATATGGAATTTTCTTAGACTTCAGAGCTAAAATATAGGTATATATGAAATTTTCAAAAGTTTAGGATGGCTATAAACACTCTTAAAACTTACGTGGGTTCGTCAATATATGATTTCCTAGCTTTTAATAATCATTTAAGATCTAGAGCTACAAGTTTAAAGACATGCACTTTAAAAAAGAAAGAGTGATTAGACTAATAAATTGGAACCATGAATGCACTTTAAAAACTACCCTATCTTTGTGTTTTCAAGGAGATATATGAGGATAAAATAATCATGTTTATCTATATTTTTTATTTTAAAAGTATACAAATTTATTTAAAAAAAATTCACAAAGATAGATTTATTTTATATTTTCCTGTAAACAAATCTTAATAAAAGATCAGTTTTTGAAGATCAATTAGAAAGGAGTCTTATATAATTTGGTGGCTCTTACGATGAAAATAAAAGATCATGTAATTGGAAAAGAGAAGGGTACGAAGGTGCAAGAAAATGAGGTTTTATACCTAGGTTTAAGGCAAAGCAATGATGAATATGTGACATGCGGCATGGTAACGACATAGTTGGCATGCATAACCAACACAAAAAGAAATGTTCAAAGATATCAAATTAGTCCAAAACAAAAGATATGGTCTTACTAGGTTGCAACAACAATTTAAAATTCAAACTTAGTTTAGTTGATTATTTAAAGAAGTTTTTATCATTTAATAATATATGAGATTTCTCATTAGCAATTGGGCTTAGTTACTTGGGAGGTCGACCACCTTAAATTGGTCACCAGGATTTTTCTTTCTTTTAATTTAGTCCTTTGTATTTGTGAATTACTTTCAATTAAATATAAATACCAGTTTCAAACTTCAAAGTTTACAATTTAACATAGTAAAATCTACTAGAATTATTGGATTTGTTATAATTGGTGTTAAAGCCTCATTTCTATGGTAAAGGGAATAAGAGAATCATAATTAATTAAGATTGTAGATAGAATGAGGTACAACAAGAAGACTAACAACAAAGGCAATGAATATAATAGCAAGTCTTGAAAGACATTGTTAAAAACTTATCGGACTAACTTACTAAAGTCCAAGAAAAAAGACTTATTGATTCCCCTCGTAACATATTTATCACTTCATTAAATAGGCGTCAAAGACGAGAGGTGGAGCAACCAATTGAGAATCATATTAAAAAAAGATCTATAAAACTTGGTTTTCCTAAATTTATTGGTGAAGATGTTGAAGGATGTATTTACCAAGCCACTCACTTTTTTAGTTGTCATAACACTCCACCCCAGCATCAATTATTTTTAGTAAGTTTTCACATTAAGGGTAAATCAATTGCTTGGTTTAATTAATAGTTAGGAATCATTTATCAATGCTTTTCATATTTGTTTTGTAACTTCAACCTAATATAATACAATAGAGGTCTTAATTAGTCTAAAGTAGAACACAACAGTTGAAGGATATAAAACTTAGTTTGATTCTTTATCAAACCAAGTTAGGGGTCTATTTAATACTCACAAATAAGTTGCATCCTTAGTGGACTAAAAGAAGAAGTTTGTATTGGTACAAAAATGCTTAATCCTCCTAATTTAATTACAACTTATGGACTTGCACGTATATAGAAGGAAAATATAAAGGTTCAACGTTGACATTAGAAATCAAGTGGAAGCATAGTTTTGGGAAAAATAATCCAATAACTCAACTCGAGAGTTTGATTAGGTCAAGGATGTCCATTCAAATATTAACACCTACTCACATGAAGGAAAAGAAAGAAAAAAGTTTGTGCTTCAAGTATGATAAAAAATAGGGGTCATGTCATAAATTTGAGGGCCCAAAGTTATTTCTTATAGAAAAGGTAGAAGAAAATTAGCCAACAAACATAGGTGGCATAATTTATTTGTCTAGGAGGTTAAAATTTATCTAAATGCTATGATTGACAATCATAGTGCTATAACCATGAGGATAAGGTTGATAATTAATAATTAATTAGTTTTAGCATAAATAGATATGGTTAGTACATATAATTTCATCCATTTCAAAGTGGCTAGATGAGTGTGGGTAAGTATTGAAGAACATTCACCTGTTGGGGTGAAAATAAAATTTCCAATGAGAAAATTTGTCCAAGCATAAAAATTAGGGTTTGAGGACACACATTCAAAACTCATGCTTTATTAATCTTATTGGGCAACTGTGACATGGTTCTAGGGATAACCTGGCTTAAAAGTTTAGGTCTAATTTTATGGGATTTTCAAGAGGTTTACAATAGAGTTTCATTATTATATTATTGAAGGGTCTAGAAATCTAAGAATCTACAATGGATAGTGGGTCTGGATTTTTAAAGGAATTAAAGAAGACTGTTAAAAGGCTGATGATACAAATTTGGGATCAAAAGACTTAGGTCCATATGAATAGGAAATCACCAATTCCAGTTTAGAATTTGCTGAAAGAGTTTCAAGAGGTATATTCTAAACACAAGAAGCTTACTCCTAGAAGAGTCCTATATCACTCCATCACAATGAAAGAGGGGGTTTTACCTATAAATATAAGGCCTTATAGGTACCTATATTATAAAATAATAATAATAATTAAGAAGATAGTAAAGCAATTGCTACAATCAGGGACTATATGACCTAATGCAAGTTCATTTTCTTCTCTAGTTTTGATTATCGGGTATTAAATAAAGAAACCATCATAGATAAGTTCCTAATTTTAGTTGATAAGGAATTATTAGATGAGTCGCATGATTCCAATTATTTCTTTGAATTGGATCTAAGATGAGGTTATCATCAAATTCATATGTTATATGAGGATATTCCTAAAATAGCATTCACAATTGCCCTTTCTACTTTTTAAAGCATTATGAATGAAGTATTTAAGTTGTACTTCAGGAAGTTTATTTTGGTATTTTTATGATAGAGGAAGAACACCTGGCTCATTTGAGGTCAGACTTAACGTATTGGCCCAACATAAATTCTATGCCAAAATGTCCAAGTGCAATTTTTTTTTTGTTAAAAAAAATTAAATATGTGGGCCGTATTGTTTCTGAAGACAGGATATGAATCGATCTTGAGAAAATTAAAGTTGTGCATAACTGGCTAAAGCCCACTAACCTCAAGGCTTTAAGGGATTTTTTTAGGTCTTATTGGTTACCATTATAGATTTTTTTTAGAGGATGTGAAGTTATGGCTAGTCTTTTAACCAAACTAGTTAAACAAAGGGCTTTTTGTTGAGACCAATATGTAGAGAAAACATTCAATCAATCAAAGTACATTATTACTCATCCATCTACTCTAGCACTACTTGATTTTTCTAAGCCTTTTATAGTGAAGTGTGACATATCTGGTGTTGGGATATGAGCAGTTCTCATTTTTCATGCAAGATGACAAGCCTTTATCTTTTTTAAGTAAGGGTTTAAAGGGTAAGGAATTGATATTTTCAACCTACGAAAATGAGTTATTTGTTATAGTAATAGTAGTATAAAATAGAGGCCTTGGTCAACCATTTAAAATCAAGACAGACTTGAAAAATCTAAAGTATTTGTTGGAGTAAAACATTGACACACCAATGCAGCGAAAATAGGTATCCAATCTTCTAGGCTATGATTTCATAGTTGAGTATAAAACAAGTAAATAGAAATTAGTAGCTAGTGCAGTTTCAAGAAAAAAAACAGAAATAGTTAGTGGTGAATTATAGGCTATCACATTACCTATGGTGGACTGGGTGGACCAATCAAAGGAAAGTTATTCTACTGATTCCGAGGTATGGAAAATTCTCAAGCAAATAAAATGAGATACACTAAAAAGAATCAAGTCCCATCTACAAGAGAGAGTATTATTGTGTAAAGAAAGAATTTTCCTTAGTAAAGAATGTTCTTTAAGCTATAAATTATGGAGTATCTTAATGACAACCTTTTAGGATTTAAAAAGACCATATTAAAAGCTCATATAGATTTATTTTGGGTAGGCATGAAGACTGGTGTAAAGAACTATATCAGGGAATGTGAAGTGTGTTAACAGGTTAAGATATAGAATATTAGGCCATTTAGACTACTACAACCTCTACCAATTCCTCAGAAACCATGAAAATCCATTTCCATAGATTTTATAAAGGGGTTACCCCTTTCATAAAGGTATATAATTATTTTTATAATGGTTGATTAACTTAAAAAGTATTCTCACTTCATAGCTCTAACTCATCCCTATACAACAAGTAAAGTAGCCCATATTTTTTCACAACAAATTATGAAGCTACATGATATTCCAACTAATATTGTAATAGATAAAGATCTTGTGTACATTAGTTTATTTTAGAAGGAGTTATTTACTATCCAAGAAGTGGACTCATTAATGTTAACAACCTACTATCTATAGATTGACGGACAAATAAAAATAGTTAACAAGACACTAGAAAATTATCCAAGGTTCTTTATAAGAGAAAACCCTAGAAACTGGTCTTGATGGTTAGCTATGGCCAAATTTTAGTAAAATATTACTTATGAGTCTCTGTAAACTACATCCTTTGAGGCATTATAAAGGTATAGTCTACCTACGTTAATCAACTACATCCCCAGTCTCACAAAAACTAGGCACTTAGAGAGCATTTACGAGAAACATCCAACATCATTAAAAAAAATCACAATTAATTTAGACAAGGCTCAACAAAAGCAACTAAAAAAGAAAGGAACTATAATTTCAATAAGAAAAGTGGACTTACCTAAAACTCAAGCCTTATTGTCAGTTGAGCATACCACAACAAAGAAACAACAAGTTAGGTTACATGTATTATAGGCCTTTCTAAATTGACAAGAAGATTGGTTGAGTAGCTTACCATATACAGTTGCTAGGAGGAGCGAAAGTCCATCCCACTTTTCATATTTCATAGCTAAAGAAGAGGATTGGTCTAACCATCCAAATAATGGCTAAATTATTGACTCTATATGAAGTCCTTCCACAACTTGAACCAAAAGAAGTTATAGGAGAATGAGGAAAAAAAATACTCAAAGATGTTGTAAGAAAAAATACATTTTGTGCTTCTATAGACAGAACGCTGAAGATACAATGTGAGTGACCAAAAAATGGCCTAAAGAAAAATTTTCTTACCTTACGGACAACGAGTTAGAAAGTGTAGGGAATATAACCAAATCATTACAAAAGATCAGTTTTTCAAAATAATTCAAAATGGAATCTTAGAGGATTTTGTGGCTCCTACAAAGAAAATAAAAGATCATGTGGTTGAAAAAAAAAAAAAGGCATAGAGGACAAAGAAAATGAGGTTTTATACCTGGGTTTAAGGCAATGCAACAATGGAGAATTAATGGTTGTTAGATGTGCGACATGTGGCATGATAATGAAGAATAATTGGCAAGCATAACCAACATAAAATGAAAGGTTCAAAGATATCTAATTAGTCCAAAACAAAATATATAGTCCACCTAATTTGCAACAACAATTAAAAATTCAAACATGGTTTAGTTGATCATTTAAAGAAGTCTCTATCATTTAATAATGTATGGAAATTTTTTATTAGCAATTAGACTTAGTTTCTTAGAAAGCGTGACCACTTCAAATTTTTCACCTATATATATATATATTCAGTCTTTTATATTTGAGAATTACTTTCAATTAAAAAAAATACTAGTTAATTTCATCAAACTTTCAAGTTTACAATTTGACTGAGTAAACTCTTCTAGAATTATTAGGTTTGTTACACTTCATTTTTGTCTCTGTCTTATCAATTAAAAATGTTTATGTCTTTTCTATATCTATTCTTTTTATCATAGGATATTAACTAAAAATAACCTTGGATTTAATTTTGCATGATTTATTTGTTATTCTTTGGGTAAGTTCAACATCTAAGCATGTAAACATAAGAAAAAAAAGAAAAAAAAGAAGAAAGAAAAAGGATGCCATATTGTAATACATTTTACAATTGGTTTCATAATCTTGTTAGTTGTTTTACTAGTTTGTATGTTCGCTAGACTACGGGGATTCAAATGTGATAAAATCATGTTTAAAATCTACTTAAGTATTTTAATAATAAAAAACCGATTTCAATCGATTTTTCATGAAAAAATTATTATTAGTATTATTATTTTTAGATTAGATACATAATAATTGAAAAACAATTATTAAAATCCAAATAAGAATTTACAATAGTATTTAAGAACCATGTCAAAATTAAAGAGTAATTGAATTTGGTAAATTTTTGTTAGCGTGTTAAAAAAACCAAGGAAAAAAGGAAGAAAGAAGAAGTAAATTTCAGCAACGGGCCAAACCTAGTGCCTTGCCCGTCGTTAGAGTGTTTTTATAGGTTTTGAATTAATGGTGGAACATGATAATGGTGGAAGCATTTATGATCAATGTAAGTTGTTTTTATTGAGTCTATACTAGTTTTCTTCTCACCCTGTATTGTGGATTGGATCAAAAAAATTTTGAACATAAGAAAAGAATATCCTAGTTGCAGGAAATTCTTTAACATTGTCATTAAACTCGATCCAATAAGTCAAACTTGAAAACTTTTGACTCGAATCCTTGCCAAATTTAGGTTTCAATATAAATAATTTGGGAGTTGTTATGATGTAATCCAGTCGACCTGATGGGTCAAATAAAAAAAAGATCGGTAAAAAATGGTTTGACTTAAAAAAATAAAGTTGACTTTATTTTTTTTAATATTGATACAATAACATAATACTAAAAGATGAGACCAAAAAGAAAATAAAAATAATCATAAAAAACCCAAGGTTGAAGGTTTTTGTTTTTTTTCAAAGAAAGAAATAGGCGATTGAGTGCTTGTTGGGAGCATATGATGTGTCGCCTGCTATGCCCAACTCATATTCTAGCCGCCACCATGGTGGATGAAAAATCATAAGGTAGGGTTTTTTAATTGAAAGTCCATTATTCAACTCGTTTTCACCTACAAACACCTAATAAGCACCATGAAAGTCTTTCTAAACCACATATTAACCTCAAAATACCCGAAAATCAACCAAGAGAACCAAAACCAATCGAACCTAATAAAAATCAAAACAGAACTCAATCTCTTTTTCTAGACATGTTGATAGGGAAAACCTACCAGTATTGAACTCTCCTCATCGAACGGAACCCATTGACACCAATTTAGACAATTTTTTTTTATATCACAATAACTAGCCATTTTCTTTCTTTTTTGTTGTTTTCAAGTAACTTTCTCTCTCATATCTCTAATTGGAGAACTGAAAAATTAACAAAATGAGCTTTTAGATCAAAATAAAAATTTTCATGAATCTAGGGTGTGTCATGTATTTTTTTTCCATGTTTTAATTTAGAGCCTAATTTCATATAATTAGACTATAAGATTATCCAATTGAAAGAAAAAATTTAAAAATTAAAAAGAAATTGGACAAGAAGTTCACTACTCATATGAACAATGGCTCACCTTTAGTTTTTATAATAATTATAATTATTATATCTCGTGCAATTTACATCACACACACACACACGCATACACATATATACACATTATACATCGCATAATCGATTCCGTTATTAGCCCTACTTAGTTAACTTTATTTTCTCGCATGTTTAACCATCGAATATTCTTATAATTGCTTGTAGATATAAAGGAAGCGGCAGAAGATGTTTGTTATGATTATCAAGTACATTTTAATTAGAAAGCAAATAAGAATGATAATATTTAAGAATACTAATCCTCATTAAGAAAAAAAATTACTACAAGATATTATTGATGCCCTATCTTATTGAACTAGGTTAGTTGTGACATTATAAAAATTAAAAAAAATCAACCCGTTTACCAAAGAAAAATTTATAAAGTGATAAAGATCGTGTGGTAATAATTTGTCAAATCAATAATTAATTGATTCAATCGTGAGTTGTCCAAATCTAAAAACATGATTAAAAAAAATCCAAGGGTTTTACTAATAAAGTTTTTTTTTTCCAATATAGTTCTAGTTAGATTAATTGAATGTCAAAACAACAATCATGATCTATCATTCCAAACATCACTCAATCAATAATTAAAACCTTAATTTTCGAAAAGGATTAAGCTTTCAAGTAGCAAATTGGCAAAGTGGTGGACTATATATAAAAAGCTAAATTCATCTTAAAAGATTAACAGTGACAATTGTTGTCTTCTTCACTAGGAGAAGTTTGCCTAAAAGAGTATATCTTAAACATGTAGAGAATTAAGACATTGAATAAAAAAAATCAAAAAATCAAAAATCAAAAAGTCAAAATGTTGTGTTAATTATTGCCATTGTTTGCCATGACATATCTTAATCAAGATTTTAGGATAGACAAGAATGACTTAAAGTGCAATATCAAACCTATGTTAGCATTCAATTTTTTTATATGAATTTAATTTTTTGATATAATTACAATTATGCAAATATATCTCAACAATATATTCTATTAAGTGTTATTTAAGTAAGTCATGTTGTTCAAGAATCAAGAAAACTAACATCTAAACGAAGGTGAATTAGATGTATCACTAAATTTTACACTTTAAACAAATTACTTCAAGTAAATGCAATAATCAATAGTATAATCAAAGTACTTAAGGTAAAGAGTTAAGGAAGTGTATGTGCAAACTTGCTTTAACGTGGTTCAACAAGTCTATATCCACATCTCAAATACCAAATCGTACTTGAATATTGTATTTTTACCAAAGTCTTAAAGATTTATGATGATGATTTTATTTTTTCAATAGAGTGGATGTTACAATTTAAAATTCTAATATCTCTATACCTCACTAAATAACTGTAACAACCCTGATTTCTACATTTTGTTTCGCGATACATTGAAAATTTTCAGGTAATTTTTTTTTGATATACAGGTTCCACCAAAATTTCCACCAAAATTTCGGCAGAGTCTCCCCTATACTGGGAGGTCCCAAGTTATCGACATATACCCTGTTTACACTTCTAATATCTCACATCTTCTC
>Ga0325405_1006114_pt1 | contig 12180 bp, 9 predicted proteins | sample PopdelMetagenome_21_FD_205663 | JGI IMG/M metagenome (GOLD analysis project Ga0325405, IMG submission 205663) | Populus deltoides microbial communities from Bellville, Georgia, United States - Xylem-Control-R2 | ecosystem: Host-associated > Plants > Phyllosphere > Stem > Wood/Secondary xylem...
GTCTCCAAAAATAAGGGCAAAACATGAAAGCCAGTTGAGATTCGAAAGGAAAGAACGATTCTGATATGAATTAATAATGAAAATTAAGAATCAAAGATCACTGGATCAGAAAAACGGTTTATGAATTAATAACTAAAATCAACAATAAAATGTTATTAGATCAGAAAAACAGTGGCTAATACTATTAGCTGAAGCACACAAGAAAGGTTACCTAGTGAAAACATTGATAGAATTGGCCTAGCGAAGCTGATGATTTTATTACCTTACCGCAGCAATGATGATCTGAGCTTATGTTCCTTGTCACAAATGAGTCCCGAATTCTTTAAAAGCTGAAATAGCAGTTTTATATCATTAAGTTGATCATTAAAAAGCATATCAAAAGGCATTCAACCACAAAAGGCACTTGCATGAAAACCAGGCCACCAATTTGACTAAAATAATGATTGAACAACAAACATGTGGGCACATTTTCATGCCTTGATCCAAACTAACGAACAAATTCGGAAGATGCTTCCACACTAAACTTCAAAAATACCACGCTCGTAACAGAAATGAGAACTTAAGGCAATCAAATCATGCCAAAATCTTAAGTTCACACTATGATCATCTTCAATGAAGCTCATGTCTTTATGCCAGTATATGTTCGCACGCTAACATCAAAAAGAGACAAGAAGAAGCTCTGTACTTGTTCCAGAAATACAGATCTCAGCTCATATGACAAAACAAAAACTAAAATTTGGATCTTCAACACAGGAGGCTTCGGCAAGATGCAACCTAGGCATGCTGAAGAATTTGACCCACAAAAGATCTAACCTCGCTCTAAATACTTTAGAAAAAGAGTCATGGCATCTCATATACATCAAAATCAGTAGTTGACCCCTGACAGACCTTTAAATCTGCATGCATGAAGTAAACCCTAAATCCATAATCCTTTATTGATAAGCAATGATGTCATACTTAACAAATAGAATTTTGACAAGACAAAACAAGCACACCAATAATTACTAAGACTCAAAAATAAAATTCAAGAGGAATCAGTTTCACGATTTATACTAAAAAAATAAAAGCGGACATTTATACCAACACATGCACTTTGCAAGTTTACCAACACAAAGCGAACAAGTCATGTTTCACAGAAAACCTCAAGCAAACACATCTCGACTCACATTCTGAATAAAAAGAGATAGGAGTGGGTGTTATTCCTAATGCTTTATAACATCTATATGGTGTTTTCTCGTTATATGTCTTGGTACTTGCTATATTGCTTGACCATAATTGAAAACATTTCTCATCCAGTAATCAGCGTATACAGAATCCACAGAATACTCCATTAATTGTGTGCATTTGATTCCATCAAAATACAGTTTATACAATTAGTATACTGCCTTAAAAGATCATTTACATTGCACTCATAATAGCATGTTGAGAATCAAACAAATAACAAACCATCACACTGAAACTATTCCATACTTTGATGGACTTACAATTGACAGCTTGCTGTCATAGCTTTGACATCTCCCAAACCTGTGGAGGCACAAATCGGAATTAGCAACAGCAGTGGCTAACATGATAGCTACCCAGTTATGTATGCGATGAGAACCTTTAGTGAGGGGTCTAAAAATCCACCAGCAACCAAAGAGAGGCAGGGATCTGGCACGGGATATTGATGAACAGTTTATGGGGCGTGTTCCAAAGTGGTATGTTTTCTTGTGACCCGCACTCAGCAATATATCTCAATTTATTAAACATGTTTGAACTTCTAATTCTATTCTATAATCAAAGTCAATAAGTTATAGTAGATGTCCTCTAACACCCTTGATATTCTATCTAGATGTGTCCAAGGTCATCCTTAACTTAATATATGGGCGCTGATTAAGTTTTTTACCATAACTTTCTTCTTGATCTACACCATGTAGGAAATCGCGTACTCGATAGATGTTTTAGTACCATCTCATTTCTTTTCACGAGTCTTTGAAAGGTCATCTGTTACACTTAAACGAGGACACATATCACTTCACTAGAGAAAATACTAATCCATTTCACACACATATAGCTTTTAGCTTATTACATAACAGTGGTGAAAGAGATTTATTTTAGAGCAATCCAAGATTGCTAAAGTCTTAGGGTTCCCCTATTAGGAATTGCATCTTACCAGTCATTCAGTTCCAAGCATGTCTATCTTGTCAGCTTCATGTGCTACAATGCACAAGAAACTCACCGAGTTTGATTTTAATAAATTGCTCAACAGCATACGATACCTTAAAATGGAGCAAAGAGAGCAATCCTTTCACTCGGAGATGACCTCCACAGATGCAGTCCTGAACGGCTGTAGTCCAATAAATGCTTATAAAAAGAATTTATCACGCTGCAATCAACCACACCCAAAATACGACCCATTTAAATTACTCAATTTCTCAGACCACCTTCCTTCCTTCATAATTGGGTTTAAACCCTTTGTTTTACATTTATCACTATCATTTAACCTTGATAAAACAAATTATTCTTACTGACCACTAAGGCACTAACTCTTATAACAGAAATTGGACTGGCATCCTCAAATACACATCAAAATTTAATACAAATGCACAAACAATTTCCAAGCAAGGACAGGGGGCAGCCTTACCCTTCTTGAGATTTCTTTTTAACGCAATGTTTCATGTTGCTTAGCTTCCTAACAAGTCATCCCCATAGAGGAAGACTTTTGAGCAACTGAGTACTTCGTTTGCAACCACAATTCTCTAAAACCCAAAAGAAGAGATTCAAAGATGCATATAGAGTGCAACCATAAAATAGGGTTAAAAAAAAACGTAACTGTCCTGGAGAGATAGAGGAAGACTCAAATAAGAAATTAGGCTTCCTCAAATCCTAAAGGTGAGTTTCACAAAAAAATGTCAAAATTCATAAAGGTAAAAAAAACAAAAACAAAATTATGGTCATTACAGTAAGGGATTCATTTCCTTCATATATATAATTGATGTCTCCCTTGAAACATCGAAAAAAAAGAAAAGAACACGTTCTACGAAAAATAATAGATTGCCAGAAACGCAATGCAAGCTGAAAGACTATTGTTATATTGATATCAACTGAAAAGAGAACAGGGCCCGACTTTAAAAACCAAAGTTCCTTGAAACTTAACAAAAGAAAACCGTGCATGTTGAAGAATCAAAAAAAGACCAGTCTGCATCTCCATCTAACCCATCATATATAACCCAAAGAAACAAAACAAAACATATTTTCAAGGTCCATCAAAACTAGTCCACCGCCTAAATAGGTTCTCCTTTCTATGCAAGAACCATCCTAATAATCTTGAGACTTTAAAGCATCTAAAGCTAGCTTCATCTGTTTTGAAATCAAATCATTTTCCATCATGAAAAACTCCAACTTAGCGTTCATCAAACTCCTCCACTCCCTTTCCAACTCCACCAACTTTTCCTCTGGAACCTTCCCCAGCATCATCATTGCTCTCTCCTTCACATCCTCAGGCAAATCTTCAGCCAGTAACGATGAACGCAAATACGGATACTTATCCCACAAATCCTCACTCCCCTCACCTCCCTCCACTTCCTCATTTTCCACTGCCTTTTGCTTCTTCATACTTGATTCCTTCCATTCTCCATTCACGACCCTCTTTTGCTTCTTCACATTCGCATCCTCTCCTCCACTCAGCTCGTTGTTAGCAGCCTGCTTCTCCTGTTTTCCACCCTTTCCCTTCCTTTCTCCATTGACTTCCTCGCTCAAAACCCTCTTCCCCCTCTCCTTTTTTCCATCCTTTCCCTTCCCTTCTCCATCAGCTTCCTCACTCAAACCCCTCTTCCCCTTCTTCACATTCCCCTCCTCTCCCCCATCGCCTTCCTCACTCAAAACCCGCTTTTGCTTCTTCAAATTCCCTTGCTTTCCTTCTCCGCTCACTTCCTCACTCGAACCCCTCTTCCCCCTCTTCACACTCGCCTCCTTTCCCTTCCCATTCACTTCCCCACTCCCCAATTTCGCCAACGCCAGAATAATCCCTCGTCCACCACCACTAACATTTTTCCCACTGTTTTTACTAGCATTACTCTCATTTCCCACGAAAATACCACCAGCACCCCATATTTTTTTTGCAAGCTCTACGCACTGCAAATCATGCGGTTTACTAAAAGTCTCATATTTCCCACTCTCATTCTTCTCCACATCAGTAAAATACTTCTTCTTCAACATCCTGATTTTATTAACAAACTGATTATTGGAGGCATTAAAACAGAGTGATTCCTTCACAAATCCATAAAAATCACCAGTATCTGCAGAAGAGTTTTTCCCCTTTTCATTTTGGAACTCAATCATGCCATTCAATATCACAATCTCATCCTCATCACTCCATATACGCTGAGACCCTCCGGTCCCAGGTCCGGCTCCCTTCTTTGCTTTCTTGTCATCAACGTCCTTCTCCTTCTTGGGCTGCTCTGGTTTTGGGTCAGGTTTGCGCTTCGGCGAGATGGGCTTGATAGTGAAACCAGAAAGAGAAGGCGACGGTGGATGAGTTGACTCAGTGTCTTCTGAGTCAGCGTCCGAGTCGGACTCCGAGTTTGGATTTGAAGGTTTGGAAGGCAGTTCGGGTTTCTTTTTCTCCACTTCTTCATCATCATCTTCTTGTTCGTCGTCGTCGTCTTCAGTTCCATCATCGTCATCGTTTGATTTCTCACCGGCAGCGTTTTGCTGAGTTTTGACGGTGCCGTTTTGAGGTTCTTCTTCTTTGTCATCGGTTTCTTCTTCTTCTTCTTCTTCGGAAGATGAAACGGCGGGTGGGGGCTCTTCGATCAGGCGTTTCCGAGCCATTTAGGGTTTTTCCTTTTTCTTTTTGGATTTTTTTTTTTTGGAGGTGTGAGAAACTGCTAGTGACTGATACACTGACTGCTCTGCTCTGCGACTGTGAGTGGGATCTTATTATTTTTTGTAGCTTTGTTTATTAATTTTAATTATTTTTATTTTTTATTTTGATAAATATGTTAAATTTTCATTTAAAGTGTTAGCTACAGAGAGAGAGAGAGAGTTCCTTGTTTCCTCCATGGGAATTTGACAACGATAGATTTAATTTTATTGTTATTTTCAGAATTATAATTTCGTGACTAATATTATCATCTTTCTTAACATTTAATTAATGAAAGACGCACCCAAGAGGCCAAGATTGTGTTTTTAGCCTGTATGCTTTGTGAATCCAAGGAATATAAAATTAATGAGAATTGCTTTTAAAAAAAATTATTATATATTCTATATAAAAAAAAAACTTTGAGGAAAACCCACCTATAATTATTAAATTATAAATGGTTAATGAGTTAATTTAGTGATTCATCTAAACAAAATTAAAATTGCCTTCAAATTGGATTAAAAATTAATCTGTTTCTATAGCAAAATTAGCTTTAAGAATTTCTTTTTACTTTTATCTAAATTAACATCATTATAGTTTTTCTATAAAAAAAAATTGTTTAAACGAAGTTTTATTAAACGAGCTGCTTTGAAATAAACCCAGATTGTCCTAGCTAAGCCATGACCATGAACGCAACTGCTGGCTCAACAATCTGGATTCTGCACCTTCGAAATACAGGGTATTCTCAACGAGATCAGACGACTTACAGTTGAGCTTGTTGCTTGTTTGCTTTCCTCATTTTTCGAAGAGAGAAGCAAAATACATCGTGGACCATCTTGCCAAACAGAGATTCATTAATAGACCATCTAATACGCAGTACTCGCTTGCGTCTTTCGTTGCTCCAGCTTCTTCTAAATTATAGCACGGCTAGCATCCCCATGGCAAATGCATTATAAAAGAAAAGCTTTATTGCTTCATTTTTTCTTTTTTCTTCTTTATCTCGGGATCGAGCTGGGGTCTGATTGCGTTATGCGTCCTGTACAAAGACGATTGGTAAAAAATCTGGAATAGTAGAAATTGTACCTCTACCTTCCACGAGAAACATCAAGATTCACCGGCCCTGCCTCAGTGAATCTAGCAACTGTTACATCCAAATCAAAGCATGAAAAGGGAGGATCCGTGGAAAGAGAGCCTGGATTAACAGTACATTGGAAGCTTGTTGAGAATACTATAGCATGCATGCATGCATGCTACATGTGATGAATGCATGATCAATGACCAATATCAAACCTAACAAGATCTACGAAGCTGTAGAACACGTTCAGTAGTACGAGGATAGCTCCGCCCAAATTCCCAATTGGATTGGATTTCTGCTGTTGAAATATTCTCAACCATGAACAATAGAAACCATCTCTGTGAAATTTTCAAACCATATACACTGCTCTTTTATCCTCTTATTCTGGAAAAACACAAGGATGGTGTGCTTCCACCTGTACATGGAAATAACCCAAGTATACATTTGTTGTTCTCGTCATCGTCTTCTCAAGTGTGGGTATTTGAGAGCTCTTCCCATTGGTTGATGGACAAAAGGGAAAGAAAAACAATAATAGCAGATTAAACAAAAGGCGAGTCCAGTCTCAATCATTTAAATACCTACTTGTAAAACCACCTCTCAACTCTTGTTGTTACTAGCACCAATGCTCTCATAAAATAAGATATACCCATGATCCGTATTACTTGAATATTCCTGCGCTGACCCAAAAAATGTCTGCACAGCAGACTCGTCAATCATCTCGACATTTTCATCATCAAAAAATAACCAGTGGTTGTGGCTTTTCACAAGGCTCACATAGTGCCCATGATTAGGTCCACTTCCCACATGGACTACAACGGCAAATAGTGAGTATTCGATATCTGCGTCTTCCACGGTGTTGCTCAACTTCAGCTCAAGTGGGAAGACAACTCTGTAAGACAGCTTTTTGTACCGACCAAGCTGCTCAATATATTTAAACCTCTTCAGATGGATGACCAAGATGTGAGGAGGCTTCTTTATCTTCATCCTCTTTTGGGCTTCTTGCAAACTGCATACAATGGAAAAAATACAGAAGATTTACTGCATAATTACTAGACTAGAAATGCTCAATCACTTGAATGCTCTAAAACATCAGAGGTGGACGAACCAATCATCCAAATTAACAGTCAGAAGTTCAATCAGCCCATGAAAAGTTGAAAAAGAATCACAAAAACATTGTTCCGCCAGTAAAAACGAGTGCTGAGTAATATAAAAATATCAGTTAAGATTGCCCTGTTCATTCAAATTGTAGTTCAGCAACCTTTCAGGAAATCAAACCAAACTACTACTCGATCTAATTGTTTACTTTTTCCACATCTGGTTTTACAAGGGGGGAACAAAGCCTTTAACCTATAAAACAACAAAAATAAATCATTTATCACGATCCTTTACATGAAATAAAATATAATTTGTATGTTAGTTCAAGAGATTTCTGAATGCTTTAGTGTCACTGTTATCTCTTAGCTAGGCTCTGAGCAGGGAATAATTGTCCAGAGTAAGTGAAATCATATCCTGTATAATTCCAGAAGAAACATTGACTAAACTTCACCATACAGACTACTCGGAAACAAATACTGGAACAGAAAGTGATTTCAAATATTCAACAAATATGAAGGGGTTATCCAGAATTGATACTAGTCAATGCCCGGAAATAATTGAGCAAAAAGCACCTACCTGCAGCACTTGTCACAGAAAAACTTATCCTCTGCATTCAACGTCTCTGTGGAACTAAAATTCTTCAAGCAGCTTGTAATGGAACTGTTTTGTTCAATATCAAGGCTCAAGTCAAAAAACGTTTCATCTCTTGCTGTCACAGTCTCACATTGCAAGCACCTTGTCTCATTGGTAAGTATTCCCTGATGTATATACACATAAGAGACGATGAGAACTCTACCCTAAAAGATGAGAAGAAAAAGGAAAATTCCATCACCATACAACAATGCATGTGTGTGGAACTAAAATACAAATTCACATTAAGATCATTCAACTACATTAACGATTCACAACATAGAAAATGTCAAATTTAGAATGAATGGATTGGCTGCTTAAAGTCACCTGAAAATTTTTGTGCACCCAAGTAACCAAAGGCTCTTTTGAAACACCATTTGCTTGAGCATGTTTTGGTCCATTTGCAATTTTTTCAGGTGGGGAAGAAGTTTCAGGATCACTTTTTACAGCTTGGGCCTCTTTCTCCAGAATGTCAACCAATTCATTTAGCAAAAAATTCAAAAACTCATGAGCATCCTACATGAAAAACAGAGATAGTGTTCACTCCTCTTGTATTGTTTTATTATATCATTTCACATTTTGTGTCTGACCAATCCCCGGACTCACAATTAAATGAACAAATACCTGGTGCATATAGCTTCGGAAAAGCTCATTTTGTTTTTTCAATCTCTGTACGAAACGCTTTGGAGCAATGACACCTGTTTTCTTCTTCTGTGAACTTATCTATGTAAAAGAAATAACAACAGTTAGCTCCAGCACCATGGCTAAACTACTAAATAAGTAACACATATGTTCTGTACAGGGAACTCTTTCTTTCCCCTCATTTCTCTGTACTTTAGTGAAAATGCACAGAGCACACAAGCATGCAGAAAGTACACAAGTACCAAGAAATATCTTGCTCATGAAGAATTGGAGACCTAGTTACACTTGTTGAAAAAGATTATTAATCAATAACAGAGAGAGCAGCTTCAGATTTAAAAATGTCCAAAAATATTCCCAAGTGCACCACTTAAGTGCACAAGAATCTGAAAAGTGTAGTGCAAGGATGCTATCAAAGCTATTGACAAAATCAAATAAAAAATATCAACAAACAGTTAGGTCTTGGCTTGTTCTACGACTCTTGAAGGAAAAGAATTGAGAATAATGCCTAATGAATATAGTTCTAACAAGAGGGGAAAATAGATTTAGAACCCAATGACTGGTTTAATTACGTTCCTTATGTAGATCCAAAAAAACCTGTGAAATTGTTTGATTTGATCTTAGCAGGAAATAAAACTTCAGAAAAGCATATCGAACAAAGAATATTCTGCCTTCAACTACAGGTATTGCATGAATAAAGGAAACAATTAACAGAAGATGTAGATATCATGCATCCCTATATGGCATATGGTTCAGATTTTTTTTTCCCTTTATCAGCAGACTAAGTAAAAAGCATTTAGAGAAAGATTTGCATCTAAAATGGGTTAAAAGGAACAATAATGACACCTCAGTTCTCTTCTTCTAACAAGTACCACTCTATACTTCTACATGCATTTATTTCCTCTATTTTTGACAAGAAAACTCATATGAAGGAGATGGTCAAGCGGAGAACAAGCACCAAAATGATACAGAAAGAACATAAGCTGACATGCAGAAAAGGAGAAAACAAAGAATAAAAATAAATAGCGGTGAAGATGTGGAGATTGGAAATCCTACTAGTCCAAGTAACCATGCTGTAAGACCATCTAGTAAAGGAATAAACTTATGGGGTGAGGTGCTGCAAACACTTGAAAGGAAGAAAACAACTTCCACGTAGTATCTCACAAGAACTGTTACCAAAAAAGTAACACAAAAACACCAGTCATGGAGTTATTACTACCTGAGTAAATAGATCTGCCAAGCAAGTCAAGAGATTCTCTTCCGCGTCCCCAATACTTTTACCATTACCATAATATTCTAACAAGTGTTCTCGAAATGGTACACAGAAGTAAAGCGCCTGCATAACAAAGAAACAAACACAGATAAGACACAAACGGAGAGCTATAAAGCACAACAGTACATCCCCCTCCGCTATCATTATAAACCAAATACAATGCCTTGAAATCACATTCAAATACACTTTTCAAGAAGACCTGCATGGATTACAATAAAATGTAGCCATGATTCTCCGAAGAATCAAGCTAACAACGTACTAATTATCAGCAACAAGTTAAATTTTTCAACTTGATAAACGCAACCACTTGCAGCAGAAAGCATACAAAATATCATTTCTATGAACAAAAATTTTGCATTTAAATTTTCAATGCCAAGCCTCAAAAAAAAAAAAACCAATTTAATATTATTGAATAAAATTTAAGGCTAAAACAAAAATGCTTCGCGTCTAACCTGACTGAAACACTAAATTAGAAATCAAAATATCACTTCAAAGACGGGAAAAAAAAGTCAAATAATCGACAAAACACAAGAGTAGCTAGGTAAAATAAACTAAGGTAGAAAATGATTAAATCGAGAGAAAATAAAAATCGAAAGACGATGATTGAAATTGAAGAGAGAATAAGAGACCTGTAAAACGCTATTACAGTAACAAGTGTTGCCGAAATTCTCGAGGCCAAAGTATCGTTCGCCTTCAGGAAACTGGTCGCCTAAAGCTTTCTCGAGTTTAGAACCTGCTGCACCCATTACTGCATCGATTGATTCAAGTCAGATCCCGATTTAACTCACCGATTCAACAATCCTCGTTAACGAGCAATTCTCCCTGTCTTTGTTTGGATTTGGATAGTTAGTTAGTTAGGGTTTGTTTGGGAAATGAGAATTTTGTTTATGATTTTGTTGGTAGTGAAAGGAAAGAAAGGGACGAGGGTTTGTGTTTGTCTGGTATGGTTTTCTGAGAGAGAGGAGACTGGTAAATATTTATTAGTATTTGTTCTCCTTTTCTTTTCCTTTTATCTTTAAATGAGAGGGAAGAAAAGGAAAATACCATGAGATGAGCCTTTGATTTACGGCTGGTTTTAAGTATAGTTGAAATTGATTTTTAAAGTTTTTTTTTAAAAAATATATATTAAAATAACTTTTTTTTTTCCAACATGGTTTATTAAAATAATATAAAAATATAAAATAAAATACAATAAATTATTTTTTTGCTAAACTACTGTACAAACAAAGCTCCAAACAAGTCCTTCGCAATTACATATATCAATCCGTTTAGTTTTCCAAAACTAAATACCAATTCTCAATTTTTCAGAATTTTGGAAATGCTGTAGCCAACAGCAGCGGCCTGTAACTTCTCCAGGTTTTTCTTATGCTTCTTTCCTAACTTATGTTGATCAAATACATCACATGTTGTTTTTCGAGGACTCTTTCGATAATACTTAAATAAATTTTCAGTTTAAAAATTATATTATTTTAATAAATTTTAATATTATTTTTATGGTGAGTAATTAAAGTTGTTAATGGAGTTTATCGGCTTTTGATGCTTGAAATTCTCTATAAAAAAGGATGAAAAAAAAAGTATTTGGGAAAGTAAATTCTATACTGTTTTTATAAAATTCAACATTCTAATTCACCTCATTTTTTAGCATTTTTCTAGTTTTAATGTTTTGTTTTGTTTTGTTTTTTCTAATCAAGTTCTTAACCGAGTAATATTTTATTATTATTATTTTATTGAATCTTATTTATTTATGAATGCTGTTGGAATTCTAAAAAGTTTATTCAACAAAGTTTTTTTATTCCAGGTGTAGAGTAATAAAATTTTAAGAATAAAAAATCAATCATTAACAATAATAAAACTTGATTAACTTCAAAGTATTTTAACAAATAAATCTTTTTATTTGATTTTGTTTTAATGTATATAAATATATATTGTATGATTAGGAAGCATCCTATTATTTTACTTTTTAAGTTTACACACACACACACACACACACACATATATATATATATATATATATATATTCGACGCCATATTTTAAACTAACACGTTTTTCATTTGTCTAATTTTATTTGTGAATTTTGGACAACTTGTGTGCTTGAAAGGAATATTACTGGCTCATTGTGCTTCCCTGGAGATGACATCCAAGCATTTGGAAAGCAGAATTATGGGGGGTGAAGTCAGCAAGGCCACTCGAGAGGCTTGAAGATGATGAATGCCAAGTCTTCCTTTCGTGTTATCATAAACATTTCCCCTCGAAGGTGGCTCTCTGACCGAATAAGCAAAAAGGTTACATGTTTTAATGAAAACAAGAATATACCACAAAACCAACGAAAAGGAAAGTACTGGGTGTGCCCAGTCTTTCATGTGTCGTGATTAAGCTATAACAAAATAAAAATTAAATAAAAAAGTATAATCTTCTAGAAATTAAAATATAAAATTTAATTACCGGTAAATCAAACATTAAAATATAATTATTTTAATAAAAATAATATAACTTTAACCGGCATGCTAAACTCGTAACTTGATTGTGAGGTCAGTATGACCCCGTATAAAAAACAATTGGAGGACTCTTTTAAGAAAACTAAATAGTGAGGTATAAAATTAAAAAATATATATTAAAAAAACTCGAGT
>Ga0325405_1006117_pt1 | contig 12178 bp, 8 predicted proteins | sample PopdelMetagenome_21_FD_205663 | JGI IMG/M metagenome (GOLD analysis project Ga0325405, IMG submission 205663) | Populus deltoides microbial communities from Bellville, Georgia, United States - Xylem-Control-R2 | ecosystem: Host-associated > Plants > Phyllosphere > Stem > Wood/Secondary xylem...
TGATTTTGCCACATTCACCGACGGATTGCTGACGGATACTATCCGTCGGTGATTTAATACCGACGAATATTATCCGTCGGTAATTCACAGAGAGTTGCAACAAAAATTACAAGCCATGCCATCCTTACCGACGGGTTTTCCGTCGGTAATGCCGTCGGTAATTACCCTTGAAATTACCGACGGAGGTATTCCGTCGGTAATGTTCCCACGGAAAACTTTTTTTTGGCGCGCGCGTATCCGTCGGTGTTTCTGTCGGTGGGTGGTTTTTTTATTTGCGACAGAATTAGCGACGGAAATGGGATTTACCGATAACTGTTATACCGACGGACGTGATCCGTCGGTGACTCCGTCGGTATTATTTTTACCGACGGAGTTCATTGTTGTCACCGACGGAATTAGTTCGTCGGCAAAACTGTATAATGTTGTAGTGCACCTACTACCAACAACATTCATGGAGGGGTGAAACGGTACTAAGGTCCAAGTTCTGTTTGCGCGTAAGGCTTGAATTTTCTCATGCATAGCATTATGCCATGCCTCATATCTGTTAGCATCATTTAAAACAAGCAGCTCATGAGAGGGAGGAGAAACTACCCAGAGCTGAAGGAGGTAGCAGGGTTGTGGCAGTGGCAGTGGCAGTGGACAGCGCTGTCTTGGGCTGTCTTCGATGGAGGATCATGGGATGTTGACGAGCTGCTGGACATGGAGAAGTGTGGCCTGTAATTGGAAGGTTATGAAGAGGATATGAAGAGAGGTCTACATAAAGCTGCAGACCAGGTGGAGACACAGTGGATGGACTGGTTGGTACTGCAGAAGCAGGGGAGGCTGTGGCAGAGCTGGGATGTTCGGCAGCAGAACCTGGCTGTTCTGCTGCAGCAGACTGGAGAACATGTGCATCTGATGATGGAGAACCTGTTCCTACACAATAATCATTGGAAAGACAAGCATATGGTGATAGTATGGCAGTGTGGGATGGGGATGAAGGGGTGGCAAAAGCTATGGTTAAAGGGATGGTCTGGTGGGGTGCGGTAGAGGGCAGAATTGGATTATTTGGAGGAGCAGGATGGGAAGTAGTAGGTGGAAAACATGGAGGAGAGTTCAAGGATGGAAGATAGGTAGGTGGTGTGGGAGGTACCGGTGAGGATGTTACCTGTTCAGACTTCTCAAAAGGAAAGATAGTTTCATGAAAACGAACATGACGGGAGACAAAAATACGATGAGATTCTAAATCAAGACAACGATAACCAAGATGGGATGAGCTATAGCCTAAAAACACATAAGGAGAAGACTGGAAATCTAATTTGTGAGCATGATATGGATGCAAAAAAGGGAAACAAAGACACACAAAAGTACGTAGGAAGTTATAATCAACAGGGCAACGAAACAGACACTCAAACGGAGATTTATTTTGGAGAACAAGAGTAGGCATGCGATTAATAAGGTATACTGATAATTCAAAAGCATAGTTCCAAAATCGCAATGGTGCACCACACTGGCCTAAAAGGGTGAGGCCAGTTTCGACAATATGACGATGACGACATTCAATAATGCCATTTTGTTCATGAGTATGAGGACAAATTAAACGATGATGAATACCAATGGTATGAAAAAATTTATTTAATTTACGATATTCACCGCCCCAATCAGTTTGAACAGATTTAATTTTAAGGGAAAACTGACGCTCAACAAGTGTTTGAAAACATTGAAAAGTGGAAAAAAATCAGATTTTGCAACAAACGGATAATACCATATATGTTTGATATGCACATCGACAAAAATAACAAAATAGTGGAAGCCATCAGAAAAAAAACATAGGGGCAGGACCCCAAACATCACTAAAAATTAATTCAAGTGGGGCAGAAGTTTTGTGACCCGTAGGTCATAATGACAAATGAGACGACTTTCCTAAAGGACAAGTTTGACATTGAGTAAGAGAACGTCTAGAAGTACATATGATTTTATTGCTGGAAACTAACAAATTGAAAATGCGAGGGGTTGGATGACCCAAACGACGATGCCACAGATCGGCAGTCGCGGAGATGCAAGGAGACCAAAAAGCTTGAGGAACTAACGTGGCAGAAGACTCAGAGAGGACATAAAGACCATCATGACTCTGATCAGAAAGGAGAACTTTCTTGGTGATGAGATCCTTCACATAAAACATAAAAGCATGAAATTCAAAATAAACATGATTATCACGACAGAATTTTTGAACAGATAACAATGGTTTGGTAATGTGAGGCACATGGAGAACATTAGATAATGTAAACATGCATTTTGGGGAATGTAATTTAGTATGTCCAATATGGGATATGTCAAGGCCCTTACCGTCACCAACATGCAAATAATCATTACCAAGATAGGGTGCAGAATCGATCAGAGTTCCAAGATCAGGTGTGACGTGTAGATTTGCACCGGTGTCGGGGAACCAAGTTGCAGCAAAAATATTCCCAATAGCAAGATGAGCAGAGGGCTGCTACGAAACTGGGAACAATGAGGAGTTGTGTGCCCAAAACTGGAGCACAATTGGCAGCGTACATGCTGCTGTCCAGACCACTGCCCAGCACCGGAATTGCGCCTGATCTGCTGCCAGTGGTTTGGCCGCCAATCTGTAGCAGATTGGCCCCTGTTTTGGGGAGTGGAACGGTTGCTGTGGGGATGCCAATTACCTCTAAAGTGACCCCTGTTGCGGCTGAAGTTGGGGTTGTGATGAGACATAGCATGGTGTGCAGAAAACTGTGGTGTCGGCAGAAGAGGTGGTTGCTGCGGCAGAGAAGAAGAAGACAGCGGAGAGGGAACGGCAGCCATGGAATGGAAAGAGTTCTTGTGCAGAAATTCATGGTTAAGAAGGTGGCTGTGAAGATCAGCATAGGATAGTGGTTCTGCTTTGGTTATGAGACTTGTTGCCAAGTCTTTAAACTCGTCACGAAGACCACAAAACACATAGAGATTGAAATCTTCAAGAGACATGGGGCGACCAGCAGCAGCCAATTCGTCAAATAACAATTTGGCTTGCTGCATGTATAGACTAACCGATGAGTCACCTTGCCGAAGGTCTTGAAAGGAGCCATGGAGTTGCATGATGCAAGAATTAGACGGAGAGGCAAGTGCTTTCTCAAGAGTGAGCCAAACACAATGCGAGGTAGAACAATCGACCACGAGATGCAACACATCCACGAAGAGAGACGAGAGCAAAGCACTCAAAATAAGTTGATCCTATTGTTTCCAATGAAGAAAGGAAGGGCTGATGGTAAAGGAAGAACCAGCAGAGCTATCAAAAATATAAGATGGAGGACACGGCACTGAGCCGTCAATGAAGTGAAAAACACCTTGACCAAGGAGATGGGGCTTCATCTACATTCTCCAATAGAGATAATTTGTGTTTGTAAGTTTTAGCGAAACAACTTGGTGAGTGTTCGCTAAAGGAACAATAGCTGTAGTGTGGGTTCCTATGAGAGGTAAAGGAACGGCAAGGACTTGGGAGGAAGAATCAGAGACAAGCTCTGCAAGTGGAGGCTGGTGTTGGGAGAAAAGGCACCAGCGACAATAGCTTGGGGATGGCTGGCCCGCTGTGTTGCACCACTGGTGGAGAGGGAGAAGTTGGCGGCAGCAGTAGAATCCATGTAGAGAAAGTAAAGAGAGGGTCGGCTACAAAGGGAGAAAGGGAAAAAAGAGTTCTGACGACAGCAGACTCTGATACCAAGTTGAGAATAATTGGGAGGTTTAATCTAATGGTTAGCCAACCCTTTCTATATATATGTGTAAGGCAATATACAATAGCAATGGTGGAGGTTACCACACAAGAGTATGTAGACGATATTTTCTATACAGTATTTCCTATATAAGTACATTCTATAATAAGTTTCCCCATAAAAATCATCTTCATCATCATCGGATAACACAGATGCTGTACACAGTGAGACATCCATTGAGTGTTTGACTATTGTGAGAGAAGGGATGAACTCACCTTTGATTTCTTTCAAACTGACCTCAACCTGCACTCCATCGAGCTAAAGCATCACTTGATCATGTAAAGTTTCCAGCTGTATGGTTCGAATAAGAACCCTAATACCTGATATGGACCCTCGACTAACACAGGAAGTGTCATAGCAAATAATATTTCCCCAACTCTGGAGCAGATTATTAATACAGTTTTTGTTCCAACCTTCCATTGGCAAACCAAATATGGAGATCCAAGCAAATCTGTCATAAGCTCTAATCCTTGCTTCCCACTGTCTGAGATTGCTGAAGAGTGAATACAGCACAGACCCTTCACTCCTTTGTTCTTGCACTGAGGCTAACTGATCCAAGAAGGTAACAATCACCTGACTAGCTCCCAAGAAACGAAAGCTCACAGCTTTGTCACTTGATTTTAAAACCGTTGCCTCCAGTGTTGCTACATCAACATTTGGCATGATATTTCCCACTAAGCTCCTATGAAACCATTCCTTATCCTCATCCGTTGAGTTATACTGTACCATTCTCCTTTCCTTTATGGCCATTTGTTGTGTTGTGGATGTGAGTACCTCAGCAAAGGATCTGTTATCTCTGAACATAAGTTGGGGTTTATGAGGTGGTGCAGGCTTGGGTAGGGGTTTTGATGTTGGCAGGGGAGGTTTAATGGACTGGTGTTTAGCTGGGTTCACTTTCAACTTATAGGTATCGAACTAAACATTACTGGTCTGGTCAAAAGATCAGACCCAGACAAGGGTGATAGTATTTCCACAAAACCAAAACATTGCCCGAGAACTGTTTTCCGTTTAGACATAAACAATTTAGTAACCCGGCCAAATTTAACAAAAGTCTTTTTCAGGTCTTGATATTCCACCCATGAAGAGAATCTCTCAAAAAATAGCTTAAGATGGTCTGTACCAGTAAGGGCATTGGCATAAGATGTCGGGCTAAAAGTTTTTGCAGAAGGTTCAGATGGTAAGACAGGGGAAGCTACATGGTGTGGAGTAAAGGTAACAGGGTGATCTGCTGAATTTGAGTAAGGAAATGTTGTTGTGGGAAGTTGAGGTAGGGTTTGAACATGTTGGTAGGAAGTTTTGTGAAGGTTTAGGGTTGATGGTGCGTTGATGGGCAAGGGAGGGCGGTTTTTGGTGAAGGGTGCAGAGGATGCAGAGGGTGTCATGTTTTTCAAACAACTGCGTATTCTTCATCATGCATACATATTAATTGATATACGGCCTCAATGTGTATGCAGACATCTATAAGTAAATCGTAACATTGTTTTTTTTTTTTTTTCCTTTTTCAGTCTGAAAAGTTTAGGATAGATGGTGCATACATGGAGTAATCCCACTAAACTCTTACACATGGATTGTGCATTAATCCAAAAAATTAAAATTAATCTAATTCCATCAATTTAGATAATCTAAAATTATAAGAAATATTTCTTTGTTTAAGTAGTAATATCGCATTTCAAACCATGTTTAGCTTGAAAAAACATTATTTTTTATATTTTTTTAAATGAAATGTGAGTTAATCGTGTAGATTAGCCTATTTTCGTACCACTTTTGTTTCCACTCTTTTGCTCACGGACACATTCCCATCGGAACAAGCAGCGAGCAAGCTAGCAAGAATGCATAAATCCAACGTTTTTGTGTTTTGGCTAAGCCGTGAATGAATCACTCCAACCTGCCCGCATGTGCTTTTAAGCTTCAGAGATCTCTGAAACGGCTAAACCCTAATTTACTACAACCTCACATGCCTTGAGTTGTTACTTTTTCCATGGAAGTCATGAGGGTCACACCCCCATTCCTTCTTTGAATGGGCTTTGCAATGCACTTTTAACGGAGTAGTCAGTTTCCTTTGCTTGGCTTTTCTTGTTCTCGTTAAAAGAGAGATCAGATTAAGCAAAGGAACTCATAAAAGGGTGAGGGAGAGAAGAGAAAGCTGCTAATTTTATCCTGCACGTCTACACCTAGTCTAAAAGAAGGGAAGATCGTCTATATCCACAAAGGATGAGGCTAGAGAGGCCCTATTTTGCCTTCTAATGAATTTGATTTTGATAGCTATAGCCTTTTTCATGTCAAAGGCCATGCATCAAGGCATATCATTGGAGGCAATCTCATTTATTTAGACCTATTTCCAATAAAATGGGTCATTTTTCTTTTTTCACTAACAACCATATCCAAACAAAAAGGTTGTTCCTGAACAGTACTGGCCACCTTCCTAAATTATAAGCAAAGCTTAAAGGTAAAAAAAGAAGCAATTCCACATTTTCTTTTGAGATTAATTATGATATATGTAAGGTGATTTTGTACCATCTTGTTTCTTTATGCTCTCAAAATTTTGTAAATATAAATAGAAATTTTATTTGTTTTTGTATTTCTTTCAAAAAAAAGTAATTAAAAAACTAAAAAAATAATTTTCAATTTTTTTTTTCAAAATCAAACAAAATGATTTTAATGAACCTATGAAAATTTTCCATTGGTGTATTTCAAGAGACTTCCAGTGGGAAAAAAAAATAATGTGTCATGCTTACAAATAGTATCATCGACGAAATAAACTCGTCTCTAATATCTATTGGTAAATCCATCGGTAATATTTAAATTATGACCTAGCAAGAGGCCCCCCTCTCCCCCTACCATATTTCTTCTTTTTCTTTCATTTTCCTCTACAAATAACAACAAATCCCCCTTATTTTATCACAAATCAAACTCTCATCACCAAAAATCCGGCCACCCAACAGTTAGTCTGTTAGCATCCCTGTTCTGATTCATTTTTTTTAGGATTCCTCATATCAAGTAAGCAAAACTACCCTTTTTTATTGAACTCAATTTTAAAACGTTGATTTTTATAGCATTTTGATGTAGTATATGTATTTTGTTTGTGTGTTTACTTGTTTTATAGCTTTTTTCTATATAAATTTGTTGTATGAATATATGATTTGTACATGTTGGGGTTTGTTTGAAATTTTAAAAAATTATATTTATTTGTAATTTGATGAAATTGATTTCAATTTTGTGACTTAGATGTTTTGTAATGAAATAAATAATGACTTATTTAATGAGTATGTTTTATATTTTTCTAATTTTATTGTTAGTTGAAAATCTCGGTAAATGTAGAGGAATTTGAATTTTTGTTGAAAATCGATAATGATTTAAAGACACTAATAAAATAGATTGAATACTTTTGAGTTAAAACAATATTAGCTAATTTATTTAACACATGTTGTCATCAATATTCTACATAGGTTTGATATAAGTAATGGATGATTATTCTTGAATGTATCGAGTTTCACCTGAAGGGTTGCACATGATAGATTATTGTAATAAGGTTAAGGGTTTTATGACGCATAATCTATTCAAAGAAATATAAGATGTGTAAAAAAAAAATATGGATCTATATGTTATAACGATGCATTTTCTACAAAATAGGTTCATAGAGAAATACGTGTATTGGTTTGCATATGGAGAACCATATGTTCCTTACGAGAGCATGATAGAAATGATGGTTGGGTTAACTTCTAGTTGTAGCAACGTGCATAGAGTTATAGATGAAAATAGTAATCCTTATAGGAGTATGATTATGAATGTGATTGGAATGAATCAAGGTTATGCAAATGAATGTTCAATCATAGATGAAGAACCAAATGCAGACGCAACTAGGTTTTTTGATCTTTTGAAAGATTATGACAAACCATTATGAGATAGATGCACAAATCATAGTAAATTATCAGTCATTGAATAAGTGTTCACCATCAAGTCAGATTATGGGCTGAGTGAGACCGATTATGACATAATTGTCAAATGAGCGAGAAACATTTTAATTGAAGGAATAAGCTTAAAGAGAACTTTTATGCTACTAAATCCATGATGAAATCCCTTGGCTTAGGATACCAAAAAATCAACATGTGTCCAAACTTCTGCATATTGTACAACAGTAAAAATGTAGATTTGCCAAGTGCATAACATGTGAGTGTGCTCATTATAAAATCAGGATTGGCACAAGAAGAACTGATATCGCAAATAGAAAACTTAGATACTTTCTAATCACTATAGACTACAAAGGTTATTTATGTCTCCAAAGACTGCTAAGCACATGATGCAGTGAATGGAGTCATAATACACATTTCTAATGGTTAAGCTTGAAAACATTTTAATAAGGTGCATCTTTAGTTTTCAATAGAATTATGGAATGTATGTCTTGGGTTATATATAAACAAATTCAATCCATTCAGCTCATTTAATGCTCCTTATTCTTGTTGGTCAGTGATACTCACGGTTTACAACTTGTGATCAGGGATGTGTATGAGGCTGAAGTTCATGTTTTTATTTACTGTCATACCTGGTCCTAATAGTCCAGATCAGAATATAGATGTTTATCTTCAATCATTGATTGATTAGTTGAAGCAATTGTAGTCATCTAGGACTATGACCTATGATGTCTTGAGGAAACAATATTTTTCAAATGAAGATAGCTTTGATGTGAACTATCAATGATTTTCCTGCATACAAAATGGTTTCTGATTGGAGCATGCATGAAACATTAGCATGTCCATAATGTATGGAAAATAACAAAGCTTTTACCTTAATAAATGATGGTAAAGCATTTTTTTTTTATTATCACCAACGGTTCTTACCAACCGATCACAAGAAAATGAAGAACATAAATGATTCTTTATTGGTTGAGTTGAAAGGAATGTCGCACCGTTAGTAGCATCAAGTGAAGTTGTATGATGACCAATTGCAATATGATGACATTATATTTAGTTTTCATTCTGTTAAGTAGAAGTTTCCTGGTTTTGGTGTGACCCATAACTGGGTAAATCAAAGTATTTTCTCGAAGCTACCCTTTTGAAGACTAATATCTCCTGCTATAATCTTAATGTCATGAAAATTGAAAACATGTTTGAAAATATTTTTAACATGATTATGGATGTGAAAAGGAAGGCAAAGGACAACATGAAGGCTAGAATAAATATACCTTTATTTTGTTAGTGTAACAATATGAAGTTGGTTTATGATGGGTTACGGGTCGTAAAGCTCAAAATCAGCTTCACCTTAGACAAGAATGCACAGCTACTTGTCTACCAATAGCTTAAGAGTCTAAATTTTCTTGATGGACATGTTTCAAACATATCTAGATTGGTGAGTTTAAAGGATTGCAGATTGTATGGAATGAAGAGTCACGACTTCTACATGTTTATACAAACACTTGTTCCAATAGCTTACCAGGATTTATCACCAGAAAGGATATGAGATGCACTCGTGGAGATTTGTCACTTCTTTAGAGATATATGTTCTAACAAGTTTTATACACAACACATGAAAAGGCTTGAAACAAATATCATCAAGACAATATGCAAACTTGAGATGATATTTTCTTCATCGTTCTTCGATTCAATGGAGCATCTACTCATACGTTTACCATTTGAAGAAAAAGTTGGAGGCCTTGTCCAATATAGATTGGTGTATTCATTCGAGAGGTTAGGGATTACACATGCATCCAAATTAAATATGTATTGTCTTTTTTTTCAATTCAAAACATTCATTTAATTTCATGTAGATACTTGTTCAACCTTAAGAGAAAAGTAAAAAAAACAAGGCGTATGTTGATGCCTCAATATATAAGGCTTATATTGTTGAAAAGATCTTAACATTTATCCCATACTATTTTGAGCTTCACTTGAGAACAAGAATCAAATGTGTTTCAAGACATGATGATGATGGGGGAAGTGCCTGAGTGGGAATTTGTTAGTATTTTTTCATCCTGGATGGCCTATACCAAGAAATACAATAAGAGGAAGATACTTGATAGAAATTGAATTCAAACATGCACATAATTATGTACTATTTAACTGCGATGAACTTAGACCTTTTTATTTAGTAGTATAATACTTAACATGTCGTTATTTTTGAACTTTTTTCTCTCATACTATGATAAATTGATAGATTGAATAATTCCTCGTAGGCAACATCATCAGTTTTTACCATCCCAAAATTCACAGCTGACTGAATCTCAAATTTTTCGATTACAAGATGAATAATTTTCCACGTGGTTCAGAACATATATAATGATTGCTTAATTATTCTAATCTCTCGTAATACTTAATTTCATTATACCTTTCTCATTAATTATTAATAGTTGTAATTATGCAACAAGTTTATCAATTGGAAGAGAATTCTAGTATTACTTTGACTTTACTATATCTGGATCCTGAAAAAAAAATGTTATAACGAGTATTTTATTAATATAGATATTTCTTTTCATACTGAAGAGTTTGTTTAGAGTATAAAGATATAGAATAATGGAATTTGTGTTCAGGAATCAACTTCTAATGAGTTCGAAGTTGATTATTATGGGAAGTTAGAAAAGACCATTGAATTGCAATATCATAACGAGTATAATAGTCTTTTTATTCAAATTGTAACCTTAAATTTTTATAACACTTTTAAAAAATAAATGGGAAATTTTTTTTATAGGATATCTCTACGAAGACCTTACCTCATTAGACCATATTATATATATTAGTTGATCTATCTAATGAATTTAATACATCTCGTGAATAACCCACAAGAATTTGTTCCATATTGGAAATCTCTTGTGCATTGGCTTCATTGTAACGGTCATGTATCCTGCAAAATTTGTTATCTATATTGGCTTTTAATTTTCAACTCAATAGGTATTCGAATCATATTAATGAAACAAATCATTAACCAGTTTTGCATTTTATTTCATTATGCCCAAAAGTATATTCATGTATAAGCTAGATCTTTTAATCACAACCTTTTCAATATTTCATCCATTATATCCCTCATTTGAGGTCTTTCATTCATCACAAAATAAACCATTTAATCTTATAAGGTAATTGTATTATTTGCTTAAAAATGACATTATCTATAAGAATACTAACAAAAAGAATTGTTCATTTAAATTTCATCTCTCTATTTTATTATTTAAAATGCTTGACTTCAGGATATCATCTCAACAATTTCATAACAATTCAGGTCAAACACATTAATAACATTGTTCTATGATTACCTTATATAATTACACAAGCTTCAACAAGTTTACTTGTTACTAAATTCCACATAGCTAATTCATACTTAATTTCTAACTTTGGTAGTTCATTTAACATAAAATTAAGATTATCATAGCAAATTTACCCTTACATAACCAATATTCTAGTTGAATTTTCTTGTCTTTTAACATTGAATAGAACAATTAGAAACCACTGGCCATACATAGTCATTACCATTGCTAATAGAATTTCATTCCACTATTATAATTGTCATTAAATTCATAACATATCAAGAATCATACAACCTCTCTTTTGACATAATTACATTACATAAAACAACTAATATGACATTTTACAATTATATAATAAATGGTTCTCAAAGTATTAATTATATTTTATCAAAATAATTTGAAATACAATATACATACATCATTAATACCCTCGGCTATATTATATCCCAATGGTCAATAAACTTTTATTATTATAATTTCTAATCTAAATTTTGAACTATATCATTATCCTTTTTGTCATGAAGGCCATCTTCCATTTCACCACTTGGATTTTATCAGTTCATGCATTCTTTCTATCTAATACAAACTTTGTCTTCACCCTTTACAAGGATTAGGTTTTCATTAATTCAATTTTATTTTATTGATCCAACGTTTAGCATCATTAACATGATTACACCACATTAGTTTTATATTAACTGTTAAATCTTATACAATGCCTCATTAATAATATGACGAGTCAATGATTTAGGCATTAATAGTTCCATACGAGACCACTAATCAATTCACAATCTTGGTCTTGAAGTTAATACATATCATAACCAAAACCTTGTAATCAATCTTACAGAACATCATTTTATTTTTCAATAATATATCATGATCATAAATCAATTTTTCAATCAATCATATGGCACAATGAAACCATCTTACCAAATCAATTATCCTAGACATCAATCAATTGATGCCCTTAGCCCATTCACGAGTCACTAGTTCTAATATCCCATCATCAGTCACTAGTTTCTCCACATATATATTCCTGCATTTACACAACAACTGCATATATAATAAAATCACTTTATTAATCAAGAATTTGATACTTTATTCATAACACACAAATTTCACTTTGAGGCAACAACTATCACATTAAATCTTAGTTATACTATCATTAACCCGATAGTTAGTACACTGACGCCTCTAGCTCTAT
>Ga0325405_1006122_pt1 | contig 12172 bp, 7 predicted proteins | sample PopdelMetagenome_21_FD_205663 | JGI IMG/M metagenome (GOLD analysis project Ga0325405, IMG submission 205663) | Populus deltoides microbial communities from Bellville, Georgia, United States - Xylem-Control-R2 | ecosystem: Host-associated > Plants > Phyllosphere > Stem > Wood/Secondary xylem...
ATTTAAGCATTGAAGTCCATGTTGAGTTCATATTATACTTATTCTAACACCATTAGTGAAACCTTGTCACCTTGACATAATTAACTTAGCTAGATATAATAAAGAAGAAGAACATAAATAAACAAGATAAGAACATAGTTTACTAAGTATAGTAAAGGAAATGAAAAACATAAACAAGAGATTAATGAAAATAAAACTTAAGCGTTACAACAATAAAGAGAGAGCAAAAACATGATCTTGATCTTAGAACCAAGATTGCTAAATGAATGGCAAATGCCTCCTTTTATATGCTAAAATTCAGAACTATTCATTTGGTAATTGATTATTGATGTAGTGGTCAACTATTGATTTAGTGGACTTGGTGGACAGCAGCACTTAAGCACTTTGGCTGGATGAAATGACATTGATCCATTCAGAATTTGGCAAAGTGTTCTTCATAAAAGTTGTTGGAAATCATCTTATCTTTCCACCCATAAAATTTTAGAGCATTTGGATCACTAGAGCTCGCAATATGGCTAAAATTCTGAGTAGTGCTGTTGGTGGACGTGGTGGATAGACCTCAAGCTCTTGTCTGGACGAAATGTAATTGTTACCATCAGAATTTGAGAACATCTTCTTCATGAGAGTTGTTGGAAATTGTCTTTTCCTTCCACCCATCAAATTTCACATCATTTGGCCTTCTAGAACTCCAGATACGGGTAAAATTCTAAGAAGTGTTTGGGCTGGATTACAGGACAGATTCTGACTTCTCTTTTGTGGCCAAACTTTGAATTTGAAAACGGCAGATTTGGGTCTTACATTATTCATGAACATTGTAGGCCTATTTCTTAGATTTCCATCAATATAAATTAAGCTTTAATCCAAGATCTACAGCTCCAAATATGACCCAATAACTGAATAGTGTTCCAATTTGAATTGAATCGGCATCTCCTTTTTAAGCTTAGTCTTTTCTTTGTCCTTTCACTTTCAATAGTTAATCATATCAATCAATCCTTTGAATTGTGAGATATGCCTGCATTTAAAATGAACATTTACTATAAATTAAAGCTATCTTATATTATCAGATCTGTTATTATAAAACATGCTCTAGTTAAGGAGTTATTGATACTTGAAGTGCAAAATGATGATATAAAACCTTGATAAAAATGCGCTTTTAAGTACTAATCAATTCCACTAAAGGTAAGTGATCTTTCCACTTCCCTCTAAACTTTAGAATACAAGCCCTTAACAAATCTCTAAAACTTTGTATAGTATGCTTGGCCATAATTAAGAGGTAAACCTTGGATCTCTGTCGAATACAATTGTCACCAACACCCCATATAATCTTACCACCTCGTCTACAAATAACTTTGTCAATTTATCACTTGAATCAATCATTCTTATCGGTAAAAACAATGTAGACTTGGTTAATCGATCTACAATCACCCAAATGATATCATTCCCCTTCCTATCTTTTGGAGACCTTGAAACAAAGTCTATGAAGATATCTTTTCATTTCCATTCTAGATTTGAGAGGGGTTGTAATTTCCCTACGGGTTTTTTATGTTTAATCTTCACCTGTTGATAGATCCCACAATTAGCTACAAACTCTACTACTTTCTTTTCATCCACGACCACTAATAGAACCCCTTTAGGTCTTTGTATATTTTGGTGCTTCTGGGGTGCATTGCAAACATAGATTTATAAGTCTTTGTAAGCAATTCTTCCTTTAAAGCCTTATCATTCGGTACATAATTTTGTTTCGTCATGGCCACTATGTCATTCTTTAACACTTGAAAAGGCGTTTATACACCCAAAATTATCTTATTCTTCACCCACTCTACCTTCAGATCTTTCTCTTGAGCCTCTAAAACTTTATCTCTCAGTATCAACCGTATATTAACTTATGCTAACAATATTCCTTCAAACCCCATAGTCAATTGTGCACACATTCCTTTTAATTACTCTAACTCCTTTTCTCCCGATCTGATCTTTTTATTGCCTTTCATTCTAATCTTCTGACTTAATGTATCAACTACTGCATTAGCTTTCTCAAGATGATACTCAATGACATAATTATAATTTTTAATCAACTCTACCAAACATCTTAATGTCTCAAACTCTTATGGTAAATAAACATTTATATCAGAATGTCATACAAGTAATGTCTCTAGACTCGTAAGGTAAACACTACTACCGCCAATTCCAAGTCTTGCACCAGGTAATTCACCTCATGAGTTTCCAATTATCTCAATACATATGATATAAACTTTCCATGTTGCATCAACACACATCATAAACCCTTTTTTGGTGCATTATTATACACCAAAAACCCCTCGGCTCCCGAAAAAAAAAGCCAATATAAAGGGTAGTTGTGAGCCTTTTCCTTAACTCTTTAAAACCCTCTTCATATTGTTTGGCCCACTCAAATTTCACTTCTTTACGAGTCAAATGGGTGAAAGGGGAAGTAATAGTAGCATCCTTATATGAAACTCTAAGCCAAGAAAACTTTGGATTTTCATTATAGTCACCGACCTTTTCCATTTCAAAACAACTTTAACTTTCCTTAGATCCACCATTATTTCTTCTGCTGACATGACATGCACTAAGAAAACCATCTTTCTTAGCCAAAATTCACACTTATCAAATTTGGCATGCAACCAATTTTCCCTTAACACTCATAGTACACTTTTCAAATATTTCTCATGTTCCTTATATCGACTTGAATAAATTAAGATATCATCTATGAATACCTCTACAAACTCCCAAAATGATCTAAATACCTTGTTCATTAAATCTATAGACATTGCAAGAGCATTTGTCAGCTAAAAAAAAAACATTACCAAGAACTCGTAATGACCATATCGAGTTCTAAATGCGATCTTTTAAATATCATATTCCTTAATCCTTAGTTGATAATACCTCAACCTCATATCTATTTTAGAAAATACTATCACTCCCTTCAACTGATCAAAAAAAGAATATATCCAAGGTAATGAATATTTATTCTTTATAGTTACCCTATTTAACTATTGGTAATCAATATATTGACTAAGGGTTTCATTCTTTCTTTTCACAAACAATACCTGGGCTCTTTAAGGTGAATTACTTAGGTAAATAAAACCCTTACCCACAAGTTCTTGCAACTGCACCTTCAACTCAAGCAACTTAGATAGACCCATTTTATATGGTAACTGAGTTATGAGTGTCATCCCAGGTAATGCATTAATAGTCACCTCCACTTTTTTTTTCTAGAGGTAATCCTGACAATTCTTCTAGAAATACATATAAAAATTCCTTTACTATAGGAATACTATTCAACTTAGGACTCTCTTTCCTTGACTTTATTACGAAAGCTAGATAAGCTTGACACCCTTTTCTTAAACATTTGCTAGCGGCCATTAGCGATATCACATAGTTTGGTATCACTCTCTTTTCCCCTTTAAAATGTCACCTTCTTGCCATCATCTCCTATAAATGTTAATGCTTTCATAACACAATCCATCTATGCCCTATATACACTCAACCAATCAATTCCTAGTGTAATGTCAAAATCAAATATCTCTAATGGAATTAAGTTTAACCTCATTCTTTTTCCCTCAATTGACACTACACACCCTTTACATACATATTCAATGTCTACCGACTCATCTAAATGTATACTAACTACTATTTCTCTTTCCAATATACCTTTATCAAAGTTCAATATATTTATATTTCTAGATGCTACAAAAAAAATAAGTAGCTCCCAGATCAAACAAAGCATAAACTAAATGCAAATTTAATTCTATCATACTTGCCACCACCTCAGTTGCAGTTCTAACATCCTCGTATGTTAGATGATAAACCATCCCTTAAGTCTTTTCTTGTTATACTCTGGGCCTTCCCTATATAGTATTGTCCCTAACCGAGTAGGTCCCCTAGGCGTTATCCATAGTCACCGACTGTTGATGACTCTGTGCTGGAAATCAAGATCTATGACCCATCATCCTCAAAGGGCATTCTTTTTTAAAATGCCTTATCTCTCCACAATAGAAACAACTTGTCCCTAGATGTTTGCAATCCTTCCACTTATACCCCCTCATGCCTGTAAATAGAACATTTACCCACTATTACTGCACAATCTTCAGGATGTTTTTGGTTGCACTTGTCACACAAGGGAAAAGATGACACTTACTATCTCATAAAACCCCCAGCTGAATTAGTCATTGGACGAATAGGCACCCTAGAAAAACCTTAACCACTAGATTGTACTGATTTTACTAAAAACCTACTAATAGCAAAGCTTCCCCATTTTCTATTGAACTACCAAAAAAATAATTCACTCTTTCCTTTCTTAGGTAGAGGTAGGTGCCTAGTAGAAACCATCATGTCTTTTTTTTCCCAAATCTAATTTGTTTCACATCATAATTACCCTAATTTTCCCTTTGCAACACAACCTTCAAAGATTGAGTCGCCTCAACTAACTCCCTTATAGTTTTGGGATGTAAAGCAATTAGTCCATTTCTAAGTTCATGTCAGAGTCCATCTCCCAGTCTATCAATCCGATGTTGCTCAGTCGATATTATATTAGTAACAAATATAGAGGGGTCTTAGAACCGCCTCTCATATTTCAATATTGACATGTTACCTTGCCTCTATGCTAAGAACTCCTGTTCTTTATCTTGACGATGTCGCATCATAATTACCCTAATTTTTCTTTCGCAACACAACCTCCAAAGATTGAGTTATCTCAACTAACTCCCTTATAGTTTTGGGATATAAAGCAATTAGTTTATTTCTAAGTTCATGTCAGAGTCCATCTCCCAGTCTATCAATCCGATGTTGCTTAGTCGATACTATAGTAGTAGTAAACATAGAAAGGCTTTAAAATTGCCTCTCATAATTCAATATTAACATGTTACCTTACCTCGGTGCTAAGAACTCATATTCTTTATCTTGATGATGTTGTCAGGAGTAAATTCATGTTTCAAATTCAAACTTAAAGTCACCCTAAGTCAATAGCTTTCTTAATCTTCTCCCTCTCATCATGGCCCACCATGAATAGGCATCATCTAATAGTAATTGTGTCACATAAGATACTTGTACATTTTGTGGTACTAATGTTAGTTTAATATGTTATATAGCCAATCGGTTGGTTACACGTGACATTATTATATTCATATAAATATATATTTATTATTAATAAAGGCTTAATTTATATTTAATATTAATATAATATTAGATTAATAAATCTAATATTTGATTTATGAATCTAGAGTAAAAATAAAATCCACATGATAAAAAAGCTTTGCAAAGGAAATTATAAAGTTGTTATAATTATGATATTCCTATTTCATTAAAGCATTGTTCCTAATATATTCCTAATTGATGCTCTCTTAAATATTGTATATTTATTAGAGTTGTAGAAACTGGTACATATTATGTTCTTTCCTTTATGAAAGGAAGCGGTTGTTCTTATAAGTTATGGTATAAAAGATACCTAGAACTAATATATATGTGTTTGTCATAAGACAAGTACACTAAACTAACCCGCATGAGAATTCTATATGGAGAGATCACTTATGTCTATGGAAAGACTCACGTGATGGTTGTGTAAGTGATCCTTAGATTTGAGATCACTAGCTTATCTTATATATAGAATGTTATACTTTGATCTAGTTACATGCTATCTTAATTGAGATAAGGAAGGGGCATACATTAGGTATAACATAAACTATATAAAAATACTTGGGTGATTAAGAGAGGATTCATCACCCTAGGTGAATTAGGAAAAAATTTAATTCTGTTCTCAAACAGAATTGACTAAGAAATCCTTGGCTAAGGTAAAATGAGATATGAAAAGAATTTCAAATCTTATTCAAAAGATCAATGAATATTATGTAGAGAACAAACATGATTTAACATGACAGACATACTTCATGCTTTAATATTAAATCGAAACATTATTGCTGAAAGAATATTAATTACACTGAGAAATCGGTCACTAACAGGTTAAGTCAAACTACTAATAATGTTTATAATATTTAAGGCATCTTAATAAGTTGTTAGACAATGCACGTGATCTTTAAATATAAATTAATCAATTGTTGAATTGATAATAAATTAAATTATTTAATTTATTTAATTATAATTATAATTTATATTTGAGGCACCACATTAGAAACCTAATGAGTCACACACATTAAGAACCATTAGTCAGAAATTAAACTAGGATGATTTAATTAAGTATGATTTAATTAAAACATATTTTAGAAATTAAGAATTAGAGTATAATTAATACATAGATTATATTTCTAGACTTGAAAAAAATAAATTAAGAACTTGATTGAGTAAATTTCTAAAATTATCCTATATTAATATATGTATATTATTCAAGAGGCAAATTTATATTTTTCCAATTTATATGATTTTTCATATTTCCTTATAAATAATAAGTTATGCCTCTTCTCACTAATGGTTGTCTGTTAGACAAAAAAAACTATGTAAGTCATATAATAAAGAGATAACGCTCTAGGCATAACAATCATTCTCTCATAAATAGGGATTTAGAAGATTTCTCGCTGGTGGTTTGTGTGGGTTACCGTTGAAAGCCGGACAATTGGACGACTTATGGTTTGCAACAACCCAACCTTCAAAGAATTATTCAAATCTCTAAAAAACTCTAGATCTGTCTAACGAGATCCTAGGGACTCTTGAATAATTTATTTTATTATTTCTACTACGTGTATGATATTCAAGAATCTAACAATAGTAGCGGAGCCAAATCGCATACTCAATTGTTATTGGAATTAATTAGAAATTTATTTTATGTGTAAAAAATAAATATTTTTTTTTCAAAAGTGGTCAGATTTTTCTCTCAATGACTTTTTAAATCAAATAAAAAAAACATAAACTCTAATCGATTATTGTTCCGGCCAGATCAAATCTGGTTGAATTCTAGATTTTATGCCTAAATTCCAGCAACTAAAAAAAGGAGGGGTTAAACGTTGTCAGTGGCAATGCTATCCCCTAAAGCACTTGCTACAGCAACGCACCTAGCAAGGCCGCAACGTGATCTGGCTGCACCAGCAACCGCTACAAATTTGCAACAACTGCAGGATGAAGAAGAAAACCATTTTTTGGTCTTTAAGGTTTTGAGAAATTACCTCCTTACCTCTGCCCCTTTTTAATTTTAAATATTAGGCTTTTAAGTTTGTATATTGTGAATATAACCCTAAAACTATATGCCTAATGACAATTTAGGATCTTAAGGTAAATTATGAATTTACCCTCTATAAATAAAATTTAGATTTTATATCCTAAAGTAAATTAATAGTAGAATTAATTTTCCTAATAGGATTAAGAATGAATTAAATTGTTTAATTCATTTTTTTATTTTTATAATATCCTAATGGGATTAGAATTTATTTAATTAAATAGTTTAATTAAATATTAGAAAAATATTTTTTTAATTAAATGAGAGTTTTTTAAGTCGAAAAGTTTTTTTGTTTGGGAAATTATCAAATTGGATTTTATTGAATATTTTTAAGTGTTAGAAAAATTATTTTAAATTGCACATAAAGCCAAAATTAGAATAGCATGGAATATATTTTTAATTATGCATATTAAAATTTTTTATTCATGATGGGTGATTATAGACATTAAAAACTAATGTGACTGTACTTTTATTTTGATTTATTTTGAGTTGTTAAGTTACTCAAGATTGGATAAATTAAATAGAATTCTTACCCATTAGGAAAATCTAAGTGAGATTTCCTGAATTAATAAAGAGGGCTATTAATTTGCAAGAAAATTGTGGAAGACCAAATTAGAATTAAAAACCTTATCAAAATTTGGAATTTAAATATGTAAACATGAAACTAATACTCTTTATCTTTATATAAATAAGTTAGATAAAAATGAGTAGTGACATCTATATGCAGCACAAATTGACTAGACCAAATTTCTGAGATTGACACTTAAATGTGAGAATTGTTCTCAAGTAAGAAAATATGTTATATATCTAGAAAATCCAATTCTAAATGTCCTTGCTGAGGATGCTAAAGAAGAAGTTAGGAATTAAGATTAGTGTCATAGTAATGACAATGAACAGACTGCTTGTGTGATATTAGCTAGTATGTCACCTAAACTTTAAAAGTAGCATGAGCATATGGATGCCCATACTATGATTATGCATCTTAAAGAATTGTTTGATGAGATCAATAGGACTGAGGTATAAGTCCTCTAAGGAATTGTTCCGCTATAAGATGATAAAGAGTTCTTCAGTGAACACCCATGTTTTGAAATTGATTGGCTATATTGAGAAATTAGGCCAATTGAGTTTTGTCATAAACCATGAGTTAATTGTTGACTTGGTCTTATAATCATTACCCCAAAGCTTTTCGCAGTTCAATATGAACAAGTTAGATAGTGCATTGCTAGAATTGCTTAATATGTTTATAACTACTGAAGAGGCTCTTAAGAAGGAAAAAGACCAAGTTCTTCTAGTTCAGTCTTTTAGAATGTTTAAGAAAAAGGATAAGAAGAATAATGGTATTGTCTCTAAATCAAACAAACCTACTGAGGGCATCAAGAAAGACAAGGGCATGTGTCATCGTTGTGGCAATGAAGGACATTGGAGGAGGAATTGCATGGAATACCTTGCAACCATGAAGGCAAAAAAGCTTAATGAAGCTTATACTTCAGGTATGTTTATAATTGCAAATTATCTTACTAATTTGCTTTGTAGTTCTTGGGTATTGAATATCGAATGTGGTTTTCACATTTACAATTACATGCAAGAACTAAAGAAAATTACAAGATTAGTTGAAGGTAAAGTGGACCAATGACTTAGTAATGAAGTAAGGTTTGTTGCATTAGCTCTAGGAATTAGTTATGCATTAGTTATGCATTAGTTGTAAGAACTAGTTATTTTGTTTTGCTTAATGGGTTGATACTAGAACTTTATAATTTTTATTTTGTTCCTATATTTTAAGACATTGCTGTCATTTTATTTAGTATTAAATGGATTTTAAATTTATTATTGAGGACGAATATTGTTCTTTTATAATAATGATATTTTTATGAATCTGGTAATTATACGAATGATTTGTATATACTTGAATTTAAAATGCTTAGGTTCAATATAAACTGTAATAAAATTGAAATACAAATTGGAATAGATATTAAGAAACTTCAATTGGATCGAGGTGGTTAATATTTGACCAAATATTTCAAGGAATATCAAAAAAAAAAAAGAGATTCTTTATACATTTTAGAACATTACATCCATATGAAATATATTTCCAAGGCTAAAACATTGGATGTTTAGTCTGAACCTTAAAAAAACAAAATCTTTATAAATTTAGTAAGACATGTCATGCAAATAAAGACCTTTCATGGAAGCTGTGAATAACATGTTGCTCATAATTTATGAGTCAAAAAATTATTTGGAAATAATATATGATATTATTCTAAGAAATGACTTGAAGCTATAAACTTCATGTACTAACTAAGTTTGGAACTTGGTTGATCCACCTAAAAGGATAAAACCCAATAGATCTAATTTTGATGGTATAATCAACAGATTTGATTTCATAAAAAAATGGATAAACTTTGTGTTTACAAAATGTTAGTGTAAGTAGTGTCGTTTTTCTAATATTATATGTAAATGACATATGATTGTTAAGAAACGACATATCTTCACTTTAATCAGTAAAGTTTTGGTTGTCCAAGAATTTATCCATAAAGAAATTAGAAGAAACAACATATATATTGGATATGAAGATCTATAGAGATAGATCTAAAAGGTTGCTTAGATTGTCTCAATTCATGCATATAGACTGTATGATAAAATAGCTTAACATGAAAGAATCTAAGATTAGATTCTTATCTATTTTGCATGGAATAACTCCCTCCAAAAACATGTTTTCTAAGACACAGATTGAGAGAAATATGATGGAAATGTTATCCTATACTTGACTATAGGATGCATTAATAGAGAAGATAAACTAAAAGTTCAAAATTGTTTGAATTAATAATCTTTCAATGAAATGTTGGGAAAATAGTGAATACCAATCAATATATATTTTATTCTAAATAGTAGTGCTCTGAGTTGAAAGAGTTCCAAACAAAAGAACAAAACTGATTCTGCAATTGAATAAGAGTACACATTCATGTTTGAGGAAACAAAGAGGTTGTTTGGATCAAGAAGTTCATTAATGAACTAGGTTAGTTCTTAGCATTGTTAATCTAGTTGCCCTATACTGCGAAAATAATGGAGTCATTACATAAGTGAAGACACCAAGGTCTCATCAATGATCCAAACAAGTTCTTAAAAAATTCCATTAGATTTAATAAATCAATGAAATGAAAAATGTAAAAATAGAGTGAGTACCCACTAAAGAGAATCTAGAAGATCCTCTTACTAAGTCACTATCCATGCAGAAGCATTAATGCTACATAAAGCAATATGATATTAGATATATGAGCGGTTAACTTTAGTGTAAATAGGAGATTGCTAGTTTAATATGTCTCGTAGCTAATTGGATGGTAACATGTGGCACTATTATAGTCATGTAATTACATATTTATTATTAATAAAAGCTCAATTTATCTTTTATATTCATATAATATTATATTAATGAATCTAATATTTGATTTATGAGTCTAGAGTAAAGATAAAGTTCATGGGAAAAAAATGCTTTACAAATGAAATTATAAAGTTGTTATAATTGTTATGAGATTCCTATTGCTTCAAAGCATTATTCGTAAAATGTTCTTTGTTAATGCTCTCTTAAATATTTGGCATTTGTTAGAGTTGTAGAAACTGATCCATATTATGTCATTTTTTTTTAATGAAAAGAAGAAACTGTTTTCATAAGTTGAGGTATAAAAGATTCATAGAACTAATATGTAGGTGCTTGTCATAATATATGAACACTGAATCGACCTGTATAAAAATTCCATATGGAGATATCACTTATGTATATGAAAAAGCTCACGTGATAGTTATGTAAATGACCCTTAGACTTGAGATCACCACTTATGTATATGGTGGGGGTGGTGGATCAAGATTTTTAAAATCCAGTTAATTCGATCCAATTAGTATATCTATATTTCTTTTTTTTTTGATAATTTATGGAATGAGCATTTATTTTTATTTTATTTAGAAATATTTTGACTTCAAAGTTCTTATTAGTAAGCTTCTTATTAGATTTCTCTAACATAATAAAAATAACTTGTTTTGCTAAAGAGAAAAAAAAGATAATTAGAATTTAATGATAATACAATGTATGAAAATTAGATCAAACATTGGAGGTGTCATGAAACTTATAGTCTATGTTGAATGTCCGCTTTTAAATAAGAATTCATGAAAATTAGGAATATAAATCCAGCCCGTAATTATTTATAATATCTATAAAAAATCTAGTCAAACCTAATATATTAAACCTGCTATCCAAGATAAAATTAAATTAATCAAATTTATAATTTATAAAATATTAAAAATTTAATTAGATATAATTATAGATTTAAAGTCGACTTAATTATATCAATTAACTCCTCCAATGAAAAAAAAAAAAAAAGGTTTCGCTTTGTGTTCTAAGTGGTTCTCTTTTCTTCTCTAGTGTGTATTATATCTTACATGAAGGGTATTTTTAGTGGCTTTCATGTAATTTTTAAACCCATGGGAAGAAAATGTAATATAATGCAAACCTCGGAAGGATGAAAGTGATTTTTCCTTATTAATATCATTGTTAATTAATCTAATTAGAATAAATAAAGTGCCACGTTTCAGAAAATCAATAGTAAAAACATTTTTATTTTCTTTTATTAATAACTCCTCAGTCCTCACCCTTCTTCTCTTTTCTTCACTCATGTCCAATCTTGTTGAAAATGATTCAGAATGTTTTTAATTATTTTAATTTTTTTTTTAATTTTCCCTCTCTTTCTTATATTATATGTCGAGCAAAATATTTGTATTAAAAAATTCTCTCCACACTGTCCCAAACGCCAAAACCGAAACCAAAAAAAAAAAAAAAAACAATGGCGGTGGCGAATCCAAACGCTGCCTCTGTGCCTCCGCCACCCGACTACGACGTCGAGTTTCGTAGCTTAGCAGACGACGCCTGGTACAGCGTTTGCACGGTTCTCGACGGCGAGAAACTCACTATCAAGTACCAAAATTTCAGTGACGACGACGACTCCATTT
>Ga0325405_1006126_pt1 | contig 12167 bp, 8 predicted proteins | sample PopdelMetagenome_21_FD_205663 | JGI IMG/M metagenome (GOLD analysis project Ga0325405, IMG submission 205663) | Populus deltoides microbial communities from Bellville, Georgia, United States - Xylem-Control-R2 | ecosystem: Host-associated > Plants > Phyllosphere > Stem > Wood/Secondary xylem...
ATGCGCTGGTTGGACAAGGCTCATTTATTCCCTTTTGTTTCTGTTTTTGTTTGTTTCTCTCTAGTCGTTCTTCTCTCTAGCTCCCTTACTCTCTTCTTTTTCTTCCTTTATTTTCTTGCCTTTTTCTTTATTTTCCTCTGTTTTTTTTCATGGTTTCTATTCTGTTGGTTGGACCAGTAGCCTGTTGTGAGGGAGAGCAAAAATTTCTTTGCTGAAGTTCTGAAGGAAATCCAAAAGTCCCTCTGGTTTTTGCATTTTTTTCTCCCTAACTCTCTATGTTTTGTTTTGTTTTGTTCCCCTCAGCCTTTGTTTTTATAGGGATGGACCCCTGGTTATGCATGGTGGGTCTGTTTTATCTCTCATGAGGATAAGGATAAGCATGGCTTGAAGTGTTTTGTCGGAATAAAAAAACTAACAGTCTTGCCATTGTTGGACTGTTGGTGATGGGTTTATTTGACGTTAATGGTGCATCGGGGGGCAAAATGAGCTGAACCAATTTGGGATTTGTAGTAGACCATTTGGTCTATATTCTGGCTTGGATTTTGTGTGAATTGTGGTCTGGCCGATGCTATTTTGACAACTTTTCTTATATAAATTTTCCTCTATTTTAGAGGAAGGGGAGAATGAATAGTTGATTGAACAATATCATTTTAGGTGGAGATGGTCATTCTTCAATTTGACCCCTAAAGTTCTAACATCTTGCAATTAACCCCTTATCTTTGAAAATCTTTTTTTTTTAATTTCGCCACTTGATAAAAAACAATTAGACCCCTGGATTTCAGCGTCATTTACAAAATAGTCCTTAGTTTCAAATTTAATCAATTCAGTCCTTAATTGACTCCTCAAACTTTTTATTCTTTCAAAATTATCCCTGGATAAATCAATTAACCTCCCTATAGTATCAATGTCTATTCACTTCAGTCCTTGGAATTTAATTTCTTGCAATTTTGACCAAAATTGACTCTAAACTTTGATATTTCTTCAACTAAGCCCTTGATTGCATTAATTAAACTAATTCAAAATTTAATTAAGTCCCTAAACTTATCAATTATTCCAACTTTATAATTTCATTCTTATTGGTCCTCACACTTTCAATTTCTATTGTTTTGACATAATTATCAAATTATTTTTCATTCTTTTTTTGTATTATTATTTTTTTGTAAATTCAAAATTGAGTTATGACAAGAGAGTCCCCAAATCCATCAAATGGATCTTTTATAGGTATCAGCTACCACTCTCATGGCTTACCATGCTCCGTCTAATACTACCACAACTACCAGTCACCTGTCTTATCAGACACTATCTGTTACTATCACGGCTACCTGTCACCTATCGCCTGCTACTACCATAGTTATTGGTTACCCTAGCTTACCAGGCATTATATGCTGCTAGTTACCAACCTCCTAGGCTTTTTATATCAAGCCACTACATCGTCTGCTATTAGCATAGCTACCAATAATCTAGCTTACCAGGCACCACTTGTTATTACCATAGTTATTGGTTACTTTGACTTACCAAGCATCATGTGCCACTAGTTACCAACCTCCCACGCTTTCCATATCAAGCCACTAGACACTTTGACTATGAAGAATGGATCAGATTACTACTAGTTACCAACCTCGTGAGTTTTCCATATCAAGACACCATACACCTTGACTAGAGAGAATATATCAAATTGCTTGAATTAAGAGATCTACCAATTATCTAACATATCAACCTTATTTCTAAGCACCTTGGTTGTTAGGACTCATCAATTGGCATTGTCTATGAGAAACTAATAAAAAAGCCATTGGTTTTTAAAACTTATTTTTGATATTTTCAGGTCATTCTATGGCACATAACCAAGGCACACCTAAGTTAGGATGCATGACGAATATATTTGTTACCGCCATCACAAGCACTTCTATCCAACCATACCTTTAATAACTCATCAACTAGGTTCAAGTCTTACTCAAGTCGTGTTGGCAACACAGGGACAAAATCAGACCTTACCACCCCAGTAAGTCTTAACACTTGTGGTAACATATTTGACCCCATCACCATCATCATCGACTACTCCTGACCCTCGTAGGCCAAATCACCACCTAAAAAAGCCTAAGCAGAATGACCTCCAGGAGAGTATTTTGCCTCTACACTATCAAGTCCCTCTAGGGGTCGCTCGTGTCATTATGATACCTATACACATAATCGATACTCCAAACACGCTCCCCCTAGCTACCGCGAGATGGACCTCAGTTATCAATCTTGTTGTTTCACGCCAAACTCCCTAAGCTTTTTAAAGTTTAACAAATCACGTTATGATGCATAATGCTCAATAAAAATATAAGTTTATTTTTGAAATAAAAATAATGTATCTCTAACATACATTTCCTAATTATAAATCTCCAATGAAAAGCTTCCAACCACTTTCCTTAAAAGGAACTAACTTGGCCTTCTTGGAGCAATATTACCACAATCACCAGGGGTTGATCTTAGATCCTCCATTTTTCAATTCAGTCTTGGACTGACACATTCTTCAAGTGATGCCAAAAGGCCTCTAACCAATTCACCACAGGTTGATCTCAGATCCTTTATTCTCCAGTGCAGTCTCAGGACTGGCACATTCTCCAGTGATGTTAAAGGGCCTCTCACTAATTAACTAGGGGTTGATGGACTTGGTTTTCTTGGTATGATAGAACCACCCTTTATGGATTTGTCCCTTCTTCCTCTTATAATCTTTTTTTAAGTATAGGCGTCAACATAAGTTTATTCCCCTCCACCTTTTAGAAATTTTTTTAAGGTTGTCAAAATGGGTTCACTCCCCTCCGCCCCTTAAAAATCTTTCTAAGTATTGGCGTCAATATAGGTTCACTCTTTTCTGCCCCTTAAAATTTTTTCTAAGTATGGGCGTCGATATGTGTTCATTCCTTTTAGCCCTTTAGAAATTTTTTTAAATATGGGCATCAACATAGGTCACCTTTCTTAGGACCCCCTCAACCTTTTAGAATACTTTCTAAGTATAGACTCACCCTCATGGGTTTCTACTAACCACTTAGAAATGTTTCTAAGTATAAGCCTTTTCTCCATAAGTTTCCTTTGACCTTTTATAAAAAAAATTCCAAGTATGAAATCCTTTATATCTCATTTCACTCTTCTAAAAATTTTTCTAAGTATGAACTCCTTCATAGTTCTCCTCTACATACTTAAAAATTTCTTCAAAAATAATGCATACCTCTACACACGGACTTTCCAGTTTATTACCTGGATTTTCAACCCCTCTTCTCATACAAAGAAAATTCAATGAACTCGTCATGGTAACCAGATACTTTTACACATAGTTTTGAAACCCAGCCTGGCCCGGTGGGTCGACCCGGGACCTGGCCGATCTGGGGCTGGAACCGGGCCGGGTTGAAGAAAAAATAGAGGAAGGAAAAACCCAGCATGACCCCGTTGACCCGGCGAGCTGACCCGGTCAAAAGCCCAAATGCAACCCGTTGATTTTTGTTTTTTTACTAAAACGATGTCGTTTTGATTTAAAAAAAAGAATTGACCCGGTCAAAATCCAGAATTCGGGCTTTGGATTGGGCTAGATCTGAAAGCTATGCTTTAACAAGTCTTTATAAATTAATACCACAAAGACTTAGGGGCTATTGATGAATCCAAATAAAATAGACCTAAACCCCTCCTCAAATAGGCCTAAAAAACATTTTCTTTAGGCTTAGGCTACCACGTCCGAGCCTAATTGCTACTAAGATACATAGGCTCAGGTATGGTGGCCCGAGCCCATACTAGGCGTCACACCTTACTGGGTGTGTCACACCTAGCAAGAGTTAAGGGTGTTGGCACCAGCACCCCCTAATTAATTGGGGGTGCTGGACACAACAGCACCCTCCCAATCAAGTGAGGGTGTTGATTATGTCATCACCCTTTATTGGGTCCGAGTGTTATACTCAAACCCAATTATTTTATGTGTTGGGGCACATAAGCACATGTTATTAGGTTCGAGCATAACATTTATACCCATTTAATTAAGGTGTTGGGCACTCCAACATCTAATTTCTTGGGGGTGCTGGGTATGCAGCCCAGAACCTCCATGGAATCGGGCATGCGCCCCGAGCCCAACACTCTCTTTGGGATTTTTTTCAGGACCCCATGTAAGTCCTTCATTATTTTATATTGATCCAATACGTATTATTTTGAGTTAAATAAAACTCAAAATATCACAAGAGTAAAATTATATTTTAGCCCCTCTTCACCACGAAAAGATAAGACTCTTGAGCTATAAAATACATCATGAATCATTCAAATTTAAGGTTAATAATCTTCATTCTTAACCTTCTCGGCATACATATTTTCAAAGGTTATCTCTCTAAAATATCATTGTATTTTTTCTCTTTATAAAGTTACTGACTTTACTATTGAAGAGTCCCCATGTCTGTCAAATGAGATTTTTTACAGGTACATGGCATACCAGGCACTGCATATTAGTACCACAACTACCAACCACCTAGCATACCAGGCATCACGTGTTACTAGTTACCAATCCCTTTAGGCTTTCCATATCAAGCCATTAGACACCTTAAATATGAAGAATGAATCAAATTACTTAAATTAAAAGATCAATTAATTATCAAGTACATCAGTCTTATTCCTAAATATTTTGGATTTTAGAACTCATCACTCTCCTAACCTGTAATAATAAACAAAGTCAAGATTTGGCAACTACACCAAGTAAAATGCCTAGCATTTAATATAAGTAGGTTTACTTGTAATTTTGAAGGTCTTCCATCAATAATAGGTTTATTACTACTTGTCTTTGGAACTTATGGTTGTGTCACTGATTGAGGTCTGTTTAGGAGTGTAGTCAAACCATACTTTTAAAAAGTTTTGAAAATTTGTTTGTTTTAAATTTTTTTTTGTATATTTTGATGTATTGATATCAAAAATAAAAAAATATATAATTTTAATAAATTTTTAAATAAAAAAATATTTTGAAAAGTAATCTATATTGTATACCACTTTAGTTGACTATTGACTATTGCTCTTACATTTTATGTTTTTTTTTATATATATGATTTTTACTTTATAAACTTGATAGAAAATCGATGTTTATGATAATACATGAAAGACATAAGGATATGACTTGGAATTGTGTAAAGTTTACGATTGAAGGGAGGAAAAAAAAAAGTTTCATGAAAAGCTACTCCTTATCTTTGTCCCCCGAGAATCCCCTGGTGGAGCCGTGGAGGTACATAGAAATTGCCTCATTTTTCCCTTCACGTCTCCGTCCTTAGAACATGTTCAAAAAGTTTCTAGCACGTCCGAGTCATGGCGCTACCTAGCCGTTTTGCCTCTCTCAGCTACTGTTTATTTATTTATTTATTATAAAAAAATTCTGCGACAGCGGTAACTATAGATCACAAAACTAGCTCAAAAAAAGAAAGAAAAAAAAAGATGGGGTTAGAGTCGTTTTCTATCTCATCAGTCTCTCCTCTCATTCTGGCTAAAAGGTAATTAATCAACTTACTTCTTTTCTGGTTAATTCTTTAATGGAGTTTCTGGCTTCAGATTGCAATATATTTTCTTTGAAATAAGCAGTAGCCGCTCCCTTATTGGTTTCTTCTCCCGTGTTTTTTCGTTTGTTTGGCAATTGCAGTAATTGTTGTTCAGGAAGGGAAACAACTGCGAGAAGAAATCCCAGATGGGCGTTGACCCCCAAATCCTCGAATTTACAAAACGTAAAGTATTCATCAAGAAGAAGCTTGTGTTTGAACAGTGGGGATGGTGGAATTATGAAGACGAACCCTCGAGGGAAGGGGGTCTTTGTGGGCGACAAAGACGGTGTCATCATTGTTGACCATGGCTCACGTCGTAAAGAATCAAATCTCATGCTCAGTAAGCTGCTTCTTCTTTTTTGTCAAATACCATACCTTATTTGATTTTATGGTTTTTTCCCCATAAAAATAATAATCAAATAGCTGTGTTTTGTGAATTTCAGATGAGTTTGTGGCCATGTTTAGAGATAAAACTGGGTACCTAATTGTGGAGCCTGCTCATATGGTATTTGCTCCTTTTTCACAAACTCCTTTTTTCCCTTAGAGGTTTTTCATTTATATGTTTCAGCACGCACCCTTCATTTTTTTGGTTATGTTTTCACGTTTAAGAGCATGTTTCTTTCTGCGTTTTAAAAGCGATTTTAATAATTTGAAAATTTTTTATTTTTTTATTAACTTTAAATTAATATGTTTTAGTGTTTTCAAATATCAAAAATAATTTTTAAAAAATAAAAAAACATTATTGACATGTATTTTGGCACGAAAAGCTATTTGAAAAGCAACCGCAACCACACTGCCAAACACACTCTAAATACGTAGTGTTCTTCTTCAACTATTTACATCTATGAAGTGAACGATGCGCTTCTGGTAATGTTTCTCTTAATATTTTAATTTAATCAGGAGCTGGCTGAGCCCTCGATAAGAGATGCTTTTGATTTGTGTGTTCAACAAGGGGCGAATCGTGTGATCGTGAGCCCATTCTTTCTCTTTCCAGGACGACATTGGCACCGGGTAATTCATTGTTGTTTTCTTCCTCGACTGGGTTATCCATTTATTTATTCTTCTTACAGCTTTACATGTCATACTAACAAACATTCCACTATATTTTTGTTCGAAAGGATATTCCTTCATTGACTGATGAAGCTGCTAAGGAGCATCCTGGTGTCTCATATCTCATAACTGCACCTCTTGGCTTGCATGAGCTACTTGTGGTATGTATCTCGGCTACCATAATATCTACATGGGTCTGTATAGTGTTGGCTTAGTTCCAAACTGTGTGTGAAATTTATGGTGTGTTTATGTTATCTATTTTTTGGTAAAGTATCTCGGTCGCTGCTGATGGATAAGTATTTGCTCTTTCCACATCCACATCGACTAGTAATTTTATTTTTTCCCTCAATGACACTTTTATAGATATCCATAAGCATGTCTGTGATGATGACCTCCCTTTTCCTTGAGTTTTTTACTTTCTCCCAGAAGTTGTGACCATGTACCACCCAACTTGAGTACATAATTTCTTTTGAATGGAAGCTGCTTGCCTTGTATTCTATACTGAAGTGATTTATAATGCAGGATGTTATGAATGATAGGATAAACTACTGTTTAAGCCATATAGCAGGAGATGCAAATGAATGTGCAGTTTGCGTTGGAACAAGCAAGTGCAAGCTCTATTAGTCTAACTGAAAACCAAGAGGCATCTGGGAAAATCGAAGAATCTATCATGCTATTGCTTTGCAGTTTTAATTTGAGGAGCTAGACAAACATATGGAGCCAATCAAGAAAAATGTGTGACAAGTGGATTATACTGAGAGATATTGTTGGTGTTACTGCGGGATACAAACGATGCTTTTTACAAGTTATAGTTCATGGCATTTCATGTGATCTTCTAATTCTGGCATTCTCTGTTGCACTTTGCACTGGTGACACTGATTTAAAAGAACTCTTGAAGCATTGATGTGGATGTAATTTGGCTCCTCACATGGTTGTTCCTGGGAGTTGGAATGGCTTGAAATTTATATGCTTCCTGAATATGACCGACTGGAGTGTGAAATGTTTCGGTATGGTGATGACCTTGGTGAACATTTGTTGATGTATTTATTCTTATAGTGGTGCTGTGCATTTCCTGAAATATATTTTTATTATATTCAATGCAAAATTTACACTCTTATCTCATGCTACATGCAGTTTCTACTACTTTCTATCAAATGAAAACTGCAAAATTCCATCGGCCCTTGCTTTAGATTGCCTTTTCTCTCTGTTTAATGTATGCAGGCTTGGTGATATTGTCAACATATATCTATAACACCTGTGATCCTTTTGTGGAAAAATTCATTTCCTATTCTTGCCCACACACATACCCATGTTTCGCCATATTCCAAAATTGCTTAGGATTCTCTATCTTGAATTCAAGCTAGGATTGGGTTTAATCTCAGCTTGAGCTGGGATCTCTCATTCAACTTGGTGTGCATGTCCTAGAGCACACTGTACGCTGAAAGCTATTTAGATACCAGGTAAGAAAATGTGTAGAAAAATGATGAGCATAGAAGATCTTTTGTTTCTCTGTCGAAAAGATCAAAAGTAATTTCTTTTCTCTCTCTTTCTGACTTTAAGCTGCATTGCATGATAAGTTACAAACTGCTAAGATCCTTTCTGTTGATGTGTTTTCATCACTATAAATTCTGTTTGGCTGCTGAGAAATCAATGTAGGAAAATAAGACGACAAAATTGATTTGCTTTGTGTTGTAGCTCCATACTGTTCTGGAAGATTCTGATTAATGCTTAGGAAAATTTATAATAGTATCACTTTATGATCCTCCATTGCCATTGGTCTCTGTTTGGTTGCTGAGAAAGTGTAGAAAATGGAAAGAAAATGAAAGCAGTTCTTGATATATTTATTCTATTAATTTAGCATTGGCTACGTAAGTAAATTAAACTGTCTTTTACTTATGGAAAAGAAAAGAGAAGAAAAACTGAGAAGCTTAGAATTTCAATTGTTTTATGTAAATTCATAACTTTAATTTTAGTAAACTTTTCTTTTTTTTTCTTATTCGATATACTAGTTCTCTTTCTCTTAGGCCACTGCTTGGTTGTCAAAAATGTAATGATATACAGAAAATGAAAAAAAAAACTTATTTTCCATCAGAAAGCAATCACTTTATCCTGTTCTTTCTTTCTTTCCTTTTTTTTTTTTGGTTTCAGGTGAACTTTGAAAGCTGTATTAGACATTTAGACAAGTTCAAATCTCTATAGTTGTGCTGATTTTTTGGGTAATTCATGTAACAAATGGTGTGATAATATTTTGGCGGTGTATAGTTGAAGAAGCTGACAGGGGAAGGCAAGACCAGAGGAGATTTACATGTTAATGTAGCTAGGCAATCACCTTCAAGGCAAGTTGGCAGCTTTGTCCACATTGTCCAAGAGATCAATATCTAGGAACGCTCTTACCCCTCAATTACATTTAAGTCAAACTACATGAAGAGAGATTGGTGGCAGCTTAAAATGGTTTCAAACCAATTGATGGACCTACCTCGAGTTTTATTTGCAGTCAGATGGGCTCATGGCAATTATGAGGAGTTCTAGGGCTTGGAGGTAAATCCAGTAATGACTTTCTGACACTGAACAGAATGCATGGTGAGATTTGCTTGCTAATGATAGTTTGGTAGTTGTAGACAATAGGACTGATAATAATCAGGTCAGACATGGTAAAAGATTATTGTGGTTTTGGCCAAGGAGGGGAAATAAGTTTCATGAAATTGGAGTTATACTTCTAAGATAAGGACACTGATTGCGTGGCAAAGCACATGGTAAAAAGAAGCAGCAACAGAAATTTGTGCTGATATTGCATGAGCTCTTAATGACTGAAGCTTCACTATCAATGTTGGAGCTGGCAACAGAGTTTTTGAGCTTTGAGCCATAGTTTCTGCCGTAGTCCCAGCAAGAACAGTAGCCTGATGCCAGAGCTTGCTAGATGAAGGATCTGAGTTCCTGAAGACACAACAGATCTCAGCTTCAAACAGCCATGAAGGCAGATCTTGTCGTTGCAGAATCAGCAGTCTGTGCCTCCTGGATAGGTGTGACCCATGTGGCAACAGTTTATTCATATATATAAGAAAATAATTACGCTGACAGTTTTTTTTCTTTTTGTTCTTGATTGGAAAAATTTTGATCAATGACTTGTGCACATTTAATGACTTGAAAACTTGTGCTAAAATGATTTTGGCATCATGCAACAAAATGCACAAATTGTAATGAATTATTAAATGCATGCTCTTCATTAGTGGTCTTCTGTATATTACTACTAGTAACCAGTGCATGATATATTGTTTACTTCTTTAAATAGAAATTTGCATAATATTTCTTTTCTTGGTGCTCATGCCATTTTCAGCATCTTGTTGCTCTTGTAATTGAGATTTTTTGTTCCAAACATGTCTTGGTGTGGCCACCATTTCATTTTAAACTTTTTAGAGATTTTCATAATGAATTGCATATATGTGTTATCTACAATGGTGGCTGAAATTTATTTCAGTAATTTCAAATACATTGCGATGGTATTGCATTCAGTTGAATTATTCATCATTTTGTACCTCTTCGCACTTTTTGGAAAAGGATTGGCCTGGCAATCATAAGAATTTTATGCATATGATCCAACATGGGATTGTGGAGGATGATTCCAATAGGTTTCCATGGGAAACTGTCAGAGTATGTGCCAAGCCAATATATGGGAGCTGAGAATCACATGACATGAGCACCTTGCATCATATGTTGAGTGTCGTCTCGTTTCTTATCTTGTCTTCTTGAACTTTATTTGATGTGCAGTTTGTATGAAGTCTTCTTTTAAAAGGCCAAGACCACGGAACTGCCATTTCTTTTTTTGCTTACAGAATTTCTATTTAGTGCATGAATTGATAGGACAATATCATGATACCATTTGTGGGCATGCCTTTCAAAGGTATTGTTTTTTCAGGTCAGCAAAAAATAGTTCAAAAATAAACATAATATCATAACCTTAAATTATTTCTTTGTTTTCAGATCAATGCATTGCTGGTTTTCCTGCTGAAGGAAATCAATTTGCTTGGTGGATTATGGAAAATGAACAGGAATAATTTGATAAGGGGAAGATTATCCTTCATCGAGTGAAAATGCTGGTCTTTCTCGCTGAAAGTCAGATGACAATGGCTAACTTGGTGTGAAGAAAAAATATAAGCTGAGATCTCCGCAGCAATAGTTCAACTTTCTGTTAACAATAAACTTAAATACTCAATCTTCTAGCACTGAAAAGATGCTGCAGAAAAAGCATTTGCTATGGGATTCTTTTATATAAGAGATTGCAGATGATGATATGCTTACAATGCCCTGCAGCAGCATAAGTGCTGGAAAGAGTCAGCTCTTACTTCTCAAATCAGCAAACCTGGTGATTGAATCAGAACCTTCTGAAAAAACAAGAATTTCTGCAGACAAGGGGTAAATTTCAATCCACCTTGCTGTAAAGAATTGTTTAAGAGTTCTTTTAGAGAAGCTGAAAAATCTTGGCAAATTTTTAAATGAATTTAGCCATTCCTATGAGTCTTCTACCAGGTTGGCTGAATCTAAAAAAACACCTACAATTTACCAATCTCTAACTCTGTTGATAAGAACGATGCCGGAAGGCTTGACAGAGGTCACATAAGAAGTTGACTGGCAGTAAAGGACCACAGGAGCAAGCCTTTTAAAGTTCTTATTGCTTCTGTTGGAACTGAGAGCGAAAAGGTACCTCATGTCTAAGATATTCCGAGGTTCATATCCCAACATTCAAATTTGTCAAAAGCAGTATTGTAGACTTCAGCAACTACACGTGTTCGTGTACTTTACTCTCTGGCAGATGTTTAGGTTGTAAACTCCCAGGTAATCCTCTTCTTCACAGGATTCTACTAATTTATCTGCATCTGTGCATAAGCATACATGCTACAAACGTATATCAGGTGCAAATTTTTCTTCTTGTTGGCTTTAAGCATTTTTGCTGGATCTACATCTCAAATATCATGTTTCAGGATATGATATTAGATTATTATCTCCAGATCTAATTATGCAAATGAAATTCTTAGCTGTGACAAATGGTGCTTCCTTTTATTGTTTGGAGTGTCTTTTTATATTTTGCTAGTTATCATCCATTATGTTACTTGGAACACACTCGAAACTTCAAATTCAATTATGTCTGCATCTACTTCTACTGATACCTTGGAACAAGGGATGGTATATACCTGGGATGTTTTGTTGTATGAAAGTACAGTCACAAAATTTAAGTTATCCCAGTAGTCAAGCTTCTACTTTATTTTCTTTATTGTAATGCAGTTGTCATGTTTTCTGTTCTTGCAACCATTAAAAAAAAGCTTTAATTTGATTTCTTGAGTTTCCTATTCAATTTTGTTATGGTTTATTTACTTATTTATTTCTAGCTTTCTGTAGTGTCATAAGTCATAACTGCTTAGATAAAGTTTAGCAGACAACTGAAGTGGATGCACGATACAGATTCATCTAAATCAGGGTTCTGCCTGGTATTGCTGTGATGCATTGTACCTAGACTATTGCGTTGTGCTTTTGTGTTGGAAGTAACACTGATAAAACTAGTGTTTGATAATTAAATGATGAGGTCTTAAA
>Ga0325405_1006127_pt1 | contig 12167 bp, 7 predicted proteins | sample PopdelMetagenome_21_FD_205663 | JGI IMG/M metagenome (GOLD analysis project Ga0325405, IMG submission 205663) | Populus deltoides microbial communities from Bellville, Georgia, United States - Xylem-Control-R2 | ecosystem: Host-associated > Plants > Phyllosphere > Stem > Wood/Secondary xylem...
AAAAAAAATATTTATTTAGTTAGGAAAAAAAACAAGAAGCACGTTTTGCATTTTGCTTTTGATGGATAAAGAAACTTAAAAATCATCTTTTTGATGTTTTCAAACTTTAATAATTGTGGTGGAAAAACCAAAAAGTCTTTTTTTTTCTGTCTAATTTGTAAAATTACATCATTTGAACACATATTTTTTTGTGTTCCATTTTTTTTTGTAGAAATGAAATGAAGTAAAACTATGTTAGTGAACACATTCTAGACTTTACTTTTTCATCTTCTTCTTTTTGCATCTTTTCTTTTCATCTTAAGATCAACCAACATTTGTATATAAACTCTTTGGGACACTATTTTCTCATAATAATAAAAAACTACTTTAATGTTAAAAAAATTATATATTCAAAGAGTTTTTCTCTTATTGTCTTGCATTATCATAAACTCTAATAATATTTAGAATTACAATTTATATTTATATATGTATTTATATATGTATGTATGTATTAGCATATAACATCCAATAATTTATTAAATTTTATTTTCTTTCATATTTATGCAAGACTTTTCAAATTGTAGATATTTAATAAATATATGTAATCAAAGTAAAAATTTAAAATATATTTAATTTTTAATATTTTTATTGTATCATATTATCAAATTAATTTTATTTCAACTTAGTTATAGGCATTCAATAAACAAATTGTGTATAAAAATACTTATAATATTTATTGGTTCTATAGTCATATAGGATGCATGACCAAGATAATTCTTAGTATAATTATATTTGATAATTGATATTAGATAAATTTATTTCACCATATATTTAAAATCACTAATTTTTAAATGAAAATACCAAAATATTTTTATTTATTTATAATTGAAAAAACTACCGATATATGCATTATAATAAAAAAGTGATTTTTTTTCTATTTCTTTTTATTTTTAATTTGGAAAAATTGAAGAGTTGAATCTTTCTTATAAAATACAATGATATAAAAATATGACCATTTCAAATTCTAACTATAATTATAAATTAAGAAATAAATTAGTGCAAATGTTTTAGTGACTATTATCTCTAAGATTTATTATCCTAAATATTAACTATTAAATATTAAAAGAAAATTTATTGTTTAAATTCTTATTAATAGAAAACCCGACCCAATAATTACCTGAATTAAAAAATATAAGTTATTGGATGAAAGAACCAAACCTGTTGAATATAAAGAATCAAGAATTGAAAGTATAAAGATGAATGCTATAAAGGTAGTTTATCACATATAAAAATGTTTCAATTAATTCCACCCTTTTAGCGTGTCACATATTCAACTTACTTTGTCCTTTCAGATATTTTAGTGATTCGTGATCCAACTGAATCATGAATTATTTCAATCATAAGTAATGTTGCTAAGTCTTTAAAGTTCTCACCAAAATATAAAGCTTCTTTTCATAAGTAGAGTAAATCAATGTTGCACCATTAAGCTTTTTGCTAAAATAGGTAATAGGTTGCTTCTTCTATATTAAAACAACTTCAATACCTATTCATGAGGTATTACATTCAATTTTAAAAGTTCTTGTAAGTTAGGTAAAACTAATAAAGGTGTTGAACAAAGATTTTATTTAAGAATTTTAAATGCAGTACCTTGTTCAATACCGTATTTGAAACTTATTGATTTTCTAATAATTTTAGTTAAAGGTGTGGCAAAAGTACTAAAATCATCTATAAAAACTAGCCAAACCATAAAGAGTTTATACCTCAATGATCGAATTACGTGTAGGCTATTTTTGGATAGTCTTAACATTTTCTTCATCCATTTTGATATCTTTTTCATTAATAACTAGCTAGGCTTTCTTGAACTCCGATCACTATGAAAGTTAAACCTATAGAACACAAGGCCTTTAAAACCCTCTTAAAGATTTCAACCCAATCCAATAATCGAATAAAAAATTATGTTTGTTAGCGTAAAAGTGTGTATTAGAAAAAATAAGCCTAAAATCGCATCTCCTTGTCTAATCTACAAGTTACCAAGATTTCTTGCCTAATCTACAAGCTAAAAGGCTTTTTTCGAACTCCTTCTCTTATGTGGATTATATTAATTAAAGCCTGATCATCTTTATGCTTAACTTGTATAAACCCCGATTAAAAATTTGGAAATAATTACTTGTGATAGACATAAAAATGTAACAAACCTAAATTAAGTATTAAATGGAATATGGGGTATAAAAATTAAATGGAAAAGTGGTTTAAATAAGATTTTATAAAATGGGCATGAAAACGATTGAAAGAAATAACATTGGTTTGGTAAAATACGAGAGATAAAACTTAACACAAGTAATAAAGGCATTGTAGTAATTTACATGTGTGTGTATAAAACTAAAGCTTCTAAAAGAAGCTTTTGTAGTTGTAAATGGATAAAAAGAACTAGAGAATTCTTGGTTTTCTTTGATAATTTTATAGAGAAAATGGTGAGATTTGAGAGTTTAGAGTGATCTAAAGCTAAGATTAAAAGAATAACTTAGAGATTTAGGATGTTAAAGATAGAACAAAGGTGAAAAAGGTGAGTAAATAGAGATACAAAAGCTCACAGAGAAACAAGAAGAAGGAAGGCTTAGAAAGAGCTTGAAATTTTCATTGTTTAGGTGTAATCAAGAGGTAAAAATCTTCTTTTCCTTTTCTTATTGAAGTCTTAAGTTGATTTAAGTAATGATTAATGTGGGTAATGGTGATGTAAAGGTTTAATGAAAGATGGAGATAAATAGGGTTTTTGTTGAACTAATTATGTAGCATCAAGTAAATTGATAATTAAGTGTATTGATGAAGAAAAAAAATTAAAATGGAAAATTCTAGGAAATGCCCTACATATTTAGGCCAAGTTACCTTAAACAGGTTGGATGAATTTTGACTTATTTTGTTGAACGACAATCAAACTTTTACTAAAGAATCCTTCTTTCTAAGACTAGGCTATCCAGTCAGATCCATACGCTTAGCCCTAAAGATTGTCTTATCTAATTTAATAGGCTAATCAGGCTAGTTACACATACTTTTCTAGCCAAGCAAGTTCTCTGATCAAAGGTTAACTTCCATTGCCCCTTTCTGAGTTAGATTACACTTATCCATCTACCTAACTGAGCAAGATAAGCTTGTCCATTCTAATGCAAAGAGCAAGGAACTAGTAGGAGTTAGTGGTAAGAGAGAATGTGCTAGATCTTTAGTGCTATATTTGTAGTTACCTCTTTTCCTCTATATCTTGTAGGTGAGAGAGACCTTTGGACGTATTGCGAAAGGAAGTTGATGGGGGATTCTTAAGAAGTCCGGAATTTTTTCTTCTTGGGTCGATGCCCGAGCGGTTAATGGGGACGGACTGTAAATTCGTTGGCAATATGCCTACGCTGGTTCAAAGCTAGCTCGGCCCAATAATTCACCGATCCACCATGAAATGATATAACCCCTTCGTTCTTTCGAAATGTCTGATAAAAAAAAATTAAAAATTTCTGCTTGACTTGTTCCCGTTGGGTTATTGTCCCAATAAAAATAAAATAAAATAAATAATTGTAGGAGTAAAATCTTGATAGAATTCGAAAAAGCAAGCAGCAAGTACAAGACAATAAAAAAAAATACATATTTTTTTATAGGATTAGATTAAACAAATCAAATATAGGATTAAACTATTTTTCATGGTTACCTTATTTAGTTGTCGGTAATCAATACACAATAGCATGGTACCATCCTTCTTTTTCACAAACAACATTCAGGCTCTCCAAGGTGAATTACTTAGACATATAAATCTTGTCTAGTAATTCTTATAATTATACCTTTAACTTTGTTAACTCTCCAAGGACCATCCAATAAGATGTTTGGGCTATCTGTGTTGTTCACGGTATCACCTCAATTTCCCTTTCAAGAGGCAACCTTGTTAGTTTATCAGGAAAAACATCTGAAAATTCCCTCACTATAGGAATGTTACTCAACTTTGATCTCTCCTTGTTAGTCTCAACTAATGTGCTAAGGCACACCCTTTTCTCAAACATTTCCTCGCCTTTAAGGCCAAGATTAAAAAAATTAGAAAGTACTCTCCTATCACCTCTAAAAACTACTTCCTTATAATCTACCCTTTGTAGAGTAATTGTTTTTGTAAAGCAATTCATTCTTACTCTATAAGAACTCAGCCAATCCATTCCAGTATTAAGTCAAAATCCCTCATTTAAGAGGAATTAAATTTACCCTCGTCTCATGCCCACAAATAGTTTCTTCACACCCTTTATATACAATATTTATATATACCTTATCTTATAAAGGTGTTTTGACACTATTCCCCCATTCAACTTACTTTTTTCCCAAATTCAGTTTACCTACAATTCCACATACTACAAATGAGTGTGTGACACCTGGATCAAATAATAAATAAACAGAGATTGCCATCACATCTGTTGTAGTCCTTGTATCCTTCCGAGTTATTTAATAAACTTTTCCATATGTCCTCTCCTATTGTGCCCTATGTTGACCCCAACTAGCATTAGTATTAAATGGTGTAGGCCTCAAAGGTCTATTCACTATTACTGATTGTTATTGGCTTTGAGCTGGTAGCGGTAAACTTTGAGCCTAACTAGTCTTTTTTACAGGGAAATCCCTCTTGAAATGTCCCCACATCACCACAATGATAACAACTCGTTTCCAAATATTTTCACTCCCTCTACATGTGCCCTTTCCTGCCTATAGATATAACATCTACCCACATTCATAAAATAGTCTCCTGTATACTTCTGATTACATTTCTCGCATAAAGAAAAAGAGACATCTTTTGTCACATGAATCCTCCATAGGAGTTTATTCTTGGGCATGCAAGCCCTCCCGATGAACCTCCTCCACTAATCTATAAAAATCTTCCTGAAAACCCATTAACATTAAAGCTTCCCTTCTAAGCCGAAACTAACCAATCTACTGACCCTTTTTCTTTTTTTTAGGAAAAGGGGTTTTCTGGTGGAGAATTCCATATCCTTCCTCTTTTCAAACCTTATTGATGTATTTTCCACATCTCTTTATTGCTCCTCTCCAATCACAACTTTCAAGGACTGAGTTGCCTCAACCAAATCCCTTACTGTCTTAGGTTGAAAAGTAATCAACCCCTTTCTAAGTTCCTGTCTAAAACCATCCCTCAACCTCTCGATTCTATGCTGCTCTGTAAGCATCAAGGTGGTAAAAAATATAAAGAGGACTTGTAACTGCCTCTCATACTCCTTTATTGTCATATTTCTCTGCCTTAAAGTCAAAAACTCTTGTTTCTTATTTTTCTGATGTTTCCTCGAGTAGTATCTAGTTTCAAATTCAGCCTTTGAATCTCCTCAAGTCAAATCCTCGTTAAACCTCTTTTCCCTCACCATGGTCGACCACAAAAAACCCTATCTAACAATAATTGAGCCACACAAGCTACATGCACATCTACTGGACCTGATATATATAAGAGTGATTGTCCCACCTTTCACAACCAATATCCAACCACTTCAGCATCCTCCTCTCCTAGAAAAGGTATACAACCCATCTCTCTCATATTTTTAACCTAATACACTAGAGTATGCATTTGCCCAAGTCCTAGTAGTTGCCACTCCTGTCATCCCTTCCATAAGAGCCTTCACAACCTATTCCTAATAGGCAAAGGTCTGGGTAGGCCAATGTAAACCCTGAAAGCACTACCTATAGGGGTCATTTTACTTGTACCTTTGCAGTTGTCGTCACTTATGGTGGCCCTTCAGCTTTAATCAATGTTGGATTACCTCTCGGCTTCGATGACTCCCTATGAATAGATTGCACCTGCATTGAAGGTGCATGAGAGGCACTGTCAGCCAAAAGGTCCTCCCCCTATTTTCCAACATTCTCACTTTCCTTAGATGAGATATGAATCAAACAATATGTTTAATCTTCCTAAGAATTCCCTCACTTTCTTCTTTGTCTTAAGAGATGGGATGGATTAAATAGCCTTTAATTTACTTTATTAGGATCTATCTTTATCCTTCTGTCACTTACCACGAACCCTAGTAACTTCCCAGACTTAACTCTAAATGAACATTTTACAGGGTTAAGTCTCAATTTGTACTTTCTTAATCACTCGAATAACTTCCTTAAAACCTGGACATGACTCTCTCCTTTCTTAGACTTCAAAATCATATCATCAACATACACCTCAATTTCTTTGTGCATCATATCATGTAAAAGAGTCACAATGGCCCTATAATAGATTGCCCCTGCATTTTTCAACCTGAATAGCATAACCTTGTAGCATAATATTCCCCAAGGTGTGACAAATGTTGTTTTCTCTTTATCTTCCAGAGCTATTTTTACCTGATTGTACCCTGAGAAGCTGTCCATTAAGGAATATGTTGAATTGCGCACAACGTTGTCAACCAAAACATCTATATGTGGTAAGGGAAAGTCATTTTTGGTGCTATCCCTATTCAAATTTCTAAAAGTCCATGCAGACTCTGATCTTCCCCTTCTTCTTAGGCATGACAACTATGTTAAATACCCATTATGAATACTTAACTACATTTAAGAAGTTAGCGTTCCACTACTTCTCAATTTTTTATTTTACTTTTATTAGGACATTTGGGTGGGCTCTCCTCAACTTTAGCTTGACTAGTCTGCATCCTTCTACCAATGGTATCCTATGTACTAGATATTTGTATCCAAACCAAACATATCTTCATAGGACTAGCCCAAAACTAATGTAACCATATTATTTGATAGTTTTACACATATTTACCTAGTATTTTTCCTACGTTATATATATATATATATATATATATATATATATATATATATATATAATACCTTGATATTCTTTGTTTTATGTTTTGAAGGCACTTTTAGATGTAAGATTCTAAAAGAAGTAAATTGGAGATAATTGACAGATTTGACCTCCAATTAATGTTGTGCAGAGCTTGAGCTCTAGAGGTTGAAATGAAATGATTCCAGTGGCATTAAAAAGCTAACATTCATACCTTTCTATACATATATGGAAAGAAAAATAAAAGGAGAAAAAGCATGGAAATTGCAGCATTCAAAGACAAACCTCGCATTCTGCCAATGTTGACATTTAGCCATTTCGACTTGAATATCTTGAGCTAGAGAAGTCTATGTGATGCAAACCTAATTTTATTGGATTCTTGACTCGAAGACATATCAACCTACAAAATTGTAGAAGAAAAGGAGCACATATGAGAGAGATATAAGTTTTCTAAGATGACATATGAATTCTGCCAGCAAACAGGTTTTGTGAAGAAACAAGTACAAAGTACTTTCCAAAGCATCGAAATCGATATACAAGTCTTTATTTCAGCAATTTAACTCCTCTAAGTTTAAAGTCCAACCTTGAAGATTTTATTCAAGGCTATTTCTCCTTTTTTAGGAAAATAGTTATTAAAGTATTTAAATGTAAATTGTCTACTTAGGAAATGACTATTTTATAGGGAAGGGGGATTAGGGTTTCCTATTAAATAAAAAGAAAGTGATAAAGGAAGGGAAGGGGGCGATCAGAAAGAGAAGAAAAACAAACCCTTTTTCTCAAAAAGCCTAAAATCATGCATTCTTCTTTCCTTTTGATTAGTTTTTCAATAGATATGCAAAGCTAAACTCTTTTTCTTGGTTATAAGGACACAAAAACCTTCGAATTTCAACTGTGAGATTTATTTTACTTTTTATTTTTAGTTTATATGATGAATATGCTTGTTTTCCTATACTTATTTCCTATGATTTTTTTTAATTGCTAGAGGAGATTCTAAATTGTTATTGTAAACAATCTATTGCTAAGTTTGCTATCAAAATTGGAGTTGTGGTATATAAACTTGTGAAGCAACTAAGATTAATAGTTGTGTTAGATCCAAGTTATTAATCTTAGGGAAAACATTCAATAAAATCAAGCATGGACTGCAAACAGTTATGTTGTTTAGATTAATCAACTTATCTTTTCTAGTTCATAAGGCTGTCATTAAATTAAATTACTAGTGCGAACATTATGGTTGTTTAATGGTTAGGGTAAGTTATATGGTGGATCTATTAACTAAGCAATGTTAAGAAAAGATAAATGTTCAGAATATAAATTGATGTATCGTTTCAATGATTGGTTCTGATTTCCATAGGTGGATGTCTACTTGAAACCAAGGTTTGTTCTCTTGATAGTTTTTTTTATTTATTTAATTTAGCTTGATTGTTTAATTATGTTATAGTCTAAATAACCTCAATCCCCCCTCTAATTGCATATCGTATAGCATAAAATTTTTAACTAAACCTTCATTGTGGGATCGACCCCTTACTTGCTCTATATTATCTTATTTGTTTAAGCTAAGGTAACTAATTTATGTGACCGCGACATCACAACAAAAACATTTTTATATTCTTGTAGTAGGGAAGTCATTTCTACTATTTCCTTAGGAATAATCAAAGCTCATATTTTCCATCTCCATCTTAACATGATCATCATCTACATTTATGGTCTCAAGTTCTTCTGTAACAGGTTTCCAGGCTTGTTCATGCTGCTCTAGTAATTTTGTGATTCCTTGATATTAATTTCATCACATCCTTCATCTCCCGCAGCTACTACATATTCATTAAAGTTTTGATGTGTATCAACCCACAAACACCAGCACAGACCCATTACATGTTCCAAATGGGCTAATGACTCGATCCAAGACAAAGGCATTGAATGCATCTGTTTTGAAGATTTCAACCAAGTCAGATTTGAAGGGTCTATTGGAGTATCAAAAGGAGGTTTTAGTACATATTATCCATGTGTAAGAGAGGCAGAATCCAACCATGTTTGGGCTATAAGGTTTTGGCAAAAAGGCTGGCAATTTTCTAAATTTTCGACAAGCATTGTGTTTATGATGTTTCTATATGTTTTATGGATTCCTAATTTGTTTTGGACTTCCTATTATGTATGGGAACATTAATTATTTCCTTTAAGTATTAGGATTTATTATTTTGTTTATTTCCTTGTTAAGTGAGGAGAAAACACAATAAAAAAAACAAAAGAATCCTACTATAACTTGGAAACAACATAGATAATTACCTTTTACTTTAGTTTCTAGGATTAATGGGATGCATGGAAGGCTATAAATAAGCCTTGAATCAGTTCTGTAATATTTTTTTTCCTTCTCTTCTTCTTACAGCAGAACATGGATTTAATATGGACTTTATTTTATTTTATTAGCTACAGCCCAAAGCTTGTTTGGGCTTAATTAATACTTTGTTTTTAGCTAGGATCCAATACTTTTTTGGATCCGGTTATGAGCTTTTTAGTTTAAGGTTATTGGATCAGTTTGGTAAGTGGACCAAATTAGTCCACTAGGGTAGATTCATTAGGGTTAATTTTTCAAGAACTATTTAAACTCACGTAACCTAAATTTTGGCAGCCATTGATGAACAACACTTCTAAATTTTTTAGTTTTAATGTGTAAGAAAGATTCTTGCATTCTTTGATTCTTGAACGAACTGAATCTAACTTATCGAAGATTAACTAACTTTGTGGCGTCATTCAACTTCATTCCAATAGTGTTAGTGCTTTGGAACAAGTTTTCATTCTGTCACACACTCTTATCAGACCTATTTTGACTTTTTAGAATCAGATCTTAATCTTGATTATTGGTTGTGTGACCACATGATCACGAGGTTCACATTAAGTTGTATCAGAGCTAGGTTATAAAATAAGATCATATCCTTCTGTTATTTTTATTTTCTTAGTGTTGCTTTAAGTTTTTTAGTGTTTGTGTTCATCTTCTTGTACTTTATGTTTGTGGCATCTAAGCTAAAAAAAAAAATTTATATTTCATCTTGTTACTATCTTTAATCATATCAATAGCATAAAAAGATAGAGGAGATTAGACAACATTTGAAGGTTGATTCAATTCTACAATAAAAACACAACTCTTAATGAACCATAATCAAACCACCTTAGAATCAATTGAAACTCTATATTTTATCTATTACGGATGATATTGCACCATATATTAAATTTGGGAATATTTTGATATCATTTTCTTGAGGTTTTAATTCGAGGTTCAATTCTGCCGCAAACTGATCACACTAGGGGTTTAGGTACCTAGATATAATAAAACAACCTATAAACTAAGATTTGTTGTTTGTTTGATATCAAAATACTTAATATTGAATTAGAGGTCATTTAAATATCATTTGGTCTAGTTTTCAATTCTAGTACATAAAAAAATTGTGTAACACGTCAGATTTGCGTTAGTTCCAAAACATGATACTTACTATTTGTTTTCATCCAAATCATTTTGTTTATATTATAATTGGGTTATTGAGGAGTCAAGTAATTTTTTTTGCTAATTTTTTCTTCTATTTTATTTTGGGTGTGTTTAGGATTGTGGTAGTGACGGCAGTTCAAAATGCTTTTCAAGTAGAAATGTATTAAAATAAAGTTTTTTTATTTTTTCAAAATTATTTTGACATAAGTATATCAAAACGATCTGAAAGCATAAAAAAAAATTATTTTAAGCAAAAAAAATATTTTAAAATTTGAGGGAACGCCATTTGCACCGCGTTCCCAAACACACCCGAATTCATGTCTTCGTTTCATCCACAATTCATATGAATTGCATTGCTACTCATGAAATCATAATCGTAGTTTCATTTTGCTTTGTTTTCAGTATATTTATTGATTCTTGAGTCTTAAAATTATAATTGGATTGCACTACGAAGGCTACTAACTTTGATTTGTTAGTTCCAGTTCCTAAAGAACCAAGGAAAGCAAGTTGTGAGGTAAAAAGCATAGTGAGCTTATTAGAGTGAAAAGCCTTGATTTTTATATGAAACACGAGAGGTGTGAGGATATATTTTATGCTACGAACCAAATTTTACAGATTCAAATAATATTTGAAACAACAAATCAATGACACAAAACGCTGATGTCGTTTTCCAATTGCAAGCCATAGGCCAGCAACTCAAGCTCTTGTCTAGGAAATACAAGGATCTGAAAAATGAGGTGAATTCAATAAAGCAACAGAATAATGGTGTTGATCGCCGAGGAAATACGATCTGAAGGTTCGTACGAAATGTCAAATCTGATTTTAAAGAGTTTGTTGACGAAAACGCAGATATGGGTGAAGATGACTATGATTTTGCATCCGTTGGCCAAAAAATCAGGTCTGGACCAAATAAGGCTAGGAGGAATGTGAATTTCCATATCATGGGAATTATAAAGATATGGACGAGGACTTGGACTTTATTAAATTTAAAATTCCTAACTTTCAAGGTAAAAATGATCCTGAGGCTTATTTGGAGTAAGAGAAAAAGGTAGATTGGGTTTGTTATTACTATAGCTATTCTAAAAAAAAGTAGGTGAAATTGGTGGTCATTGAGTTTACAGAGTATGCATTAATTTAGTGGGATAAGATTGTAATCAATAGTGGGAGGAATGGAGAGCAACCCGTTCAGACTTGAGGGGGAGATAAAAGTCTTAATGAGGAGATGATTTATGCCAAACTATTATTATAGAGACTTATATCTGAAGCTACAAGGTCTGAATCAAGGTTTTAAGTCAGTAAATAAATATCACAAATAGATAGAGATAACAATGATTCGGGCCAATGTTGTTGAAGATAGAGAAGCCATCATGGCTAGATTTCTTAATGGGTTGAATCAGGATATTGCCAATGTTGTTAAGCTACAACACTATGTAGAGCTAGAGGACATGGTTCACATGACTATGAAAGTGGAGAGACAACTTAAAAGGAAGGGACATGTTCTGCTAACATTTAATTCGGGTTATTTATCATCTTGGAAGTCGAATATGAGGAGAGAGGGTATTGTCCAGTCGAGGTCATTTGTTCTTTCCAAAGCCGAACTACCAAAGGCTAAAGTTGATGTCCCTACTGGTTTCAAAGGTAAATCTAAAACTCAACCTAAACGTACTCGTGATGTTAAATATTTCAGGTGTAGGAAACAAAAGAATCCTATTATAACTTGGAAACAACATGGGCAGCTACCTTTTCCTTTAGTTTCTAGGATTAATGGGTTGCATGAAAGGCTATAAATAAGCCTTGAATCAGTTTTGTAATATTTAATTTCCTTCTCTTCTTCTTGCGGCAGAATATAGATTTAATATTATGTGCTTTATTTTATTTTATTAACTCAGCTGAAGACTTGTTTGGACTTAACTAATACTTTGTTTTCAT
>Ga0325405_1006130_pt1 | contig 12165 bp, 7 predicted proteins | sample PopdelMetagenome_21_FD_205663 | JGI IMG/M metagenome (GOLD analysis project Ga0325405, IMG submission 205663) | Populus deltoides microbial communities from Bellville, Georgia, United States - Xylem-Control-R2 | ecosystem: Host-associated > Plants > Phyllosphere > Stem > Wood/Secondary xylem...
CTTTATTTCATCACTCTGGTTTATTTTATGGTCACTTCTCCTATAAGTGAGTCGAGCCTTATACCATACCGCTCATCTCTTGAAAAAAGATTGCTAGCCTAACGTGATGGGCTTTAGCGAACAAGCAAGTCAAACCGGTTCTTATTAGAATCTCGTTGATTGAGACGCTTATTGTGAGTGGCAAATCAGCCTCCTGTTCTCTGGTTTATTTCATGGTCGCCTTGCAAGAATGGTAGCAGCAAAAACATTTCAGTTTTTCTGATTTTTAATGTTAGAAAACCAATCCGAACCGAACAAAACCGGTTCGGTTTGAACCGATTCTCGGTTCGGTTCGGGTTATATTAACCAGGAATGCTATTTTCCGGTTCAGTTAAATTTTTTGGTTAAAACTGGACTGAACCGGACCGTGAACACCCCTAGCACACATCAATTATTTTTTTAATACTTTTTATTATTATAAAATTATTAAATTGCTCCTCAATGTATTTGATTATAACAAAAAATCATAATAAAAATATGAAGAAGCTCTTGAAAAATAGTTTAATAAATTTTGCTTTTAAAAGTATTTTTATCATTTTATTGTTTTAAAAAATAAATAGACTATGGGTGTTATTATTTTTTTTTAAGAATAATTAAGTCATTTTAATATATTAAAAAAGGGAGAAAGTGAGAAGATGGATATACCGCTTGAAATCGATAATGACAAATAAATATTATAAAAAGACTATTTTATCCTCCAGTTCTCTTTTCATTGAATGTTATCTCGGAGGACAAACAATGAAATGTCAGTGCGTGCATATTAAAAAAAGAGCTCTTTTAGTTTATTTTTTTTAATCTGTAATTTGTTTATCTTCTACTGGACTGAGTACTACTATTTGCGAACCGAGGAGCCCATAAAATCAAGCATGCTGTGCGTATATAAAAGTTTCAATATTGAACGCCGCGTTGTTTTTCCTTGGAAAGTGCATACCTATGCTAACGTGCAAGCTCTCTGATTTATTATAGAAGGAGAAATATCAGTTCATGAGCATTTTCCCTCTTTGTAGGCGCTTTGCTAGAACGACAAAGCTTCTGGAGAAAGAAACCGGAAAGAAGGAACGACAAAGCTTCTGGACAAAGAAACTGGAAAGCAGGAAATATCAAGAAACTATACATTCAAAACCATCAATCATCATATTAGGTGACTAGTGGGTTTCTAAGCAAATTCCCAACACGCAAGACGGACTGTGATTTTCCAGTTTAACATTCATTGCACATCGATAACCAAGCCTGTATTATTTCAGTTAATTTAAAAGCACTAATCTTCTGTCATATCTGTTAAGTATGCCACAGGATGGGAGCAAGATCACGAGCTTTGCGCCACAGGAATTGCCCCAGATGAGTCGCGAGACTGCTGTCAAGCCTCGCATAATTGCTTCAGTGCCTTGTCATATGATATGAACCCCATGAACCAGAACTCCTGACCATCCTTTGTTACAATCTGGATGTATTTTTCGGAATGGTTCGCTCTGTTTGAAGAAGGATTCACTGCTCTCAATCGATCAAGCTGCACCACAACCTACAAATATACATATTGTGACAGTTGAACAATATCAGAAAATACTATCTGTAAAATAAAAGGTGAATCGATCAGCTGCTTGCTAAAACTTTGAATCAAAATTATTAAGAACGGGCAACCAAATAAAAGGGCCCAGTTCAAAGTGCTCAAACAATTGTTAAAGCCTTGCAAAGAAATAGCTGTTGGGTGAGTTCAAAATTAATCATTTCTCGATTTCAAGTCAAAGAAACTTGTAATGATTTTAAATCGCGACGTGAGAGTTTTGTTTAATGCTACTCAAGTAATAGGACATGGAGAATCTCATGTTATTCTCAAAATTTAACAGCTTAGATTAAAGAAATGAGATGCTGATTAGCGAGTGCATTGCTAAGAAATGAAGTAGATGGTAACATATACCTTGTAATACATCCATTGCTGCTGTCCTGTGGAGGAATAATAACAGAAGGGATACTCGCTGCAAAAGGCCACCTTTTTGGAGGATACATAAAGTGTCCCGATCACAGGTCCAGTTGAAGTCGATATATAGCAAGCATATGCATTCAAGAGCTTCTCTCCAGGCAAGACCTCAAATGTCTGCTGGAATACCTTATCATGCCCTCCTTCAGCAAGTACCTTTGTCCCTTGAGCAATCCTTGCCATTGCTGCATCGGCTAGACTAGGACTAACCTTGACTGTTGTTTTCAGAAAACAAGATTACATATTAGAATCTAAACGACAACATCCATAATTGAGAATTAGAACCAAGTAATTTGCATTACACAATAAATTGTGGCTTTTGTATTTGTGGCGTGGTTCTCAAAGCCAAGAAATTTTATCTATTCCCTCTGTTTCCCTTTTTCTCTTCTTATTAGTCTATGTTTTTCCTCATAGCCATTCTATGAAGACATGCCTCAACATTCAACTATCCTCACAAATCCAGAAAAAAATTAAAATGAAGTCAAGAAGAGGGTTCCTCCACTTGGTTTCTCGACAAAGGCCAAATAAGCATCTTAATTTTGCAGTCAAGAACAAGCTACCTTGTCGGCTCAGCTTATATTTGATCATATCTGCAAGAGACCAGGTGAAGGAGGCGATCCACCCATTAATCACCGTGCTTAAGTGCTTGGTTCTAAGCAGTTGGGAAATTAAAAACAAAAATAATTTACCTGGACAAAATAACCAAGGGAACGTTCTCCTATTTATTTATTTCTTTACACTAGGCAAGCTCAAAGGCAATGCTGGACGGCACCTTTCTATTAGACTTAAATCTTTTGAAGGATGAAAAGACCAACCCAGTAAGCTAAGTAAACAAAAGGCGAAGCGACAATAAATTTGATGATTGTGCGTATTAAGGGCAGGCAAGAAAATTTTAATCAGTCCTGATTGAAGGTAACATGAAGAGGGGAAAGAAAAACTCACAGTGATGCCAGATATTATCAGCATAAACCTCTGCTTTCCTAGTGGCAAGCTCAACCCTCTTCCCACACCGATTCAAAGCATCACGTATCTTCCCCATCGATCCTGAAAGAAAGCATACCAAAATATAATATAAACAATTTAGATTACAAGTAAAAAGAAACGCCATAAAAGGCATTCATGAACTCTAAACTCGAGATCAGACTTACTGTTGCCATTTGTCCCATATCCATTAGTAGTAGCCTGAGGAACAGGCGCGAACTGGAGGTAAGGATTGTTGTTGCTGTAGTCCATGTTGTGTTGAGGATGCGGATGGGGATTCACTGTGTTGCCTCGGTGTTGCAGTGGTGTATAAATTATAGGGCAGCGAGACAGGTTCCTCACTTTTCCTCCACCGCCCAAACGTCACTTCAGTTTTAGCTACCCGCCATTATTCTCGATGGGAACATGCTTGGTCGGCCGATTTATTATAGTCCGCCTGTAAATATAATAACAGTAAACCGAATACAGTTATTCTTCCTGTCTTGGTCAAAGTCGTTGGCTTTAGGAACATGAACTCAGTCGGACAGAATCATGATAAAAGCGATGGTATCTAATTCCGGCAAAAGCCAGTGTGAAATTCGGTTGACTCGATTCATCTTCGGGGGATATTGTTCCTTAGATGTAAATGTGATCCTATCGAATTTATTCGCATAATCATGAACGGAATATATGTTAATTATATTGTGATGAGAGAAAAGCTTTCGGTTGGATAAGCTTGTGCTGACATTGTTGAGAAAGGATTCGTATTTCTACTTGGTCCAGGATCTCTGAATACAGAGAATTAAGCTCTTATTCGTGTCGCCGAGTAATGAAAACTACAATTACTTCAGCTAATAAAAGAATATATTATCAGAGAAAAATATATACATGATAACTTTTATTTCACACATGAAAAAAGATTAAGAAAATTATTTGCTAAAACCTGCCAATAAATAAAAATATACTCCACATAATAAAAATTGTTTTAAAAGATTTGGTTCTAGCAATCTGCATATTACTTCATTAAAAAATATATTTTCAAATTATATGCAGTTGTAGACTTGTATTTTCATCGTAAAAAAATATATATAAAAAAATAATTTTAAGTTTGAGTAGTTTACGGAGCTCGAAAAATTACTTGGTGTCTATGTTATACAAGATCCTCTTAAAAAAAAAGGTTTTTCTTTGCTAAATTAAATGTTTAAAAACATTAATTTAAGAAAAGAATTATTAAGATAGTAAAAGATTTGTAAGGTAAAAAAAATATATATTTAAAATATTTATTTGACTAGTTAATTGAAATCCTTATTCACCTAACATTTAAAATCCTTTGTTGGAATAGGTGCTTAGGAGGATAAATACTCGAGTGTTTGTGTTTTTAACTATTGATAATAATAATTCTAATTCACTAGTCTGTTTTTATAATATTCAGAGTCTGTTTTTATATTTGAATAAATAATAAACTAATCTTGACATTTCTTTCACATTATCCATCCGACTGGTCTGGTTTATCGTGTCTGTTTGAAAGTATAGTTACAATTGTTTTTTAAAATGTTTTTCGTGCTGAAATACATTAAAATAATATATTTTTTATTTTTTTAAATTATTTTTGAAATCAGCACATCAAAACAATCTAAAATATAAAAAAATTTAATTTTTAATAAAAAAATTTAAATTTTTATAAAATATAATTTACTCTGCATTTTCATATATATATATATATATATTAACATTAAAATCTGATTATGTTGTTAGTTCATTAGAGAAATATAAGGATATTGATAAACTTCCATTAATGAATTATACAATTCTTTGCTAATTCATGAGGAAAAGATGAATACAAAGGATAAAGAGGAGGAGCAAGCTTTGCTAGTTTCATGGAATTATTGATTTTCTACCTTGTATATAGATGGTCAATAATAAAAAAAAAGTATAAACAACAAAATAATAGGTTTTCTCATAAAAGATTTGGACATAATTTGTATTTTAATTTTTAATAAAAATAAAAAGATAATGAAAATAAAAATATTATTTTAAAATAAAAAATATTTTAAAAAATAATTTTTATCATTTTCTGAAGAACTTAAAAAAACAAAAAACCCAATTATTACTTTATTTATCCTTTGCTAGAAAGGTGAAGCAGTTTAACAAAAACCCCAGTTTCCATCATCTCAATTTTGACCGTCCAACCATGATGTGACGTGATCTTGACAATATCAATGAGAATCTTCTTCCACCGTAAATATCAACCTCGCAACATTTTGTGATGATTTTTAAAGGGTGTTTGTAAATGTGTTACTACTTTATTTTAAAGTGTTTTTAATTTTAAAATAACATTTATTTTTATTTTTTATAAATTATTTTAAAATATTAAAAATATATTAATTTAAAATAAAAAATTAAAAAAATTTCAATTTTTTTTTAAAGCAGCATTTAACCGCATTGCCAACTAGAAATGTTTCTACATGAAAACTCTCTTCCTCTTACTCTTATATTATGAGGTTTGTTTGTTTCTACGTTTTAAAAATATTTTTGATAAAATTTAAATTTTTTTTATTTTTTATTAATTTCAAATTAATATATTTTTAGTGTTTTCAAATCATTTTGATGTGTTGATGTCAAAAATAATTTTTAAAAAATAAAAAAAATCATTGACATGTGTTTTGGTACGAAAAGCTATTTAAAAAGCAATCATAACCACACTGCTAAACACACTCTATATAATCATTAAAGCTTCATTTTCTTAAGCCGTGTTCGTAAAAATATAAATTTTAAAAAATGTTATATTAATAAATTTTTGAACAAGGAATATTTTTTTAAAAAAACTGTTACAAATTGAGATGTAAATTCTACCGGTAGAAGAATCACCAAGTAGGCCCTTCAGTGGCCACTCATCAGAAGGGTCTGGGACCTCTGACCTGTGACTACTTACCGGTCACAAATAAAATCATGGGGTGGGGGGGCAACCGGCCTGCAGTTTAGGCTGTTAACGATTAAACGAGCCGCTAGGATAATATGAAAGCAAATCAGTTAGAGATTTGAGAGTGACATGCTGTTTCAGATAATTATGGTAATGGTCTTGGTCTTTTCTGATACTCCCAATGTACGCTGTACATATACAGTACACACTACAGTAGAAAGGCCAAGAAGCCAAAAAAGAAAAAACCAAAAAGAGTAATAAGTTAGGCAGGAGAGAAAGACAGCGATGCCAGGCTAAATATCCTAACCCCAAGATCGAAAATGGGACTCTTGCCCATTTTGGGTCGCCGTTTTAACAGATTTCAACTGCTATAGAAAAACAGAGAAAAACCCACTTTCCAGCGCCATTTCAGGTGCTTTGTTACTTCTCTGTATATGCCCTTTTAAGGTTTGATGCTCTACTCCCCCACCCCACTGTTATTTCTTTTTCCTCATTTATTTGGTCTCTGTTGATGGTTTTGGCTGGTTCCCTTGTTCGAGTGATAATGATCAGTTGATGGTTTTGGGTAATTAGCTGGGAAGGTTTCTATTTGATTGTTGGGTTTGATCCACTTATTATTCTGTTGCATCCTATTTTGCGAGTATATATATATATATATATGAGGAAGAAGCATTTTCTGTTTGGTTGCTTGGTTTCAATCAGCTTTCTTTGCTGGTTTCTGAAGATTGGATTCTCCAAAATTTGTGTTGCTTGTGATCTGGGTTAGACCCGGTTTCATGCCAATGAAATCTGGTATTATGGTGGAGATGCACTGTACATTGGAATGTGCAGTGGCATTTGCTTGTGTACATGTATTGTCAATTTGTTCTTATATAAGAATACATAGGATATGTGATTCTAGTAAAGCAATCATGGATTGAAATATCAACTATAGCAGCATGCAATGTAGAAGGTAACATGAGATGTGTCATATTGCCATAACTAATAGTAATTCTGGGCATTTCATTTGTAACAGCTTGATCGTGTTTTTGCATATTACTCAACCACTTCTTCTTCTTTTTTTGGGTGGTTCAATGGAAGAAAACACAGATTTTTTTCGCATTTTGAAGTTCTTAATTTAGAATATTTTCTCTCTTTTGTTTGTGAAGTTTGATGAATTGTTTCTTAGGTTCTGTCATAAGGGGTTTAAATTTTAAGGAATTCTCATTTAAAATGTGTTGATTTTGATGACTACGGTCCTTCTTCTCTTCAGGGGCATTACTTCTGGTGATTAAGTTTCACATTTGGGATTTGATATGTTCCTGTAACTAAAGGATTGTTCTCACATCACTTTCTGTAGCAATGGGCATACAGAAGATTTGCCATCGGAGTTCAAGTTCTGATAAAGTTTCCTGCACCTTCAGTGGTGAAGTCAAGCAGATGAGAGAAAACCCAGTTTTGGGTGCAGACTCAGGGAATGATTCAGATGATTGTGAACTTGCTGAATTGAACTGTGAGCTTGGTATGGTGGAAGGTCAGCGTTGCAGCATACCATATGAGCTCTATGATCTTCCAGATTTGAGGGAAATATTATCTCTAGACACATGGAATTTGTGTTTAACAGAGGAAGAAAGGTTCAACCTGTCAGCTTACCTTCCAGATATGGACCACGAGACATTTTGCCTGACTATGAAGGAGCTTTTTGATGGTACTGAACTATATTTTGGGAATCCGCTAGATAAATTTTTGAAAAGATTGAAAGCTGGATTCTACCCTCCAAAGGTGGCTTGCTTCAGAGAAGGTTTGCAGTTTCTACAAAGGAAGCAGCATTATCATTCTCTGAGAGCTTACCATGACAGGATGATACAAACGTTAATAAACATGAGAATGTTATGGGATCAGTATGGAATGAGTCCTGGAATTGATGAAAAGATTTCTATGTGGAAAAACAGGAGAAAACAAAAGAGCGTCAATGTGCTTGATCTTAATGAATCTCCCAAGGATGATCATCTATTAAATGAGGTGGACAACTTGGAAACAAAGGTGATGAAGCTAGTGGAAACCGAGGGTTCAGCAAAAGAAAGACCACCCTTTCTGTGTACCAACAGGACAAAAATTGTAGCTCCATACTGCAGACCGAAGGGAGTTTTAAAGATGAAGGCATCTGGAAAAGATTCATTCCGTAATCACAATTCAAAGATGGTTGTGGCTGACTCCCCGGGACAACGTCGATCATTGCCCAGGGGAGTGTTGAAAATAGTACCTAAAGTTCCTTCACTTCACCTGGAACAATCAGACATTGTGCCAAGAGGAGTGCAATCAAACTTTCCAGCCAGGACTCATGGCATACGGGATTTTAAGTTTTCTCCTTTGCCAGCATCTGTATGCTTTCAGAATGCAGGTAGCCTGCATGAATATCCGTTTCTAAGGAAAAAGGTTGATGGTGACAGAGTTCATTCAACTCTGGACCAACCTCAGTTTCTAATAGATCCGCAGGAAATTGTTAGAGTAACCCAAAATCTCCCCGAAAGCTCTACAAGAAATGTGAAACCAGAATCGCTTCCAACTTTAGATGAAAATTCTGTTGTGGTAAAACACAAATTATTTGGAGTTGATATGGGAAGGTTTCCGAATAAGGAATGCAAGTCATCCTTGGATACAGGGGGTGCAAGGCCAGATACCTTTGGTGGTGAAAATCTGGGGGCAAATGTGGACAGAGAATCTAATGGCTCTTTCCTGAAATCCTTGGAATCATTCCCATTTCATATCCAATATCATGGAGGGGAGCAGTGCGTGGCACCATTAAAAGAAGAGCATCTCACAATCTATCCAAGAATTCCAGAAGTGGTTCCTGCAATTTCAGATGTTGGCAATGATAAGCAAGAAACGTTAATGGATTCTTCTCCACACCAAAAGAATGGTGAGAATGATGTCAGTGTCAGAAAATCAGGGAAGCTATTGAGTAAATCCAGTGTCTCAGTGGCATTTAAGGATCAAAAGTTACTGCCTTTGACGTACAAGCGAAGGAAAGTTCTAGCTAAGGCCAACTCATTAAACTTTGGTAAGTCACTAACAGCAGATGCTAATCTGAAGTCTGCAATTACAAAAGAATCAGATCAAGATTTTAGGTAGGGTGTGAAAACTGTGAAGTTAAAATTAATGGGATTGAAAGATATGCCCTTGAACAGGGAACCTTGAACAAATACTAAATGTAGTAGGTACTTTTTAGTACCAATTTTCTGTGGTTTTCACAAAATTACTCTCTAGTGTATGCTTTTCAAGATGTGTAAATCGAAGTATAGTGATAAAAAAAAGGTTCCTATCTTCATGATAATCCCATTGCAAACATATTCACGAGTCTGCTACCAACATACCATCGGCATGGGCATGCATATGTAGTAAATACTTTCACATTGACTTTTCAAGTTACAGCACTGATGTACTAGCATATCTTCAGACGATTCCAATGCCAAATAAATATTTCCTTTCTATCTGGTTTATAGATTTCCAGATTGGCTTTGTCTAAACTGGCTGAGAAGGTGATATGCATTTGAAATATTTTAGTTTTCACATCCTGTTCTATGTCATTGCTCAGTATTCTTTGACATGATTGTAGTCAGTTTTCGTTGCCTCCTCGAACCAGATTGGCCGAACATTTTGATAACTCCAATATCTGGTTTAATGTGGACTGTGAAGATGGTTTTATTATGATTGTATTATTCTTTGCCTCCAGATATCTCTTTCTACATCAATCTAGTGAATTATGAGAATAATGAACTTCTTTTGAAATCAACATGGGCTGCATTTGCTGTTGTTTCAATGTCAATGTATGTCAAGGTTTCTTCTAGATCTGGAAGGTGGTCGCGTGAAAGCATTTCTTATGAGTTTATTTTCAAGCTGTGTAAGTCAATATATCCTCTCGTCCTGATCAAAGTACAACTCGTCTCCTCGCACTCCCTGGTAATGATAGGGATGCTAATTGGGGCAAGGTTTTTCAAGAGTACTAGTGCAAACTTTGTTTGTATGGCTTGGTCAATCTCTTTTAGACAGCATCCTCAACAGGACCTGTCCGTAGGCTGGATTTTGTCTACCTGAAATTGAATAGGTGCAGCTTCAAGTTTTACACTCCATGATCCCCCAGAAAGAGAAGGATAATAACTGGTTTTCTGGTTTTTTTTTTTGGAAGTTGAATTTGAGAAGTGTTTATGTTGCAGCAGAATAAGTTCTCGGGATGGTTGTGGTTTGATACATGAATGCATTGGTCCATTAGAGACAAGGTGGTGTTTAAGATTGAGTTTCGATCTGCGTCAAAATTTGATTGTTTTTTTTTTTTTAATTATTTGTTTTCAGTGTTTTTAAATTGTTATTGTTAAAAATAAATTTTAAAAAATAAAAAAATATTATTTTAATATTTAAATAAAAAATATATTAAAAAATAACCTCTACCATCTTTTCTAACACTCCCACAGTGTTGCAGAACAGCTATCCTTAAAGTGATTTTCATGATTTCACCTGATTTCTGCTGTCATCAACTGCAAATAGATGCTTCAAATAGGCTGTGAACATTAAAAGTAGGGCTTTTAAATTTTTTGCAGTGTTGAAGGTCACAATACAACCGAGTTGGCAAGGGGTGACCTCTTATCTTGCCTTGCGTGGTGTTTCACAAACCAAGCAAAGGGCCTGAACGTCGGTAAATTTCCTAGTTCATAAATAAATTTACCAAGATGTTTTGACAAAAGGATTATTATTATTATTAAGTACAAAAGGGTTCAAAACAAATTAAGAAAAAAAAATCAGATTTTGTTTGTTTGATAATTAGGGTTCCATTTCCTTACTAATGGTGGGCTTAGAGAGTAAGATCCACGAGGATTAACGTTTTACACACAGATTCTGGTTGTGATCAATAAACGACAGCAAGCCCGAATCACCTTATCCAGCCAGGAATGGATTGCGGGCAAAGAGGTTTGGTTAGGAAAGCACCCACGCGTGTGCGCCACATACTTCCAACCGTTAAATTTTCCCTTCTCTCACAACCAACCAACCGCCATTTCCCTTCTTCTTCTTGTACCTTTTAGTAAAGTACTGTTACTCCATTTCACTTGTCATGTAAAAATCAAAGCCACCGAAAGCAACGATAGCGGAGGTTGGCTACCCATGTTAACTCTTCCTAATTTCACCGGTGGCACCACCGCTCTGTCATCTCCACGTTCGTTGGCGCCACCTCGCTCTCGCCATTCGGTGTTTAAGAAGGTTACTGTTCCCTCCAGATATCCTTGCTGCTGCTCTTCTTTGAGACTTCAGGAATTATCAATTCAGGAGCCTTTAGAAGAATCGAGAGAGATCTTTAGATTACAAACACAGAATGATGAAAATGATCCTGTTCCAAGAGACCAAGAAGAAGAGAGAGGGATTTCTAAAATACAAGTGAGCAGGGAGAAATACATACCCGTTTCCAAGGCAGAGCTTTTGGATGCTGTTTTATTGAAGTTATTCGACTCTCAAGATGATGATGCTAATCAGTTCCTTCTTCTTTCTTCGTGAGTGAATTGCTCTGCCTCAATGGATTGCTTTTTTTTTTTTTTTTTCTCAATTATTATTATTATTATTATTATTTCTCAACTAATCTTCAATTTTATGATGGATTAATTGCAGGTGTTTGGACTCTATTCTACACGCAGAACACAAAAGTATTTTAGAGGAAATGAGGACAGATTACTCACTTACTCATTCCATTGATGATGAAGCGACAAGTGATGAGAAATCAGGTAGTTCAGATGGAAGAGAGGAGGCTGACAGGGAAAATCCTGGCTCAGTTAGCAATAAGATCAATGGAAACGGGAGCGTGGGGAAATTAGAAGAGGAGACTGAAGTTGATAGACCATTGCATTTTGATTATGGTCTAGACTTGAGAAACTTTTTAAGCTCTCCAGTAACAAACGACAAGAGATGTTCTAATGGAGAGTGCAGGTCTGTTGCAGACTATTCTTAATTAAAACATTTTTTAAAGCAGTCAGAATTAACATGATTTGAAGAAAAGATTTTCTTCAGTCTCCATAGATTTACGGATTAGAGTCCCATGATGTATACGTTTAGGATTTTCAGTTAATTTATTGGTTTTAACATTTATGTTGCTATTTCATCCTTTATCCTGTCTTGTGTCTGTGTGTGTAATTCCTTTTGCAAAATTGCTTGTAGACTTGCTGTTGCCACCCGCTTCCAGCGTTCTTTTATGCAACTTCTTAATAATGCTCAGTTTCAAGAACTATCAGCTGGGGATTTGATGCTGACATCT
>Ga0325405_1006133_pt1 | contig 12160 bp, 6 predicted proteins | sample PopdelMetagenome_21_FD_205663 | JGI IMG/M metagenome (GOLD analysis project Ga0325405, IMG submission 205663) | Populus deltoides microbial communities from Bellville, Georgia, United States - Xylem-Control-R2 | ecosystem: Host-associated > Plants > Phyllosphere > Stem > Wood/Secondary xylem...
GGATGCTTATGAACAGATCCCTCCTTTACATGTAAGCAAAGCAACTTATCTTCATTCGTCAGAGGCGTATCACTTTGCTTATGAATCCAAGGTTGCTAACTTGGTCTGAAAGGAACCGATCATCAGAACAAGCTCCCTTGGCGTCACCATAGGTGATGGTCCACCGGTCCTCCTCCTCGCCACTCATTTCGAATCTGAGGGGCATATTATTGGGGCTATTATCCACATGAGATCATAGTCCAATAATGTGCTCCAGAGACAGGAGAGAAGATTCTTTTGCTCATTGAGCTCGACAAAACTCCTAATCATGTCCACGGCCTGTTCTGACTTCTGACCCGAAACAAGCCCAGGAGTCGTAATCTCCTTTTAGGCGTAGCACGGTCTGGTCCATATAGTACAAATTAGAGTGCTAGTGAAGGGAGATACTACGGTGAACCACTCGCCATCTGATGCCTGTAGAATCTCTCACAGCATCACGAGTCATTTCAGGTGAAGGAATGTTGAGAAAATCAAATGGGGATAAAATCTGACATCGTTGTACATTTAGAACAACATCATATTGATGATTCCTCAAGTTAATGAACGCCTATCGTGTACAAACGGAGCCTCAAAGAAAAGTTAGAACAGTGCTATACAAATGAATAGCAAACACTCATACGGACCCGTCTTTCATCCTTCATTCCAGAAGAAAATAGCCCACCGAGATCCTATTTACTTTTCAGAGAAGTAACTTTTCGGAGAGGTATGGACGGTTCATCCCAAAATAGAGCCCTGGGCAGGAAGCTCGCACATTTACATAACGCATCGGATTTTGTTAAAGCTTCAAAAAATCCTGGAAGACAGTTCATGTCCATCGGCACACCACTTAAAATGAAACGACTAAAATAAAAATCGGCACTAATGTTATCTGCATAAAGGGAAGTAAGACCACCCAGAAAGAAGCCAAGTTCAGCCAATAGCCCTCAAAACCAATGTATCTTAGCACAAGCTTGGGACATGGCTCTCTATTTGGATTCAGTAGAGGACTTGGAAACATGGTTTGTTCCTTGCTTTTCCAAAAACTAACAGCCGGACAAAGAAACATACATCAAATCATAGTAGAACATCGAATGTCACTACACCCGGCATAATTAACATCATTGTATGCTACGAGATGAAGTGAACTACCAGTGGGAGAGCAAAATCCCCACAAAGTTGTGCCATGAACATAGTGAATGATTGATTCGTGGTACTGCAACCATATGAAGGTGTCGAGGAGAGGCCATGAACTGACTAACCTATTGGACTGCGTAAGAGATATCAAGTGTAGTAATTGTTAGATAGACCAAGCTACAAACCAACATGCAATAGGTTACAGGGTCTGATAACAAGTCACCCTCTTCTTTGTGCAGCTTGAGATTAAGTTCCGTGGGAGTATCAAGAGTGGTAGAGTCTTGGAGACCAATAGCAGCCACCAAATACTGGGCATACTTGTGCTGCGACAGAAAAACATCATGTGAATCAGCAGTAATTTCTAGACCAAGAAAATACACAAGGAATCCCAGATCGTTCATGTGAAAAGAGTCATGTAAATACTGCTTTAAATGGGAGATTAGAGTTGAATCAGTACATAATTAAGTCATCAACATACACCAAGAGAATGACAACCAAAACTTAAGTTTTGTAAAGAAACAAAGATGCATTATATTTTCTTTTGAGAAAAGCAAACTTTGCGTAGGGTAGAAGTAAATTTCTCATAGCATGCACAACAAGCTTGTTTAAGACCATATGACGCAACTTGCACACTGTCAAAGTAGAAGTGGAAAGTAAAGGACGAATATAAACATCTTCCTTGGGATCCTGTGAAGAAAAGCATTCTTCACATCCATTTGGTGCAAACCCCAATTTTAAGAAGCAACAATAGCCAAAATTGTGCAGATGGTGGTCATTTTGGCCATCGGAGCAAAAGTTTTCTTATAATTTACTCCATATTCTTGATTGTTTCCAAGCGCTACTAAGCAAGCTTTATACTTGCCCAAACTACAATCAGACTTAACGTTAATAAAATAGACCCACTTACATCCAAGTGGAGTCAAGTATCAAAGTATGGCATGGTTCTCTTCATATCAAAGTATCAAAAGCAATCAACTAAACCTATAAATATGCAGTACTTGCCCAGCGACAGAGGAATAAATAATTAATTAAGGTTGTCTTTTCATCGCATCGAGCATCTTTCATGATAATACTTTATAAGCTAGGTTCTTAGCTGAAGGAAGTTTCGCTTACTAACTGGCCGACAACAAAGCGATCAAGGATTGGATAAGGCATCCTGAGAATGGCATAGGGTAAGCAGAAGGAGATTGACAATAGATTATGCATCACATAGATTGTACAGTCAAAATTCTTGTAGAAATACTTAATTACTCAATGTCTATCACAGCATGGTCTCTTTAATCTCAATAAAGATTCAGCAAAAACTTCACAAAAGCAAATTATGGCATGTTTACACACACCAAGCACATCATTTACATGAAAGAATCATAAACAAAGTCAAGTTAACCTAAACACACACCCATTCCTCAATCTTATCCAGCATGGATGGATTTGCTCTGCCTGTCCTCACGGAATTAAAATTATGAGTAGCACTGAATTTACAAAATTCCATAACCTTATAATATTTGGCTGGAAAAAAAATCATCTTCTCTAAAACTAAAAAGACATTTTTCCTCCATAATTTTATTCCTTATATTTCATGCGAATGCCTATTTTTATTATTGTATAATTAAATACAAAAATATTCAAAAAGTACTCCACGGGCACGCAACAATGCTAGTCTTCTCTAAAAGTAAATTTGAGCATCAAACACACATACAGCATCTTCCTCAATCAAAGATTTCTCCGCTTCAATCTCTTCAATAGTAGCATTCCTAATCACTCCTCTTCTCAATATGACATAAAAATTTCAATATATATATAACCACAATAACAACACCACATCTACTAAAAATGCTTGCCTGCTTTGCAACAACGGTTTTGACAGGGAGTTTGGAGGAGCCATTCCGGAGACTGGAGTAGTTAGCAGAAGAGCTCCGCAAAGACACTCTAGTAGCAGCAGTAGAGTTGTATTGGAGTCAACCTGTAAAATTAAAAAAATAACTTTACATCACTTCGTTGCTTGAAATGTGCAAAACAATACATACATATATTATATATATAGAAGATAGTAGGGATTAGGAGAACCTGAAAGGGAGAGGAGGCTTTGGTTTGGATTGGAAGATGGACCACGGTGTCGGTGGTGCTGTTGTTGAAGAGAATGGGGTTGCTTGGTCTTGGCTTGTCAACAGGAGGGGGAAAAGGAATGGATTGTGGATAAGAAAGTTCCAGGAGAAGTAATGCCACGTTATTTTCATGGCAGGAAAGTGTGTTTTTTTTTAATATTTTTATTTTATTTTAAATTATATATATATATATATATATATTATTTTTTATATTTTTAGATTGTTTTGTATGTTAATGTTGAGATTAAATTTTAAAAAATAAAAAAATATATTTTTAAATAAAAAATAATTTAAAAAGTAACGGCTGCTATAATTCTAAACTGTTGCTAAGGCTAGAAAATTCTCTATTCTAGACGCGGGCTACAGAATAAATACGTTTTCCTATTAGTGGGCAAATCCATTTATCAGTCTCTACAGCTGCCCTAGATAAACTTCTAGATTAACATTCTTTGGTGGGCTTATGATCTGGGCCTTAACATTTGCTTAATATAAGTGGACTTTCTTGTGCTTCCTGGGAAATGGGAATTATTATTATTATTATTATTATTATTATGAGAAATGGAATTGGAATGATTTTTTTATTGAGTTTTGATATTTGATTATTTTCTTGAGATAGAATAAATAATATTTTTCTCTGTGTATATTGTTTTAAAATGACATGAATTCATTCTAAAATTATTTTATAGATAAATTTATTTCATATTAATGTTTCTATCCCTCCAACCAAATAATTTTATCTCTTATATATATATATATATATATATATATATATATATATATATATATATATATATATTCACAAGACACTAACCAAAACACAATATTATGTATTAAATAAATAAAATAAAAGTATATATATATACCCTCTTCTTCTCTAACCTTTTATGCCTTGTTTTCTTTCTTGGTAAATCTTAACATATTATATTATGGTCATAATTTTGCAAAAGGATGCAGATCACGTGCAATGGTGATTTTCTTTAGGATAATTATGGTTTTTTCTGCAATCTTTAAGGTAACTTTCTACATGGTTGGGGAGACTGATGCTTGACCCTAAAAAAATAAACATTAGTTCAAACTTCTTTTTTTTTGGTTTGTTAAATGTAGTTCATTAACATCAAAATTAATTATTTTTATGGTTGAAAATATTATCAATAACAATTTTTCTACACCCGAATCCAATCAGACTCTCTCTACTCTAAGAGCTTTCTAAAAAAATCAACATCTAGAGCAAATTAACTTCTACAAAAGATACATGCAAACGTGTGTGGTTATATACAACAATGCTTATTTGATAAAAATTTATATTTTTTATTTTTTATTAACGATTATAATAAAAGATCATGAATATATTTTTTAAAAGAAAAGTTTAAGTATTTAATTATTTTTAGAAGTTTAAAGCATTAATTAAAAAAAACAATTATTTTATAAAATCATCTAGGACAGATAAAGAATGGATTTTATTTTAATAAGTTTAATTAATTTTATATAAATCATAATATAAAAAAACTCTTAATAATACCTAAATTACCATAACAAAATGACACGGGAACGAGAAAAAATAAAATCATCTTCAATAAGACAAGAAACATGCTAAAAACTAAGAAAATATCAAAAACATTTTGAGCTAAAGTAATAGATTGTGTTGTTTATTTTTTTAAATATTTATTTTTTCCTTAAAATACACATTGTGCACTTAAACATCATTTAAAAAAAAATAAAAATACAACCCCTCTCACGGTGCGGATGCACGTCTAGTCCAACCCCAACATAAACCATAAACAATAAACAATTCCATAATAGAAATTTAACTCTTAAGTAATACAATAAATTAACTGGCCAAGAGAGTCAAAAGACAGTCTTGTAGTGGTGCCCTGTCAGTCACTGTGATGAACGAATAATAACAGTTAAAGCGAGAGCCGAGCCGAGTTAAAAGCCGAGATTGGCGCTTCCTTCCCATAACCCGATAGGAACACCCTTGATTGCACGTGCAAGGACAGTCCATCCGCGTAAGCAAGTCTTTCACAACACAAAAGTAAACCCCTAGCCCTAGTAAGCAAAAATAAAAGAAAAGGAAAATAAAACAAGAAGTGGCGCGTATATAACCACCTTCACTGGCACGCCTCCTATTCAGTCCCTGTTTCAACTCTCCACAACTCACAGAGCCCACAGAGAGTAACAAGAGAGAAATGGGACACACTCTTCCCACTCACTCACTCACTCACTAACTATCTATCTCGTCCACTTGAAAAGCCAGAGATTTTGATATAGAAAGAGCGTGCATTGTGCAGCCATTAATGCCTTTTATCTACTAAACGTGACTCCGTTTTTCACTACACGCTCCTTTAGCAAACTTCAGGAACACAATTTCTTTCTCACTTTCATTTACACACACAAACGCAAGAGCAGCTGCATTCCCAAGTATCGAGAGAGTGCTCTTGAAATGGACCTTAGTAAGGCAACGCTAGAGATCTTCTCCAAACTGGAGCAGAAATGGCTCTCGCACTGTGAAACCACCAAGAAAACGCGAGTGCTAAGCATTGATGGTGGAGGCACGACTGGCATTGTGGCCGCTGCTGCTCTCATCCACCTTGAGGACCAGATCCGCTTCAAAACTGGCGATCCTCAAGCTCGGATCGCCGATTTCTTTGATATCATTGCTGGCACTGGAATCGGAGCTCTCCTCGCCACCATGCTCGCCGCCGACGATGGTTCTGGCCGTCCGCTCTTCACTGCCAGAGACGCCGTCGCTTTTGTTGCCGACAAAAACTCCGACCTCTTCAAAGCGAAGCACGGTGGCTTCCTCCTCCGCCGCAGGAGGTTCTCTGGTAAGAGCATGGACAAAGTATTGAAAGAAGCGTTGAAGAGGGATGATGGAGCTAGTTTGACCTTGAAGGACACGTGTAAGCCTCTCCTTGTTCCTTGCTTTGACCTAAAGAGCTCTGCTCCTTTTGTTTTCTCCCGAGCAGACGCGACCGAATCACCGAGTTTTAACTTCGAGCTCTGGAAAGTCTGCCGTGCCACGTCAGCGACTCCAAGCCTCTTCAAGCCGTTTAACTTAACGTCAGTTGATGGCAAAACCTCGTGCTCCGCAATTGACGGAGGTCTCGTGATGAACAATCCAACAGCTGCGGCAGTTACACACGTGCTCCACAACAAGCGTGATTTCCCCACCGTTAATGCCGTAGAGGATCTGTTGGTTCTGTCATTAGGAAACGGAAGTGGATCGCTGACTGGAAGGAAGCTCCGTCATAACGGCGAGTGCTCGACGTCGTCTGTTGTTGACATTGTGCTCGACGGAGTCTCAGAGACTGTTGACCAAATGCTGGGTAACGCATTCTGTTGGAACCGTAATGATTACGTCAGAATTCAGGTATTTACTGTTTTTTTGAAAAAAAATTCAAGTTTTAGTGATTTCCATTTTCGATGCTTGATCTTTGTTGACGGAGTTAACTGTGGGTAGGCAAACGGATTAGCGAGCGTGGAGGAGGAGGTGCTAAAGGAGAGAGGAGTGGAAACGTTACCGTTTGGTGGGAAGCGGTTATTGACGGAGACCAACGCCGGAAGAATAGAGAGCTTTGTGCAACGACTTGTTGCTTCAGGGAAGAGTAGTTTGCCTCCTAGTCCTTGCAAGAACTCCGCCGTTAGTCCTCTTGCCAACAGTCGCTAACTAGTTCCGTGAACTCCTTGTGTTTTTGTCTTTTTTAACCATGTTAACCAATCTTGGTTTAGTTAACTAGTTAGTTAACCGTCTCTTGTTGAAGTAACATAGCAGTGGGTAATTATGACCCCTTGAATAATTTAAGACCATCTTACATTTCTGTCTCCTTCTCTTGGAACGCATCAAATGGGAGCTCCTTTGACTGAAGCAAATTAATTTATCACATGAGGTAAATATCACCATCATTAAACACATGGAATAAATTTATAATTGACGATGGCCTTGTGTGTTTCTCTTGCCAGCGAAAAGTTTTGTGTTGAAGCTTCATAATGTTTGTAAATATTCGGTGCTTGTGACTCTTAGCTATAGATGGAACTTCTTAGGAAAATATGCCAGAACTATGGAATGTCATGTGTAGTGAGGCAAAACAAGATGATTTGGTTCAGCTAAGAATTTGTCGGTAGAGGTTTTTGTTCTCCTCTTCAAGTATATGCCATTGTATTTTATGCAGTCTCCAAGCAGCCAGCCTTAACGATTCAAGGGGACGAGTTCAATATATTTGGATGTTGGGTAAGAAAAAGGTGACGGGTAAAAGTAAAATTCAAGCTCTACTCAAATGACTTGACCGGTCAACACAAATTCAAGTAAAAATGTCGGATAATTAACCGAAATGACAATTTTTCACACGAATGCTTGTCCTTGATTATTCCAAGTTTTGTTGGAGAATAAAAGCAACAAAACTAGCTAGCTGCCAGGAAAATCATAGAGAACATTCAAATGAAAGCTAATCACTCTAGTGATATCTTCAGAACACTGTTTCTTCACTTGTTCACAGGAATGACTTGTGAGGTATCCCACCATAAATTCGCGTGTTCAAAGCTCACAGTAAAATCCCACTTTATATTAGCCAAGAGAAAATGAAAGTGTAATCAAAACATTTCGTTCTAGGGACCGCTTCAGTGATTAAGGGGTCCATCCATGTTAGCGTGGATGCGTGGGCATTTTTCATGTACGCCCTATCGCATTGAATATCCACTGTAAGGAAAAGAGTTGACCAGGGCAACCCGCCTCAATATCTCTGTCGTGAATTTTCAAGCTGTGAGCACAGCATGGCATACACAGTAACACAGGGAAAGGGAATCCAGTTCCATTATTACGTGTTAGAAAGAGACCGTATCTTGTCATCGCAGGAGTAACTTTCCCAATTTTTTTTTTTAGTGAAGGACAGGATTTCTCTAGTTTATTCGTCGCTCTTCGGTTTTTTTCTGGAGTATATACGCCGCTGCTCCATTTTCTTTTACTTCCCCCGTCCATCCAATTTCCTGGAGGTAAGTTGGTGGGTGAGAGTGTAAATACAATATTTCTTCTTCGTAGCCTTGTAGGTGATATTTTCATGGTGATATTATATATATGGGATGGTAGGTAGAAATTAGAATAATACTGTCTCCAGCACATCATGTACTTGTGGTTCGAAAATGACAATACACAGGACAACATTTAGGACCTAGATTATAAAGTATTATTTTCAGTTGCTGAAAAGGGGTCCAAGAATTAGCCAACCTGGTTGATGTGGATTCGATCCTGGCATGAGTTTAAGCAAAATAGCTAGCTAGCATCCTATGGTTTTTGCTGCCCAGATTACTTTCATGGAAAGGGAGTGATAGGGATAGAGGGGGAGGGGGACCTCAACCATTTTAAGCAGCTTTCTTACTCTTTTTGGTACACGTAGGTGTAATTCATACGGTATAAAGAACAATTTAACAGTGCTAGTAATAAGCTCTTCACTACAGACATGGCTTTTCTTATTTGATGCGGTTGCCTTCTAATGCTGAGGATTTCGTATTGACTGAAAAATGATAACTCCCTTTCATCCACTCTTTTATTGTGTAGAAGGAGCGCAGGATGTGCCCAAACAGTTGAAAGGGTACAGACCCCCGATAAAGAAAAATGTTCATTTAATTTAACACTCAGTATATATCTATGTATATTTGGATTTCTGGTCATTTCTTAAAGAAATATTTTCAGAAAATAATGGAGTGTCATAATTAAGCCTCTCCTTGAGCTACACCTACACCACAAAAGTTATAGGGATGATAAATTGCACCACTTTTCAGAAACATTAAAGAGTTTATTATAGTATTTTAAACCACAGTTTTTGTTAGACAAATTCATTTAATTAACAGGGGAATCCACATCAGTGAACATGTCAAGTTGAGCAAGTAAATGAAATAAATACAGAGATTCTTTGATTCAAGAGATTAGTTACAAGGGGAGAGAATTCACAATCATATATTCTCCTGTAATAGTTGAAAGATAAAATTTAAAAAGAAAATAATTAAAAAACAAAAAAAAAACTTATAAGAAAGAATCAAAGTCAATCAATTAAACTTATAAGAATATATAGTTATCAAAATGATCGATCTTTGTGTTATTGAGTTTTATTTGATGAAAAATGTTTCATTTAAGTAGGTGTTTGTTATTATGGTTGTGCGTGAGTTATTGTGGCTGCGTGTGAGATTCACCCGCAACCATAACTTTTAGTGTTTGGTAAGATTAAAACAACGGTTTTTTTTTCATGGGACCCACTTATAACTGTGGTGTGCCACAGGTTTTTGAGAAACAGCATTTCGTCTAGACACTAACACCAACAGTAGAGCATGGCTCCACTGTTCAGTGAACAGTGCAGCCATGCTCCATTGTAGCATTGTTCACTAACGTGAACAGTAGGTATTTTTTTAATTTCAAAAAACAGTGCTAGTGAATTAATTCACTTGCACCGTTCACATGAAAATTTTAGTTTTTTTTTCTAAAAAATCAGTGTAATTAATTGATTTCACTCGCGCTATTCACGTAAAAGTGAACAATATTTTTTTTTGTTTGTTAAAAAAATAGTTTAAGGTGAATTAAATTTACTCGTACTGTAATCTCAATTTTATTCCTGACAATATTTTACCTAATTTTATTTGCACGCTCAAAAAATCATGAGAACTATAGTTCTTGTCGAATGAATTTTGTACGTAATGAAATTATAATTTTTTTTAAAACAAATTGAGTTTTACTCGAAAAACTAGTATTTAATATTATTTATAACACTACATAAATTAGAAGGATATCGCATGATGACGTAGCATTTGTGAAATTGATCGCAATTCCAATTATGTTCTTGTCGAGTCCGATCCAGTTAAAAAAATTCAGCTTTTATTTTTATTTTAATTGTGTTTTATTCAAAAAATTAGAAGGATATCGCTTGATGACATAACAAAAAATTCAGTTTTTGTTGTTGCATGATTAAGAAACCATGAAAAATATAGTCATTGTTGGATAGATTTTGTATGTGATGACATTGCATATAGTTTAATGGAGTAATAAAAAAATATTTGATATCAATATTATTTATTTCATGATGTAATAATAGTAGTTACATCTTCAATATTTAAATTAAAAATATTTTTTTAATTATTTTATAACCTCAACTTAAAAAACATTTTCTTAACCAAACACATTAAACTACTTTTTGTTCAATCTCAATTTCAACTACAATTTTAACCAAACATATATTTTTGCAAACCAACCTCAACTAAAAATACTTATTATAAAATAATTTTTGTCAAACCACAACTGCAATACCAAACACACTCTAAGTGTTTTTTCACCATCAAATTGAATAAAAAACCAAATCTAAGCTTTGGTAGATTTTTAGTTTCAGGTTTTTGTGATTGTTTCTAAATTTTTTAAGATCATTGATGAGTTTATCAAAGTGTTTAGGTGTTGTTTTAGGTATTTCAGATTAAAATTGGGTTGAAAAATAAATTTATAGATAAAAAAAACCTTTAACTTTGATTTTCAATCACAATAATAGCTATAATCTAGGGAAAAACAGAATTTATATTGTTTTTTTTTAAAGGGGAGAAAACATTAGCAATTAAAGAATTTCAGGGCCTGTGCACGAGACATTCCCAAATGAGCCAAGCATGCTTGGTGTTTGTTAGACCCGGCAATGTTTGATTTTTTTTTTCTGATTTTTTTTAATATGTTTTTTTTAATGGACACATTTTTAAATGTGTATTTTTTAAAATAATTTTTTAATTTATATTTAAACTAATACATCTTTTCTCTAATTTTGTTTATTTAGTTTTTTTAAAATTGCAATTGTTTTTTTAATGATTTTGTATGTATTTAATTTTCAAAGAGATTGCTCTAATTAATTTATTTTTTTTTATGTTTTATATAAATAAACTTTATTTTTAAAATAAAAATATTTATTCTTTGATAATATTTTTAATATGTGTAATCTTGCATAATATTTTTTTTCTTTGATTTTATTCAACCAATTTTATATGTGTGTTTATTTCTATTATTATTTGATTGAATAAAAAAATTATTTTAATAAATAAATTGTTAAACATAACCATGTAAATGACCCGTGTTGCGATGTCAAATATATTGATCTATATCCGTCTTTTGTTTTTTTCAGTTTTGTCCTTAGTTATTACTGATGACCTTTTTATCTTATTAACATAAATAATTACTGATTTATTTAATTAGATACACATATATAAGATTTTCTGCTTATACTTAGGGTTTTTTATGTAAAAAAAAATCAATTAAGATTGCAAATTCATTATTTAAAAAAATATCTTATCCGGAACATAAAAAAATCTGAAAGCTTCGCGGTTCTAGAGATCTGATTCTGTTTCAAGTGGAGGCAATAACTAATAAAATTGGTTCTGGTATATGACACGTGATTACGTGGCTCGATACTCATTAGTTAATTGTTGAACTCACAGAAGCGGTTAGTTTTGTCATGATATTGGATGACCCTTCTTGTATAATTTAATGTTGGAATTAGAAATTAATTAAAAAAGCGACTCACAAAAAAACCAAGTTGTTACTGTAGATTTAAGTAGTTTTTTTTATTATTCTTATTTTTTTTATTTGACCTTTTTATAGCCAAAAACATGGAATCAAATTAGAAAACATGAAGAAAATAAATGGTTGTGTAGAAAATGATTCATAAAGTTAACTTTGATCTTCTTACTCTACAACTTTTCATTTTTAATTTCTTTAATTTTTTAAAACTTATTTTTAATTCAAAATTTTATTTATTTTATTTTTTAATTTATAGTTTAAAGTATAAAAGAGAAAGACCCTAGATTTTTATGGAAGAAAAAGAAAATATTAGTTTATACTGATTCTGACTATCAAAACAAGATTCACAGTTTTTCAATTTCTGTTTATGTTTATA
>Ga0325405_1006134_pt1 | contig 12160 bp, 7 predicted proteins | sample PopdelMetagenome_21_FD_205663 | JGI IMG/M metagenome (GOLD analysis project Ga0325405, IMG submission 205663) | Populus deltoides microbial communities from Bellville, Georgia, United States - Xylem-Control-R2 | ecosystem: Host-associated > Plants > Phyllosphere > Stem > Wood/Secondary xylem...
AGCAGTGCCCAAAAACCGAGCGTATACAACCAAAACTCCAGCACTACTAAAAAATCCAGAAAACACAGCCAAATTTCCCTCACAAACATTGCCAAAACATTAGCACAGGCACTACCTAAAAATCCAGCGCACACATTACCCAACAACAAACACGCAATGCCAAAAATTTCAGTACAACAAGCACACATTATCAACATGTCATAATTTACATCAAATTCCAATAGCATACAAGCTTAAAACAACTTGAATTGATTAAAGTTCAATAATAGAAAATGCATGAAATAAAAAGCAATTGTCAAGATACGGAAATAAAATTTAGTAAAAACAAGTTATTCTACAAATGTAATGACAAGTCATACAACAATAACTTCATTGATTGTTGCAAACTTATAAATGAAATTAAATTAACCACGGGAGAGGGAGGAGGTGTTAATGAAGCCGAGCGAATATAAATGAAGTGAAAAAAAAATAAAAGATGAGTTGCATAGAGTTTGGATCAAGAATCTTAATATGAATGCTAGCGTTGTCAATGTAAAGTTATTGTTGATAACTAATTTAGTATGTGTAATGTTAATGTTTTTAACTATTATCATGTTCAACAAGTAAAATAAAATATAACTATCATAATTAGCTAGTGATGACTACCTAATTTAATTTGTCTAATTTATTAAAAACATGTACATTAACAAATGAGATAACAAAACAAAGCATTCACAAATATTTTAAGCTTGCATACTAGCCAAATGATCCATAATGTTTTTGTTCTTGATTGAAACCATTAAAATGAATCCATGTTGCTAAAAGACGCCACTCTTCTACATTGTTCAATTAATACAACTAGTTTAGGTGAAGTGTGAGAGCTTATATCAGCACTAGTCTGAAATTTCAAAAATCATTAATTAATAATGAACTATAATAACACTAATAGAATTATCATGCATATTTAGGAGATAACCTGTGTTTGTATTAAGGTTTGATAAGAGGCACCTTTTGTTCCATATCTGCCAACTTGAGGTATCATGTAATTGTTGACCAACAATAACTTTACTATGTCATTTATAAGAAGGAATACATTCATCATCTTTATGACCTTCCTTGTATTCATTAGCAACCTCCTTATTTACACCAAAAGTGTCAAAACTCATCACCTGCATCGTCATCTAAATCTATATCAACCTTATTACTTCTAACATTAACTCTATCCATTCCAACATTAACACTAGAACTACCATGGCAAAACTCATCACCATCATTATTTAAATCAAGACCTTCTTTCCTAACAAGTAGCACCACTTTATTGCTGCTATATTCTAATGAATTAACAATATTTAATAATAATAAAATACACTAGCAATAAATTTCAAAATCTCGATGAGAAAAGGTAATTGTAACATACATGTTTGTTGCTGAGTTTTAGACAATAAAGATGATAAATTCCAGCAGCACGATGTAAAAGGGACAATATTTTATATTTTAAAGAAAAGAAATCATAACAGAAATTGATTAAAATCTAATGATTTTTTTTATATGGGTCGTATAGATAAGGGAGAGAATTAAAAGAGAGAGATAAATTATGATTTTAAGAAATAGAAGATCTGATCTTTCATTTTTTCCAATTTGACATATAATATATTTGAGGTTAATTTGGTCATTTTATTCGATTTGAAATATTAGGTTAACCTAGGATGTAAACTATAATATTTGAAAGAATGGAGGCAACATAAGAATATAATTAAACTATATGATGTAAAGTGTAATTAAAAAAAAACATAAATTAATTGTAAACTCCATAGCAATTATAACATAAGTTATTGCATATGTTTTTTGTCGCACCCGACATCGCGGCGGCCCTAAAAATAATCTCGATTGTGAAAAAAGAACAGATTTCTGGCATCTTGTTCTTTTAGGAAAAATATCTTGTTTGAGGAGTCGCCACCTAGTATTATGGTCACTAGAAACCCTAACTGGTCAACATAAATTCTATGGTTTGGGACTGGTTACGTAAAAGGGAAGATATTAGCACCCCTTAAACGTTCTGCCTAAGGCAAACTGCATTGTTGTTTTGTCTTAGATTGCTAAATGTTTATTAGTTTATGCTTTGATAATTTGTTTATAATATTCCTGACTCTGGCGTCAGTGAATATTCGAGTTCGAATAATTCCAACTCTGGCGTTGGTAAAAATTCGTAGCTACGAAAAATTAGATCAATATTTTTTATTCCCTACTCTAGCGCCAATGAATAAATAAATAAAAATAAATTGATTTTTACGCATGCACATGTTTTTTATTTTTCTAGCTAAATAAAATAAAATACACCGAATAAAAATAATATAAATTTAAACTAGTATTTTTTATTTCTGACTCTGGCGTCAGTAAATAAACTAATAAATTTATATTATTTTTATTCATGCATACATATTTTTTTATTTTTCTACCTTTTTTTACTCTTTTTTTGGGCTGGGCCCAGCGCAGCCCACATGGGCTGGGCTAGACCCAGCCGGGCCAAAGCCAACAAGAAGCATGCGTGCTATGTACCGTGCGAAGTGATTAACAAACTTATTTGATCTGTGAAGGCGAAAGAGAATTATTCTATGAAAGCTAAAGAAAGCTTACCTGTTCTGCTAGAGTGCTACTGTTTCGGGCGAAGATCAATGAACACGCTCCTCGCTGTGAAACTGGAACTCCTCCTTCTACCTTTGCTTTCCTGCCCTCTGCTTCTTCTTCTCTCGGTCGTTTGTCTCCTCTCTGCTTCTATTTTTTAGAAATGAAGGAACGAAGATGATGATGATGCCGGTTCTCCTCGATGGTTTTGGTTCTGGGTCCTTCTTTTTTCTAATTTGCAGGGTTTCTTCCCTCTGTCTTGCTCTGTTTTTTCTCTCTTTTTCAGGGTTTTTCTTCCTTGTTTTTGCTTGCGTTCCTCTCTTCCTGCTTCTGTTTTCTTCCCCAGTTCTTGGCCTGTTCGTCCCTCTCTGTTTTCTGGGTTTTTCCCCTGGGTTTTACTTGAGTTTTCCCTATTTTTTTCTCGCCCAAAATCCCACTGTTATCCCTCCTTTCAATCCCCGGTTTTTCTTCCTTTTTTTCTTTGGTTTTTTTTTTTTTTTTTCCGTTCCCCCCTCGGTTCTGCCCTTTTTTTTCTTCGTCCCCTGTGCGCATCCCTTCTCTGGCTTTTATAGTCGGAGAATTTCATTCGTCTCCCTTGGTAATGAAGACTCAGGACTGTTATTGCAGGAGTAATGAGGGAATGAGGATCGTGCAGTGTCCGTTTCTTGTTTGAAGAAGATGAACAGTATCTCTTGAAATGGGGCCGTTTTGAGATGTGAAATGGCCATTTGCATTTTGGCCCTTGAATGTTTGAAAGTTTTGCAACTAATCCCCTAGTTAAATTGTAATTGAACCCTTGCATTTTGGCGTCATTTTCAAGCTAGTCCTTGGATTTTAAGTTTTGCAATTTAGACCCCATTTAAAACCCCAAACTTTGATATTTCTTTAATTAAGTCCTTGATTTCATTAATTAAATTAATTTCAAACTCAATTAAGTCTCAAAACTTATTAATTATCCAATTAAACCCTTGATTTGATTAATTAAATTAATTCCAAGCTTAATTAAGTCTCAAAACTTATCAATTCTCCAATTAAATCCTTGATTGGATTAATTAAATTAATTTCAAGCTCAATTAAGTTTCAAAACTTATCAATTCTCCAATTAAATCCTTGATTGGATTAATTAGATTAATTCCAAAGTTTAATTAAATCTTAAAACTTCCAATCATGTTGCCCTTAACCTAAATTTTAATCCATTCTTCATTTATTTCAGTTTACTTGCTTTTCATCATCATTATTTTTTTTTCATCATTATTAAAAGGGTCAAAAATTGGGTTATGACATTTTTTTTTATATCAACCTATTGATCAATATTACTAAATATGCTAAAACAAAAGCTCGGTAAACCACTGTAGCAATCCATAATAATCAATTGTTTTTCATCCTCAAAAGTTTTTAGACAAGCTCTTAAGAGACTACCAGTCATTTACTTTAAATAAATCCTAAGAGTGGACGACATGATGACAGCTCCTGGAAAGAAAAAATCAAGAGTGCACGGTGCGTCGTCTACTCTAGATGCAATTGAGATTTTTAATTAAGGTGAGGCCTATGGGCCTAGGCCATCAGTGCCTTCATTTCTTTTTCTTTCTGTTTTCTATTATTTTTTCAATTAGGTTTTTGTTGATTTTCTTATCGATTTTTTTTTAATTTTATCCTTTAATATTTATATGATTTTTAATTAGAATTCATAATTTATTTTGATTTGTTTTTTTTAGGTTTACCATGTTCTCAAACAAATATCCCGATATTCAGGGGCGGAGCCACGTAGGGTAATGAGGGGGCAATTACCCCTTTAATCTTTTTTTTTCTAATTCCTTTTATATTAATATTAATAATATCTGGCAGATTTAATTTCTTTTTTGTTGGTTATTAATTAATCTAAATTAGCTATTGTTAACTTTAGAGGTGAGAAAAAAACCGAAAAATTGATTAAATCAAAAAAATAAAAAAAATAACTGAAAAAACCAAACTGTGAAAAAAAACCAATCAACCCAAGTTAGTTTTTTCATTTTGAAAGTATTCTTACATTAATTTTATTTGATATGAGTTAGTACATATATTTCAAATTAATTTCTCTATATAATGCATATCTACATAATACATAATATATAATATCAAGTATTTGTTAATAGTTTGCCCCCTCATTTAAAAAATCCTGGCTTCGCCACTACCGATATTTGATTGATACTCAATTTTGTGAGCGTTTATTTTTGTTATCATATAATTAAATAAAAAATAGTTTACAAAAAAATTTAGTAAATCCATAACCTAGATAGTGGGTTTGGTGGTCGTGAAACGTAGGTCGATCCAAAGTATCACTATTTTAATATTATTTTTTAAAAAAATATGTCATCTTAGATTTTTTTTGTAAAATTAATCTATGTTTTTACCTGTTTTTTATAAATACGATGTTAATGGTGATTGCGGGTATCATTCCCTTGTTAGCAGGAATATGTTTTTCTTAAGAACTATTTTGGCAAATTATTAAAAAGGAAACATCAATTTTGTGGAAATAAATCGGGACATCTCAATTTCAAGTAAGCTGCTCACATGAGTGGGTTCCAAAGTCTAGCTAGGTTGGACAACACTCCCTTCCAAGACTCCTGCTTATAAGTCAAGAAGTAATTGTTGTACCTAGCAATAATCATTGTAATTTTTTAGAACTCATATTTTATCAACATTAAGCCTGTTAAAATTAAGTTATAGCAAAGTAAAGACATCAATAGTATACATGAATAACTATATTATTTACTCACGTCGCCGCGGGTCAAATTAATTTTTTTAATATATATATATATATATATAATATTTAGACATTGCTAATGCATTTTCTAGTAAAATATTTTTTTTACTGTGTGAGAATCAATCCAATATGACTTGGTCGACTTTGTGAATCAAAAACAACATGAACGACCGATAAAAACGTAGTTTGATTAAAAACAACATATTAGAATGATCCAGGTCAACCTTAAATAACTTGTCAAATCCATAACTTAGATCAAGAGACCGAGATAAACTTATAAAAAGTAAATTGAATTAAATTATGAACCTTAATTCCTAATCAACTCAATATTAAATAATAAATTTTTTTAAAAAAATTTAATTAATAAAAGATAAAAAAATGATTTAGGTTAATTCGAGTTAACCGGTCAAACCCATAACCCGGGTTATTAGACTACGATAACCTCATAAAAAGTAAATTGAAACAAATTATGAAACTTAATTCAAAATCAACCCAATTTTAAAGGATAAAAATGAAAATAAAAATAATTAAAAAATAACCAAAAAAATAACTTGAGTCAACCACGTTAACCCACCAAGTCTGCGATCTAGGTCATGAGATCATAATAATCTTCGTAAAAAAAACTTATAAAACCTAATTTGAAATCAACCATTGAAAGATGAAATAGAAAAAAATCAATTAAAAAAAGAACAAAAAAACTCAAGTTAGTTGAGTTAACCCATCAAATTCGAGATTCAGTTCACAATACTAAGATAATCTAATAGAAAAAAAAATTAAAACAAATTATGAAACTCAACCCAATAAATCAAGTATTAAAAAATAAAATTAAAAATTAAAAAAGAAATCAATGTTCTAATGAATCGGTTCAATTAGTTCTTGTTAATTAATAATAAATAGATGCACTATAGAGAGATTTCCTTTAATCATGAAGTTACTTCCTATCGTTGTATTTAGGAACGGATCCAACATTCAATTTCAGTAGAGGAAAAATAATATACATATATAACTAAATTAATTAAAATTCAAAAAATCCAAAAATTATAAATTTCTAATATAAAGTTCAAAAATTTACATATATTATAAAAAGATGCTTTATAAATTTTTTTTTTATAATTCACAATTGATCCCTACAAAACTTTATATGTTGAAAATATTATAGGATCTTCTCATTATCAATACTTTGAAATATATCATTTTCAATATAAATAATCAAATAATCATTCAACCAATCATTTCCATAACTAACCATAAATTATTTATTTTAACCAACAAACACATAACCATGAATTATTTATTTTATTAATTTCTCACAGTCTTTTTCAAGTTACATTGAAAATTCAACTACAACTAAACAACATAATTAAATCCATTTCAATCCTCATAATTATAACAACACATACTAAATATATATAACTAACAAATATTTACTTTGGTTCCAAAAGATCTCATCCCTCCCTTTAAATGGTTGATTCTACTTTAACCATAAACACCCAATTTTCCTTCTTCAATTATGTTTTATTTAGAGTCATTTATATCATATTCTATCCCAAGAACATTATATTTTCACAATTTCACTTATACCCAATTTAACATTTAGGAACCCTGATTCAAAATTTAAAAATTTTGTGTAAACTTTGTTAATCTTTACGTAAACTTGTATAATCAAGTTTATAACGTCTTACCCAATAATGATATAAACTTTGAATGTTAACCAATCAAAGTTTTTTGATCCTTCTTTTTTTTCATATATAATCGAGCCTCGTTGTATTTGAAAATATGTTTGAAACTATCTTTAAATATTTTTTAAAAGTGCTTTAAAATTACATTTGACATGAGAAAACATTAAATTTATATTTTTTTAGTGTTTTCTAATGATTTTAACATGTTGATGTAAAAAGAAATTATATAAAAAAATTTGTTTAAGTATATTTCAAGTGAAAAACTATTTTTAAAAACACTCTACGGACGCTATAATATCAAACACTCCCACAAAGTTTTCCAATTTTTTGCTCGAAGTCTTAATCTTGGAAGGCAGTAAACAATATTGTTTTCCTTGGGAAAGGCTTATAAACAAGAAATGTATGCAAACCATCACCAAGAAATATATAATTGGAAATAAAGAAAGTGCTTCACATGCTCATTAGGGTGACAATTATCTGTACTTTTCAAAACAAATTAATAACCATGGCGATACACTTTATTAAAGAAGTGTATTAATATGCATTCGCTACGTCATTCTTCCACCTTCAATATTCTGTTTCTTGGATCATCATGGCGGGAAAGTGGGTGCACTTTAAAGAAAGATAGTCTACTCAGTACTGACGGTTGTCTACTCAGTACTGACGGAACTTTAGTTCCAAGTGGTGCCACCATATAATTACAGTCAGTGGCGGAGACAGAGGAGGGGAGGGGCGGGCCACGCAAGGAAGTTGTTTTTTCAATTCCTTACTTAAAGTATAGATGCTGATAAATCGTTACAATATTAATCTGAAGCAACGAAGATTATCTTTTGTCCATGATAAAAGCTATAATATATGCTCCGAGATTACATTTGTAGCATATTCTCCGCATTAAAAAGAACTGACACTTGAAGCCTACCCAAACTAGAGATACGGTATCTTATAATGGAGGACTTAAGACTGATTCTCAGCTTTCCACTTCACTGCGGTATTCTTTATTGCTGGTAATATGCTCACTGTTTCAGGCACCAGTCCTTTCCTCGCTGCTTTTTCTTCGATGCTTAGATTATTTTCACATGTTGTCACGTGTTGCGTTTGGAGTGGATGTTTTTTTTTTAAATAAAAAAATATTGTAAAACATCTTTCTTTTTTTAATATTGATTCAATAATTTATTATATTAACTCAAGTTAATTTATTAAATTTATAATTTTATAATAATTTTATAGAAAGAAATAATAATAAATTTTAAAAATTAATTAATAGTCAGTTCAATATTTAATGATAAAATTGAAAAAAAATATTAAATTAAAAAAAGCAAAAAAGCTATCCAAGTTAACCCGAGTTAACTTGTCAAACTCGCAATCTGGGTCATGAAATCGAGATAACCCTATAGAAAAAAAATAAAATTGTGAGGTTGAATTTCAAACCAACTCAACATTGAAGGATGAAATCAGAGAAAAAAAATTAATTAAAAAAGAATAAAAAAACAACCCAAGTTTACCAATGTTAACCTGTTAAACTCGCAACTTGGTTCATGAGATCAGAATAACTTCATAAAAAAAAAGTTTGGAAAATTAAAAAGCTTCATTTTCAACAGATCTGTTATGATCCATGTAAGAGTTGGAAAATCAAATTCCGTTTTTGGTTTATTTTTGTAATTCATATTTTTATGCTAACACGAAAAATTTTCAATTTGATTGTTTGATTGGACAAAAATTTAACTAAAACTTCCTAAATATCTTGTTTTATATTGAGTTAAAATTTTAGGTACATCAGACATCGATAAGGCCTTGCAATAAGGTTCAAAAACTATTTTGTGAGAATTGTATTAGTTTTCAAGTTGATTTAAGATTCTTTTTATTTTATTTAGAAATTTTTTGTTATTTTTCTACCATTGGTTAGGAAATCTTACCTAGTATAAATAAAGTTATTTAACTCGTATTTAGGTTTTATTAATTAATAAGAAATGAAATGATTATTCAGAAATAAAATTTGTGTCTTAGAGTTTGCTCTTACTCTTAATTACTCATGTAACCACTCTGACTTATCGAATAATTAACCAAGCTTCATTGCATCTTCTATACTTCTTTACCATTTTGGCTTATTTCTTTTAATGTATAGTTTTACGCTAACAAACATATTTTTTATTTAACTATTGGATCAAGATGAAATTGCATCAGAAGTTTTCAAAGGTCTTGTTTTATATTGGGTCAAAATTTCAAGTCAATTAGACATTAGGAAGGCCTTGTGATAAGGTACAAAAGCTACTATATAGGAATTGTATTAGTTTCCTAATTGATTTATGATTCTTTTTCATATTTATTTAGAACTCTTTTGTTATTTTTTCAACTTTGTTTAGGATATTTTACCTAGTATAAATAGAGTTATTTAAATTATATTCAGATTTTATTAATTAATAAGAAATTGATTAATTATTCATAAATAAAACTTGTGTGAAAGATTTTGCTTTTACTCTTGGTTCCTCATAAAACTACCCTGACTTATAGAATAATTAACAAAGTTTTGTAACATTTTCTATACTTCTCATTCACGTTTCTTTATAGGCATTGAGTGGGGCTTCTGTTTTTATAGTCTTGATGCCTCGATACAGGTTATCGTTATGTTAAGTTTAATCACAAGTCTGGATTTAGCTTTATTTATAATGATCAATTTGACTGTGAATTTCTAAATCTTTATATCCATGGAGTTCGCTTCAAGATCTAATGATAAAGGTTGAAATTGAGAGAAAAAAATCCATTAGATCGAGATAATTACATATAAAGCAAAAAAAAAAAAAGAATTATGAAACTCAATTCCAAAAACAACCTAATACTGAAAGATGGAATTGAAAAAAAAAAGATTGAGTTGTTGGGGGGTGAAATTGAAAGAAAAATATATTCAATTAAAAATGGACAAAAAATGAACCGAATCAGCTCAGGTCAATCTGTCAAACCCGCAACTCGAGTCATGAGATCGAGATAGCCCCATGAGAAGCAAATAAAAAACAATTACAAGGCCTAATTAAAAAATATTCAAGTTAAAAACAAGCCCAAAAAATAAACAAATTTAACCTGGATCAACTTGCCAAACTCGTGACTCAAGTCTTAAGATTATGATAATCTCACATAAAAAAATTGAGAAAAATTACGAATCTCAATTTCTAATCAATTCAATATTGAAGGATAAAATAAAAAAAAATCAATTAAAATAAGAGGAAAAAACAACTTGAGTCAACTCAGATTAACCTGTTAAATTCATGACCCGGGTCATGAAATCGAGATAATTCATTTAAAGCAAATAAAAAAATTAGTAAGTCTTACTTTCAATTAAAAAAAAAAGGTTTTTGAAGGATTAAATTAACAAAAAAAAAAAGAAATAAAAAAAATTATTTATAGTGTATTGTGATATAACTATAGCGACACCTTTTAATATTTTGTTAATATTAATTAATTAATTAATAATAATATATAGTAGTCATAACCTATGAGAGAGACGAAAGCATCATAATCAACAAAGTAATGGGGATGATGTTCCAACTAATCTAGAAAGTACAGAAACATCAACATAGGCTGGCCAATCTGGGCACAGTAGAGATAGAGCAAATGGCAGACATCACTTTATAAAATAAGCTTTGCGTCAAAGATGTTTTCGATTACAACGGCTATAACTCCAATCTGCTGCCCCAGCATTTCCAAAACATGTGATGACTTGCTGTCCACGTGTTGTAGGCTCACTCGCTCATGTGACCTTCTCCGGTTATTATAAATTCAAGAAAAGAGAAGACAATTTTAATTTTACTGCCCCACGATTTAAACCTGGCCGGCTCGATCGAGTAGACTTTTCAGGTGAGACATAATGGCTGTTCGTGACTCTAGTATATTAAAGTTATATATTTTTTAATTTTTTTTATATAATTAGTTTGGTATACATTTAATTTTTTTAAAATTTAAAGTTATTTATTTATTCCGAGTCAGATTATATGTTCGAGTTAGATAGATTAGTATCCATATCGGAAATCTAACCTCTTGCCTTTAATTTTACATTGAGCCTAAAAATATCTTATTTATTCGAGTCGGTTCGGTTTAGTATCCAACAAGATTAAGTAGAATTACCTCCAAGCTCAACCAGGCTAGGCTGGTAGTGAAAGGAAAATGGAGTCATATAGCACTCAATCCCTCCTCTAAATATAATGGATTCAACCAATGAAAGCATAACAAAAGGTTGTTTGACAATCTAGAACGACATGATTAAAAAGAGTTTCGACTACGTAAATATCTGGGCAAACTTACAATTCATTCGCAGTAATTAAATTATTTGCTTGAAATCAGAAACCAATTGCATGACTGCCTAACATTTTACACTACACTTTTATAACCCCACTCACTGCTCAGCCAAATTTGATATGTTAGAAAAGCAAGACGGCTGGCCCAGAGAAGTTCTCTTTTCAGTCAGCGACCACTTTAATTACCTGAATCCTATTGGTGTTGAGATTGGCAGATCTTGGCTTTGCAATCCAAGCTCCCCAAATAATTGATGCAGGCAGAGGACGCTAGCTCTAGAAGATGACTCATGGGTCGACCACACTCAGTGATTGGTCTTAGGCTCTAGCTGGATGGATATGGGATTTTTACTGAATGCTCGGATTAGCTTATTTGATATCATTACAGTTGCAGTAAATGCTCAGTCACTGACCTTTTCAGACTAAAAAAAAAAAACTGAAGAGGATGTATGACAAATCAGAAAAAAGCTGAGTTGGATCTTGCAAGGAAGAATACGTGTAAAGCAAAAGCAACAAATGTAACCTAAAAACAAAAACAAACCAAGAAAAGAGAGAACAGATCTCCTGTGTTGGTTTGGCATTCTCAGTTATTGGCAAGGGGTTACCGCCCAAAATATCAAAATTAAGCAACTTTGAAACCGAGATAGAAACATGTTTTGTCATGTAGATGGTTGCTATGTTTCATTCATAATTTTTAATCAATTTTATGTCCTTCTAAATCTCAAAAAGAGAGAGAAAAAAATACCTCTTTAAACATTTTATAATTTCAATCACTTTTTTTTTTTTTTTTTTTACATTCTGGTCTAGATCATTGATTTTAATTAACTTAATTTTCACCATTAGACTGAAAACTTGAA
>Ga0325405_1006136_pt1 | contig 12156 bp, 9 predicted proteins | sample PopdelMetagenome_21_FD_205663 | JGI IMG/M metagenome (GOLD analysis project Ga0325405, IMG submission 205663) | Populus deltoides microbial communities from Bellville, Georgia, United States - Xylem-Control-R2 | ecosystem: Host-associated > Plants > Phyllosphere > Stem > Wood/Secondary xylem...
CAATAATTTATATAAAAGATAAAAGACTAAAATTCTACTCATATGCTTAATAAAAAAAAAACTTTATTACTCATGAATGAGATACATTAAGGAGTATGTTAAGCCCACTAATTCAAAAAAAAAAAAAAGATGAGATGAGTGATTATGAATCATGAGTTCCACTAGCTAGGCATTCCAAGAGACTATATGGTTTATGTCAAAGGATGTTTATTTTGTCAAAGACATGAACCAATTAAACATGTTCAAGCAATTGATTTTAACCCTTTAAATGCTAGAATATATATATATATATATATATATATATATGTGTGTGTGTGTGTGTGTGTGTGTGTGTGTGTGTGTGTGTGTGTGTGTCTGTGTGTAAAATTTATCCATTTTTTAAAGGAATTTTTTTTAGCCATTGATTATTTCATCGAGTGGGTGAAAACTAAAGATTATAAAACAATTTTTCAGGAAATGATAACTATATTTATTAAAGAAAAGACCGTTTAAAGGTTCGTTCTTCTAGAACCTATTACCATTAATTAAGGTATTGTTTTTACAGGTTTGGAAATGAAGAAATGTGTAGAACAATTTACATTCATAATAGTCCATTTAACTCTTTATTATACATAAATCAAAGGACAAACAAAAGCTAGCAATAAGACATTAATCCTGGACATATAATAGGTCAGTTGTTATGGTGGAATGATGTTGTTTATTATGTGTAGTCATTGAATCATGGTTTAATTGATAAAGTTTTGGTATATGAAGGGTAGATTTGATGAGTTTGATTTATGTAAGATTTATTTTTAATGGTATTAAAAATGATATTGAAAAGGAATTGGTGCCTTGAATGATGAAGAGATACATTAAAACACATAGTTGCTTATTAAAGCGACAAGTTAAAAACAAGACATATTTATCATCAGACTTCCAACTGCAATTTGATTATGAAAAATGATAAAATTTGAATAATTATCTTCATTAATGTTTTAGATATAGGTGGTAGCTTTCAAATGAAACTAGTTTTGAGTTATAAAACTCTAGATATGGGCTAAAAACTAACGAAAGGTCTAACATGGAACCTACTAAACAGTTCCACACGTTACATTCATGAGAACGTTTCGATATATAAATTGCAGATCTAGGTTCATCATCCTTTATAAAAGTTGTAGCCTTATTCTTAGCTTTCTAAAGAAAATAACTGAGCTTAAAATCGAGTTCTATAACTTCGGGTATGATTGAAACACAAAACAGTGTTTTATAGGGCTTGGGCTGAAGTGATGAAAATAATTAATTTCCAACCTTTCATTGGAATCTGGCACTATAGAAATTGTGAAAAATGAAACATTATGTGTGTGTGTGTGTGTGGAACTTTAAGGATTTTTCCTACTTAGTGAGTTAAAATTTGTATTGGATGAGAATTGATATGACATTTTTATTGTTCATGGAACTTATCAGTGATGTTTGTCTTTATTGGTACATCAAAAGCTACACTAACAGGACAATAACTAGGTGTCGCATCTAGAGGTTATACACCAAGTAAGTCTTTTTACACCTTAGTCTTTTTAATTTTATATATTAGTCTTGCAATTTCTTACACTTGATAAACCTTGGTAAATGTGACAAAAGTATATTGGAAAAAGATTTATGAAAAGCCAATGATTATGTTGCTTCTATTATTAAAGGAAAGCCAATGATTATGTTATTTTTATATTGAATGAAGCCAATAGGTGTTGTTATCTTGGAACAAAAAAGAAGAAGTTATTGTTATGATGCTTTCATCGTTGGATGAAAGCCAATGATATGTTGCTTGCTTCAATTGAAGAATGAAAGTCATTGTTGTGTTGTTTTCATAGCTATATGAAAGCTAATGTCTGCAGTTTCCATCGTTGAGTGGAAGCTACTGTCTATTGCTTTCATGGTAAAATAAAAGTCAATATTATGTAGTTTTCATTGTTAAAAGAAAACAAATAAGATGAATTGTTGTAAATATTGAATGACTTTTGGGGTGGAAATGAGGTTATGATTGTAAAGCAATGAAAATTTTGGATTGGAAAGGAAAATGTGTTATATTAAGGAAAAGATAATTTGGGTGTCGAGAATTATCAAAATTTATTTAAATACTAGTGTGCACTTGTGAATTTCATTATTAAATTTTTTATTATTTTATTATTGTCATTTGTAGGATCATCGCACATTATAGGGCATATTTGATATATTATGGTTATATTTTGTTGCATTAGGTACATTAGGGTTAGATTTGTTATCATTTGTTTATATATTAAGGTTAGATTTTGTGGTGGTAGTACTTGTTTTTGAAGGAATCATCATGCTGATGATGCAATCTAAAACGACTTAATTTTAGTAAATATATGAAAAATAAAAAGAGCAGTTTATGCTTGCATGCTAATCATAATCTTATAGAGCTTAGGTAGCCTCTTCAATGTCTTATAAATAACCCTAAGACATTGATAAAGGCACCCATTGATGTTAAAACATGTGGTTAAACATCTTGATCCATCAAAGGACTTTCAAGTCCTAAATGCAACTATTTTCACCAGGAAGTTAAGCCATGCTTAGTTAACGACTATGGTTCAGGAAAATTAGATTATGAATAGTTTGACACTTCCTCTTGGAAACGAAAAAAAATATTAGTCAATAATTTTTTGTTTATATAGCCAATTGATTGATGGCCCATTTTATTATATGGATTTGAGTTGTGTAATGACTTTGTGTATATATTAAACAAGTTTAAGTCCAATTTGGATAAATCAAATCATTTTTATGACAAAATTAAATATAAGTTTTGTTCTGAATATTGAATCTTCGAAGATACAAGGTCGAAAGACCTCTTAGAAAATGCTTTTTTAAAATAAAAAAATCTTTATTTTTCCTAAATGTTTTTGAATTTTCAAGGATTGTAGATTATTTTTAAAATAGTTCTTGACATTTAGAATCCTCTCAAATCCTTCATGTTATGTTTTCTTGCCTCCCAATTTTCCTTTGAATTCTAATTAAAATCTTATTGTCTGCCAAACAAATTGAAGAAATTTTTTTTATGATTGAATGTTTTTCAACTTAATTATACCACGAGTCATATCTCTTGAGAAAATAAAATTTCTGAGATTTCATATCAAAACAAATGATTAGTGAAGTAAAGTATATTGGAGATTGCTCAATTTTTAATTCATTGTGAAAGAAAATGCCACACATCATTTCATTACTCTCTTAGCTGACCCGCCATTAACAAACAACAACTACCACAACAACACTACTTGCCCTTTTCTATGATAGTGCCCCATGGTGTTGAAAGCCAGTAAAGAGAGAAACAACCCTTAAAAAAATGTGACTGCTTGTGTTGATTTCTTTGTTTTGCAGATGGCGATAAGATCCAACAATGGCATAAGATTGAAGAGCAAGAGAAGATTTACCCGATTCACCAGATTTTGCCCCTCCCAATGCTGACGACATGTGTTCTCATGCGCAACCAGTGGCGCGTGGAACACACGCGCCACCATTGTTCCTATATTTCCAGTGTGTTCCAGTAGCTCCTCTTGACTATCCAGATTTTTCCCAGTCAAATTATTTAATGTGTTTTGAGATTACATGTGATAATTATAAATGTAATTGTTGTTTGTATAAATTAGTAAAAGAGATCTGTGTGTGTTTACTTCTTTTTTTTTACATTGTTTTTGAATGCTTAAAACCAAAAAGATAAACAAAAAAAATTAAATGTTTTAATTGCATATAGCCAAGTCTCTTAAAAATTAATTATATTTGTATATTTTAACATATTAAAAAATCATACAAATATTATTTTTTTACATGTATTTTTTGATTTTGTAACCAGTATATTAAAGTCATGAGAACTTAGCCTACATTTTTAAAATATCAAAAAAAATATTTTTTTTATCCTATTATCAAGATGTATTCTCGATATTAAAAGACAAAATACACAAATATATTTTGACTCTAGAATGACTAGGTTTCAACCTGATAAGATGAAGACCTCCTTATCGATGAAGAATTTTTTTTAAACCTTAAACAGATCAACAACTAGAAAACACAATAATACCTTAATTTATATCAAACAAATAAACAATTGTAGTGAATAATAAATTTTCTCCACTACCATTATCATTCTACCATCACCATGATCATGACTATCATCACCACTACTATTACCATGTTTTTTCCTTGACAAAAATAAAATCTTACCATTACTATTATTTTTCGTAAAAATTTTCATAGTTTATTTAAGAGAGAAGTGCAATTTTCATATACCTAATAATTTCTCAAAATAAAATACACAACCCAAATCATTTTTCGTACAAAAACAAAGGGATTAACAATAAAGAAAAGAAAAGGCACGAATTTCCGATGCTTGTGATTGTAAAGTATACCCCAACAGAGGCAGTTTTATAGCGGTGATGTTTATAATTGTTGTGATTGTAGTATTTGTTATTTTTTAATTAAAAATATATTAGAATAATATTTATTTTTATTTTTAAAATTTATTTTTAATGTTAATATATTAAAACAATATAAAATTATAAAAAAATTATTTGAAAAAAAAATTCAATTTTTTTTTAAAATACTTTTTGAATGAAAAAAATAAAAACACTTCTCACTTATATAAGTATGTTTTCAATTTTTTTTAAAATACTTTTTGAATGAAAAAAATAAAAACACTTCTCACTTATATAAGTATGTTTTAAAAGTAAAAAATGTTTTTGAAATTAATTTTTTAATGTGTTATTATTAAAATAAATTTTTAAAAATAAAAATAATTTATTTTAATATATTTATAATTAAAAAATATATTTGAAACAATTGCTACCGCAACCCGAACACTATTTCACTCTGCCGTAATACAGCAAGAAAACCCAATTTCAAGCCCGAGATTTCTTCTTCTTCTTCAATTCTCAATTTCACTTTTGCAGCTAAATCATCAAAAATCGAAAATATACAACACCATGACTGATTACGAAGCTGAGAGATACGAAGGTAACGGCGGTGCTGTTTTCGAAAACAACAGCTACGGTGCCGATTCCTCTCCTCCGCCACGCGGCGGCGATGATCACAGCGATTCCAAGTCTCAGGTATAAAAAGATGCAAATCAATTCGATTAGACAGAAAAACTGCTAAAGAACGGAATTTACTTAGGGTTTATGTTTGTTTTTGTTTGAGAATATGAGCTATGTGATGTTATTGCCTTGGATTTTACTATTGATAGAAAGCTTGTAGCTGCTGCATTTACTGATTTCGGGTTTTAATTGGAAGAAATAAGGAGCCTTGGAAATAACATGAATTAGTTTCTGTTGGCCTTTTTGGTCATCCCCTACGATTATTTAGTCGAATTAACTGTGAATATTGTTGGTCTATCCCAGTAGTTATGGATTTGGTGTCTGCACTTGCTGAATACACTGGCGGATGCTTGTTTTGTTATGTTCTAATTTTGTTTAAGTCTTCATTTTGACATGTCTAGCTTTGTGCGGTGCTTGAATTTAGAGATTTAAGTCTCTGTTAGTCTTGTATTTTGATTCTTGATGTAGATAGCCACTCTTCTAAGGGTTTTTGTTTTTGGTTGGTACTGTGTAACGCTTTTCTTTTTTTCTTTATTTGAATCTTGCTGTTACAATGCATGAATTTCAGCATGGGTCTCGTGACTACGAGAGGGAGTCTTCAAAAGGCAGGGAGAAAGAGAGAAGCAGAGATAGTGGCAGGGACAGGGACAGGGACAGGGACAGGGACAGGAAAAGAGACCGAGACAAGGAAAGGGAGAAAAGCAGGGGCAGGGATAGGGAAAGGGACCGAGACAAGGATAGTGATCGTCATCATGATCGACATAGAGATCGCAGTGAAAGAAGGGATCGGGGCCGAGATAGGGATGATGATGATTACTACCGAAGCCGAGATTATGACAGGTATAACATATGACTATATGTTGAGGGCTGAGTTTTAAGTATTGTCTTGTGTATATTATTCCATTATTTATTATGGTAATTGCTGGATTACTTATTTATTGGTTCTATTAACAGGCGGAGAGATTATGATAGAGACAGTGAAGACAGACATAGACGCTTGTCACGATCTCGTTCAAAAGGTAGATCTGAGCACAGATCAAGGTCACGCTCACGATCACGCTCTAAGAGGTATGGGTGCACAAAATGCCTGTCTATACTAGCATAAATTCTGCTCTTCCATTTACTAATTTATGCACGCCTGTTTGGCATGCAATATTTATTTACTACAGCAAAAGGATGAGCGGTTTTGATATGGCTCCTCCTTCTGCAATGTTGCCTAATGCAGCTGCTGCTGTTGCTGCTGCCGCTGCCGCTGCAGGTACATGTACCCTCTTAGACATCTTGAAGTGCCATATTCTCTTAACTACCGTCTTTGTTTTTGTTTGATATAGTGTGGAAAGTCCGTATCAAATTACATGATATCATTTTGGTAAGCAGTATTTTGTTCTCTTACTTTGTAAACCTAGCTTCTTGAAGCCATGGTCTCTGAATGGGCTGTACTCTTGTTATTATAACTGTTTGCTTGGTGAAACAATTCTGGAACTGAGAGAGTTTTTGGTTTTTCTTGTGTTTGGTGTTTGTTTGTTTGTTTTGTGTCTTATCTTTTGCTCTAAGAGCAATGTTGGGCTACTTGTCCCCCTGTGCTGACAATGGGAGCAGACTTCTGTAGCTTTTATGTACAAGAAGGAAACAATGCATCGGTTTGATGGTTCTCTTTCGTCATAAACCAGCAACTATTGCCTGTTTTGTTAGTCTAGCAAATATATCCTCAAGAACTTGAATACAATGTATACTTTCATCTCTTTTGATAAATTTATTGTCAAATGTTAGGACTTAGAGGTTCTATTAGAGAATGATGCAGGACTTGATTTTGGTACCCCAACTGCATTAGAGTAAGGATTGCTTTATGATTGCATACTAATTACAGTTTAATTACCTTTGCAGGCCAGATTACTGGGACCACTCCTCCCATTCCTGGAATGTTTCCCAACATGTTTCCATTAGGGACTGGTCAGGTATGTATCACTCTATGTGCATCTTGTATTTGTTTCTGTCTTCTCATTTGCATTGAATTCATTTAATTGTTCATTTGCAGCAGTTTGGTGCTCTCCCTGTTATGCCAGTTCAGGCTATGACTCAACAGGTTGGCAGGTTTGCATAGATACAGTTTTTTTCACGCTCTTTTTGTCATTATTTTTGGTTTAATTATATGTTTTATTTTATGATCTCAGGCTACTAGGCATGCTCGGCGGGTCTATGTTGGAGGGCTTCCGCCTACAGCCAATGAACAGGTGTTTGTGCGGCTTCCATTTTTTTCTCATATTTATACAACCTTGTTTAAATAGTAATCCCTTATGCTGTACTGCAGTCTGTGGCTACCTTTTTTAGCCAGGTTATGGCTGCAATTGGAGGGAACACTGCAGGCCCAGGTGTGCATTTTCTTTTCAATTTTGTTTTGCAGACGTGCATAATTAGAATACCTGCGTCCTTTTCATTGTCACTAAATATTTCCCTGGTTTGTTTTGGTAAGGAGATGCTGTTGTTAATGTTTATATAAACCATGAAAAGAAGTTTGCATTTGTGGAGATGAGATCTGTTGAGGAGGCCAGTAATGCAATGGCTTTGGATGGGATTATTTTTGAGGTAATTTTGTTATGCTGTATCCTTTTGTTTGGTTGTGGTATGTTTGATATCTGCATTTACATGTTACTGATCTGTCTGAGCTATTTATTTACAATACTTTATTTTCACAGGGAGCACCTGTTAAGGTGAGGAGACCTAGTGACTATAATCCATCTCTGGCTGCAACACTTGGTCCAAGCCAACCCAATCCCAATCTTAATCTATCTGCAGTGGGCCTTGCTCCGGGTTCGGCTGGTGGACTCGAGGGTCCAGACCGCATTTTTGTGGGTGGACTTCCGTATTACTTCACAGAACCACAGATCAGGGAGTTGTTGGAGTCTTTTGGACCCCTCCGTGGTTTTGATCTTGTAAAAGACAGAGAAACTGGGAACTCAAAAGGCTATGCATTTTGTGTTTATCAAGATCTTTCAGTTACAGACATAGCTTGTGCTGCTCTGAATGGCATTAAAATGGGTGATAAAACTCTCACTGTTAGGCGTGCCAACCAGGGCACCAACCAACCAAAACCTGAGCAAGAGAATGTGCTATTGCATGCCCAGCAGCAGATTGCATTGCAGGTAAATGTTGTTCCATTTTTATATATTAAAAATTATTCTATACCGTCTTATGCTAATTATCCTCAACCACATGGCCTTTATTTTGTTATTTGTCTTGTTTGTTCTCCACAGACTGATTATTGTGTGTGGGTTAGTCTTACTGAAACCGTTTTCATTCCCCCCCCCCCTCTTTTTTTTCCAGAGGCTTATGTTACAGCCACAGCCTGTGCCCACAAAAGTTGTATGCCTAACTCAAGTAGTTACTGGAGATGAGCTGAAGGATGATGACGAGTATGAAGACATTTTGGAAGACATGAGAACGGAAGCCGGGAAATTTGGTAAAATCTTTCAACTGGCTATTTATTTTATTTCTAGGTCTTTCTGCTGTGAATCTTCCTATAGTAATTGATTTTTCTTTATTTTCTGTGTTATATGTCTGTTTTACAGCCTTTTCTAGTCCCACATTCTGCTATAAAGAATCAAGCCTAACATACACAGACAGAAGACTTCATAACCCCCAATTTATATTTACTTGAGATTGGTTTCAGCTTTTTGATAAAAAGATAATTGTTTTCAAAACTTTGGATTGCATGTTTTCACATGTTATATGCAGGTCAACTGGTTAATGTTGTGATCCCACGCCCAAGACCAAGCGGTGAAAATGCCCCAGGAGTTGGGAAGGTCAGTATGTGTTACAGACCTGTTTCATCTGTCCATCATGCCTTCGAAAGGGGACATTTTTTTAGGCCATATTTGCTGACTACAATCTTGGATTATTTTCAGGTGTTCTTGGAGTATGCAGACACTGAAGGTTCTTCAAAAGCTCGAGCGGGGATGAACGGGAGGAAATTTGACGGAAATCAAGTTGTGGCTGTTTTTTATCCAGAGAACAAGTTCTCCCAGGGAGAATATGATGACTAATTAGTTCCACAGGCTTCCACCACTAGAGTTTTGCTTTCTGTGATGCCTTGTTATCAGGCCATCATGATTAGAAACCTGTTTGTTCTCTATGCTTTTAATGATATATATATATATATATATATATATATATATATATATATATATATATATATATATATAGCTTAGAATTAGAAGTGGCTTTAGCTGTTTAGTTGAATGCCTTGTTGGAATCCATAATCCATAAACAGATGACAGTCAAAAACTGAACTAAAGCTCAAATTAACTATTTGTCTGGTTATTGGTCGCCTACCTCGTATCACAGGAAGGCCAGTAATGATTTTGATCACTACATTAGAATGAGATTTGCTGTCAGAATTATGTCAAAGCGAGTTAATGATGGAAAGCATTTGGCGGCAAACATGGCCCTTTGCATTGTAATGTCGATTTTGCAGTCAATCGTGTGCTGCAATTCTGCCTTCTCACAAGATGTAGCCTTATTTTTTGAATCCCATGGCAGATAAAATTGACTGCACGCCGAAGCAAGTCTCAGACTCTCATGGACAGTCTAATAAAATAAATGATTATAATTGAAATTTAAGTAATTGAGATTTTTCTAAAAACCATTTCACATCCTTTCATTAACTGTTACCCTCGAAAACAAACGGATAATCAATGTAATTTTACATGGAACAAAATTCGAGTCTTCTCAACCTAAAGAAAAATAAAAAATAAAAAATAAAAAATGACGTGTTTTTTTACCAAAATCATTTCATAATTAGGAAGGAAATGCGAATTCCGTAAAACCATTTCTCACTTCAACCTCCCCTAAACCCTAAAAACCCATCCACCTTCCCACTCGACTGACGCACTCCCCCTTCATTTAACTCCCAGAATGGCGTCCACTCTCCGCCACTTCTCCACCAACATCACCACCACCCAGAAAATCTCCATCTCCATCTCCAAAGCCAAATCAAAACTCCGCACTGAACACGACCCAGACAAAGCACTAGCCATCTACTCCGCTGCTTCTAATAACGACTCCTCCACTGCGGCTTCTCGCTATGCTCAAGACCTCACCGTCCGCCGTCTCGCCAAATCCCACCGTTTCACCGACATCGAGTCCTTAATAGAGTCCCGCAAAACGGACCCCAAAATCAAACAAGAACCCTTCCTTTCCTCATTAATTAGATCGTACGGTGTTGCTGGAATGTTTGATCAGGCCATGAAAACTTATCACCAGATGGACCAATTGGGTACCCCTCGATCTTCTATTTCTTTTAATGCTTTATTATCTGCTTGCATTCAATCCAGACTTTATAATAAAGTCCCAGTGCTGTTTGATGAAATTAGTGAGAAATATAGGGTCTTGCCTGATAAGGTCTCGTATGGGATTTTAGTCAAGTCTTATTGTGAGGATGGGAAACCAGATAAGGCGAATGAGGTACTGAGGGAAATGGAAAAGAAAGGAGTGGAAGTTACGACCGTTGTTTATACAACAGTTTTGAATTGTTTGTATTCGAAGGGAAAGAATGAGGAGGCGGAGAGATTTTGGCATGCAATGGTCAAAAGAGGGTGTGAGTTGGATGCTGCAGTGTATAATGTGAAGATTAGCAATGCTATGAAACAGGGACCGGAGAGAGTGAAGGAGTTGATTGAGGACATGGAGAATTCTGCGTTAAAACCCGATACGATCAGTTATAATTATTTGATTACTAGTTATTGCATGACTGGGATGATGGAGGATGCGAAGAAGGTTTATGAGAGGCTGGAGGGATATGGTTGTAAAGCAAATGCAGCAACATTTAGAACTTTGGTTTTTCACTTGTGTAAGAATGGAGAATATGAGAAAGGGTATAGGTTATTTAAGGAGAGTGTTAGGGTGCATAGGATTCCGGATTTTAATACATTGAAATATTTGGCGGAGGGGTTGGTGGAGAAGAAGAAGATGAAGGAAGCAAAAGGATTGATTCGAACAATGAAGAAAAAGTTCCCTCCTAATTTATTGAATGCATGGAAGAAAGTGGAGGAAAATCTTGGTTTGCATTCTACTGAGGAGGACAAGGAAGTTAAGGAGGCCACAGCTTAGGGATTAATAGGATGTGTATTCCAGGTAGTTCTGGGTTATAAATGCAGCTACAAGCGAATCAACTTTGTTTTGTTCACACTGCAACAGTATGTAGCTTTTCTAGCTCTGTTCCTTTTTAGTCATTACGATACAATTAGCCAGGGGAGCTGGTTTGGGAGTTGCAATGAAATTATGAGCTCCATTTTGTCTCTAAGGAGCTCTGATTTAGCTCATGATTTTGCATTTCCAATGAGGTTAAAGCTTTTGCTTTGTCAATGGCAATAAAGCTTGTTGATGTTCGATCCATTATATGTAACAGTGGCTGTTTTCTGCCTATAGTTTTTCTAGAATCCTTGTAGTGAACCGTACGTAAATGAAAGATCGAAATCCCACAAATTTCTTTCTTAATTGAGCATGTTGTAATTGCAGATAATCTTGGCTGGGAGGCATTGCGTTATCGTGTTCTGCAGGGGGTAATGGCCAAGAATGTGTTATTGAGAAGAATATTAATTATTAAACTATAAGTAAAAGGAGTCAGTGTTTTACTGAGGATTGCACTGTGCAGTCCACAGTCCTTCCTTAGATTTTTTTTTTTTTAAAAGGTTATCTAAGTTTTTTTAGCTGTTTTTTTATGCTTTTTGGGATTTATTTTGTTTTTTTTTAATTTTTTTAATTAATTTTTTTCGTTTAGTTTAGTTTGTTAATGTTAAATTTCTTTCTATTTAGTTATTAGACTTTCATGACACATATCTCGAGTTTCACGGGTTAACCTGGTTTCACGGGTGAACCCAGTTAATTCCGGGTTGACCCGTTGATTTTTTATTATTATTATTTTCATAAATATTTTTTTTAATTTAGTTTGTTAATGTTAATTTTTTTTTATTTAGTTATCAGACTTTCATGACACAAATACTGGGTTTAACAGATTAACATGGTTTGACGAGTTAACCCGGATTTTTTTTCTTTTTAATTAATTTTTTTTGTTTAGTTCAGTTTGTTA
>Ga0325405_1006137_pt1 | contig 12152 bp, 8 predicted proteins | sample PopdelMetagenome_21_FD_205663 | JGI IMG/M metagenome (GOLD analysis project Ga0325405, IMG submission 205663) | Populus deltoides microbial communities from Bellville, Georgia, United States - Xylem-Control-R2 | ecosystem: Host-associated > Plants > Phyllosphere > Stem > Wood/Secondary xylem...
TATTTATATCTTATTTAATATTAATGAAATTCCTATTTTCTCTAATAAAAGAATTCTCCATTATGAAACAAAAATACTTTTTAATTTATTACACATGTATTTATTATATCACGCACTCCAATGCATATGAATGTTAGAAATTTATTTTTCCAAAAAAAATCAACTAAACCTAAAAAATCTAGCTACATGAAAATGTGAGATTGGTATCCAAATATTTTTCAAAACTAAATTTTATTTGGAAATATATTAAATATTTTTATATTTTCAATATTAATATATTAAAATCATTTAAAAACACTAATAAATATTAAAACACAAGAAATGGTTATATATATATATATATATATATATATAGATGTGAGAAACGGAATGCCTCAAGTACGAAGATGATGTCAAAGAGATGAAGGAAGTCACAGAGAGGCATAATATTATAGCCATAAGTTGCAGCAAGATATATAGGAACCACTGCGATAAGGCGATTCGTCAACTTGCAAGGGTTGATAAGATTTGCTTTCACACCAACAGCTTGTTTGTTTTTTTATATTTAGCCGTTCTCTCTAATTTTATTCAATTAGGGCATCTCTAATTTTGGAGGGTAACACCCACATGGACACAACCGCTTAGTTCTGTACATCCACATTGGTCCTTTGAACAGCCACCTCTTCCTTTCACATTCCAAATTTGTCTAAAATTTTGGAGTATCTTAAAGAATCTTTTCATCTCCTGATTTGTTTCTTAATCATAGCAACCTTTTATGTTAACCCAATAATATTCCTACACAACCTTAAAGATTGCTTGATGTCAGCATTTATATTCAGTGCTCAGACCGAATAATGGGGTCAAACCAATCAATTTTGTTTTGGATACAGAGAACTTTGCTCTGGCAACACCACCTCCACACTCGAAGATTTAAAAGTGATCAAGATTCTTTGGGTTCCCTTTCTTATCTTTCCTAGCTTAATTTATAAGGAATCTTGAAGGGCAAAAGCAAGGCAGCATTGCTATCTTAATCTGCTTTAACGCTGCAGTCCTCCATTTCATTAACAGCAGGAGTTTGCTTTGCAGACCATAGTACAGCTCTCTTCAAAGATAAAGAAGGGAGGTGAGCCCGTCACTTCTTTTATGTGCTAATCTTGATACGGTATCTTCTTCTATTGATATTATATGTGTGTAGATATTACATGCATCCATGTATATATTCAAAGTGGTTTCTTGAATTGACGTTGGCTGCCAGGATTCCAGATTCCGAATCGCAAGGAACTGCACTATTTTCATGTTCTGCTGTTAAGATTCCAGATTGATAGTTCTTGTTTAGTCATGTTTTTATGCTTCAACATATAACGTTGGCTTATAATCTTGTAGGGGCTAGCCATGACTATTGCAAATGGAAAAATTGATGCTCCTACTCCAACAAGACCTGGGGTTCGTGTCAATATTTCTTTGCTTGCCTAATAATGAGATAGTGAATTTCTTACAATCAATGAAGTTAAAAATGATGCTGACTCTTTCTGTGATGGCCAGGGAAAAACTAAAGGAATTGTAGTTTGCTGGTTTCTTGGACTCGGGTCTCTGATCTCATGGAACAGTATGCTGACCATAGGAGATTACTACTATACTTTGTTCCCGGTAGGTTTCTCATAAACATTAATTCAATCATTAATTTTTGAAAATTGCATAAGTACTTATATTTGTTAAGAGTATGGAAGCGTTTAAGGTTTTGAGATTCATTGTTTAAACAGTCATTGAGCCTAAACAAGGTAATATGGTCAGTTAATTGGAGTAGCAAAACTATCTGTTTGATTATCCTTTTCTTTGTGTTTGAAGAAATACCATCCTTCAAGGGTACTTACCCTTGTTTATCAACCATTTGCAATCGGAACAATGGCAATACTGGCATATAATGAGGCAAAGATCAATACTAGAAAGCGGAACATAGCCGGTTACATACTCTTTACTGCAAGTACTCTCATGCTTATGGTTGTAAGTAACATGAACAACTCCTATCTATTATGGGTTTAATTTATTTCCCATCAATTTCAATTCATGATTCATTGATTCTGATAATTGTGACAGGTGGATTTGGCCACGTCAGGAAGAGGAGGCGCGGGACCTTTTATTGGTATATGTGCAATTGTTGCTGCTTTTGGAGTTGCAGATGCTCATGTTCAAGGTGGGATGGTTGGAGACATGGCTTTCATGTGTCCAGAATTCATGCAGGTTAGATTTCATGGAATTCGTTTTCAATTGGTCTTGCACTCTAAAATGCAAAGAAATTTGCATCTTACCACACCTTGGATGTCTTTTCCTGCAGTCTTTCTTTGCTGGGTTGGCTGCATCAGGAGCTCTGACCTCTGGTCTGAGATTGGTCACAAAAGCAGCATTTGATAAATCTAAAAATGGTCCTCGCAAGGGAGTTAGTATGTCACTTTTCTTTGAGCAATAGAGAAACATGCTATCTTATACTGTTATTTCTTTTATTGATCAGCTGGAATTTCTACTCGACACTTACACTGGTCATATGACTCCAATTAGAAGAGATTACCCTTCTCCTATGCTGTTGTGGCTTGTAGTCTCATAGTGATTAGTTTGTAATTCTTGAAAATGGAACTAGGCCCTTAGCAGAAAAAGTAAAAGGAGAATATACAAGTTATATAACTTGAGCAGAATAAAAATAATAGCCACACAACTTCAGATCAGCAGGCAAATCCGATTCGATTTTTTTCTTAGGACTTCTCGTTTTGTGCTGCAGACTTGATTGATGAGTAATTCTTGATTGCCAATGTTTGCAGTGCTATTTCTAGGAATTTCCACTTTCGCGGAGTTCCTATGCGTGTTGCTGTATGCATATCTCTTTCCTAAACTGCCAATAGTGAAGTACTACCGCTCAAAGGCAGCCTCTGAAGGATCAAAGACTGTTTCAGCTGATCTTGCTGCTGCTGGCATCCAAACACCAGCAGACCATCAAGTATTCCCACTTTTTTTTTTTCTTCGGTGTTCATTTTTCTGAAAAGATGGCCATTATTTCTCATATTGCATGCTGCCCAAGGATAAATTCCATGGCCTTGTCTAAAATTTATGATCTTCCGTTCTTGCAGGCTTCTGATGTTGCCAAATCTCCGGAGCGATTAAGCAACAAACAACTATTGTTCCAGAATATAGATTATGCACTTGACCTATATTTGATATACGTGCTGACATTGTCGATTTTCCCGGGATTCTTGTATGAAAATACTGGTGAACACCAGTTGGGAACATGGTGAGTTCTCATTTGTCAAGCAAGATTCATTGTCATTGGGGACTGGTTAATCTGTAGCACTTAAAGTGATGCTGCATAAGAAGAGGATGATACTTTTTTCCCATCTTGTTAAAACAACTGCAGTACCATTAATGTCTTCTACGTGGCATGTCATTTCTGTTTGATTCTCCTAGGTGCATCCATTATACTTTTCTAGAACTGCATTTTCAGTTTCCTTTCTGATTTTTTAATGAAAGACCTCTACTTGTCCAAAATTTGATCATGTTATGCTAGAAAATTCATGATTTGATCTAAAACTTTCTTACTTATCATGATTAATGATGTTTCAGGTACCCTCTTGTTCTAATTGCGATGTACAATGTGCTGGATCTCATCTCAAGATACCTCCCCCTTGTTCCATGGTTGAAGTTGGAGTCCAGAAAGGGCCTCATGATTGCAATTCTCTCTCGTTTCCTACTCGTTCCTGCATTCTACTTCACTGCGAAATATGGTGATCAAGGATGGATGATCTTTCTCGTTTCTTTCTTGGGACTAACAAATGGCTATCTCACTGTCTGTGTCCTAACAATTGCACCAAGAGGCTACAAGGTTAGTTACCATATACTATGATTTCCAGTGCTTCAAATGCAATATCTTTGTTTTGCTTACACATGACAATCTGTTGATGGCTTTGGTTTTGTAGGGGCCTGAGGCAAATGCACTGGGCAATTTACTTGTGCTATGTTTATTGGGTGGCATATTTTCAGGGGTTGCCCTTGATTGGCTTTGGCTCATAGGCAAAAAGAATGCCTTCTAGAGAGCCTAATCTATCTGCAACTGGTAAAGAAAGTCGGCTCCTTTCCATCGATGCTATGTTGATATTCGATGCTAGCCATTCCTCAATTTGTCACAGCAACAAAGTCACCTGCCGAAAGCCAGACATTAGGATGGTGGTAGTGATTTATCGAGGAATTTGATTACTGCTCTGTTAGTTCTAAGCATGTTTTAGCTAACATGTCTCAATGTTGAACCACATCTAAATACCAAGCACAATTATAAAATTATATTTATAGATTAATTATGATATTAGATTCGAGGACATTGTTTTAGAACAAGATTTTCAGATAAGAAAGTGAGGTATGAGCACTCCAATTACAATTAAAATCAATATAATTAAGTTCATAGGATATATTTAATTCGGCAATTCGGCTGAAATGAAACATTTAATTTGGCACTTTGGCTGAAATGAACTATAATAATATTAGAGGTTATTTATTTAACTTTTACAAATTTTAAAATCATTGGAGATTTATGTGATCGTTAACTTCAAAACCCGTAAAATTAGTCAAGATACATGCAAACTCACCTAAACATCTATATTAATTGAAAAAAAAAAGAGGCTTCTGCTGTTAATGAAATGGAGAACTGCAGAGTTAATTAAAGCAAATTAATATAGCAATGTTGCTTCGCTTTTTCCCTTCAAGATTCCTTCAAAAAGCTAGGAAAGATAATAAAGGGAATCCAAAGAATCTTGATCACTTTCAGATCTTTTATCGTGGAGTTCATGTTGCCGGAGCAAAGTTCACTGTATCCATTAATTGCAAAGTTGACAGGTTTGACACCCCATTATTTGCTCTTAGCACTGAACAAAAATTCTGAATTTAAGCAATCTCCAAGGTTCTCTTGGATCAGGAAAAATATATATATATATATATATATATATATATATATATATATATATATATATATATTTAATCTTATCAAATCATTATATTGTTACTGTCTCAATCTCATTATATAAATTTTCTACAGATAATAATAAAATTATCAAAATACCAATTAATATAAATGCATTTCTATTCAAAAATATAGATAAACAGTATAAGTATTTTACAATTCATAACGTATACTAGACTTTTAATTGCTCAATTGTTTATATTTTAGTTTTGCTTACACATGAATAAAATAATTCATAAAAATAAATTTAGGTATGAGCACTCCAATTACAATTAAAATCAATGTAATTAAGTTCATGGGGTCCCTAAAAGGCGTAGTGTAATGATAAAAGGTTTGAGATTTGCATAGCAGGTCTTGAGTTCGAGTCAGGGCGTGCATTTCTTGTAAAAGTCTGGGACAGATAAAGTTTTACTCCCTCATCTAGATGTATAAAATATGTTTTTTGAAAAATGAGATTTTCTCAAATCCAAAAAAAAAAAAAATTAAGTTCACGGGGTACATTTAATTTGGTACTTCCGGCGGAAACGAACCATCAACTATAGTAATATCTCGAATTTTCTGGTTTTGGGCCTTTAGGTTTTCTGGTCACAGGCCTGGAATTGAAATTCCACCTTCTGTTTTGGGCTTGAGGGATTTGGGTCTTGGGTTCGGATTTTTCGTAAGACCTTTTGTTTTTTGTTTTTCATTTAAGGGCTTTAAGGAATTTCGATCTTAGCATGGATTATTTTGGGCTTTTTACGATTTGAGTACTGTTATATTTTATCACGAGAAAACAATTTAAATATTACTTTAAAAAGCGTGAGTTTTTCATTAGATAAGACTTTACTAATTTATCTTTTTATATTAATATGGATGAGTTGTGTACATTTTTGTTTTTAATTTGATCTTTAAATATTTTTTTTTTGATGATTTAGTCTATTTACAAACCAATTGATTTTGATTTTTTTTTTATAAAAAAGCATGAGTTTTTTTTTTTTATTTCTCACACACCTGTCTCTTGATTTTTCAAGTTTTATTTTTAGGTATCATTAATGACTTTTTATTTATTTATTCACACACATAGTTCTCGATTTATTTGATTACATGTATGCATAAATTTTTTTATTTAAAATTAGATATTTTAAACTACAGAAATGCATTGAAAAAAACCTATATATATAATTGTTTATAGAAAATAAAAATGTTTGATTCGCGGCGGGGCGCGTGTCACACAATTAGTTGAGTACAATTCAACTGGAATAACAAATAACCAAAATAATAATAATAATAATAATAAGAAGAACAAAAACTTTAAGCAATTTTTTGGTCCATTATTAATTTATATATATATATATATTATTTTCCTTTCAATTTTCTTCTCATTTTAATTTATGATAACATTTCTTTGATCAAGACTTTCAAGGTAGTTTTGAAGCCCTGGATCCCTTAAGGAGGTACTCTGCCTTTTGTTTTTCCTTTTACACTTATAAAATGTCTAATTTCCTACACCATCCTTCTATAAGTTCGTAGTGTTGTACGTTTGGAAACCACTGAAATGGGGAAGTTTATGTCTTTTTGCTGAACGCTGGTTAATTATACATGTTTTTAAGTGTAGGAAGTATTGTAGTTTATGTTTTTTATCCGTTTACTTGGAAAAAAAATTAAATTATCATTTTTTAAGTATTTTTTAATAATTTTAATGTGTTAATTTAAAAATTAAAAAGAAATATTTTAATACATTTTTAAAAATAAAAATTACTTTTAAAAATCAAATATCTTCCCATAACATGAAAACACACTTATCTTTAAAAATACAGTTTATTGATATAAGTCATTTCTATAGAGTATATTTGAGAGTGTGGTTGTAATTATTTTTTAAAATGTTTTTTTACTCGGAAATATATTAAAATAATATATTTTTTATTTTTAAAAAATTATTTTTGATATCAATATATTAAAATAATTTAAAAATATTAAAAAAAATATTAATTTAAAACAAAAAAAATAAAAAAAAATTAAATTTTTTTAAAAGTATTTTTAAAACGTAAAATCAAACACAAAAATACTAATTGATTCAAGCAAACCGATTCCGTCTCTTTCTAAGTTTGAGATACACTCAATCGCATTGGCACATGATTTTTATTAATTAATTAATTTATGTTTTATGTATTATTTCTTTTTTGGGTTTTGCTTAGAAGCAACATCCAATTCACGAATTGACTTGTGAAATATACAATTCATGCAATTATTATTATTATTTAAAAATTAAAAAGAAATATTTTAATACATTTTTAAAATCTTATACCATAAAAGTCCCTTTGGACTTTTATGTTCCTTGAAATGCTAGCAAGGCTAAAAGAGGCACTGTTGACGAATCTACATCGCTTTCAAATCTTTGAAGAATGGGAGGTGTTTTATATATATATATATATAATGCTAAAACTTGTGTTAAACGTTTTTAGATCAATTATCTATCACACACTTTCCTTCAATTGCCAGATTAGTTAGAAAAACAAATTTAATAAATTATACAAAAATTATTGGAGCTCTCTTGTTTTTTGCATGTGATTCATTCAGACAGTCAAAGTGAACAACACTGTCTTGAAACCCCAGAGTTAGATTTGTTTTCTTGATCATCTGCTAGAATTCAAGATTGGTAAGTTAAGTTTGGTCATGCTTCTCTGCTCCAGGAAACATGGTAAGTTGATCATCTTTGTTTCTTTTGAACATTGACTGATTGCTGGTATTCAGTAAGGTCTCGTCATGACTATTCCTAGTGGAAGTGGGGTGCCGGCACCAATGCTTGAGGTTTGTGCTCTCAAGCTTTGTTTCATTGATATAGTAATGATGGGGTGATGGGATTTCTTCCAAGTAATGAAGTAAAACATGGCATTGACTCAATTTATGTGATATTGGCCAGGGAAAACATAAAGCCATTATAGTTTGTTGGTTTCTTGGACTTGGATCTCTTGTCTCATGGAACAGTATTCTAACCATTGAAGATTACTACTATGATTTGTTCCCCGTACGTATCTCACTGTTATCTTCTAGTATTTGTTTTTGAAGCTAAATTTTCTGACATTAGTTATATTCATCCTGGCTTTACTGGTGTGCTAGATTTTTCAATCCTGTTAAAGCTAGAAAAGCTTATATGTTCACTTAGGAATGCATTGAAAGGGTTTGATTTTAAGGTTGACTGTTTCTTTTCTACCCTTCAAAATTTAGGGAAAATCTTCAGCAAATAGTCAACTAGATTCAGTGTAGGATAGATTTGACTTTCTATCTCGTCCATATTAGATGGTTGTGCTTGCTAGTGGGGGATTAGCATATTCTTTGATTTTGTGATAACTGAGCGAAGATTGATGGTCTGACTGATCATCCATCTGAGTATTTAGTAGTTGAAGTTTTATGTCTCACCACAATCTCAATATTTTGGATGGCAAAACTGTCTATCTGACAGTGCTTTACTTTCTGTTTGAAGAAATACCATCCTTCAAGGGTACTTACTCTTGTTTATCAACCGTTCGCCATTGGAACAATGGCGTTACTGACATATAAAGAGGCAAAGATCAATACTAGAAAGCGGAACATAGCAGGGTACATGCTCTTTGCTGCAAGTACGCTGATGCTCATTGTTGTAAGTACTGTACATGTCATCTTCTCTTTTTATAGTTTAATTTGTCTCATCCAATCCAATTCATCTTTCGGTTCTGGTAATATCCGTGACAGGTGGATTTAGTCACTTCAGGGGAAGGAGGAGTTGGACCTTATATTGGTATATGTGCAGTCGTCGCTGCTTTAGGAGTTGCAGATGCTCATGTTCAAGGTGGAATGGTTGGAGACTTGTCTTTCATGTGCCCTGAATTCGTCCAGGTAATAACACCTCGTAGAATTCTTGTAATGTTGTTCAAGAGCTTATAACTCTATTCTGGATTTTGAAAGAATTTTCCGATATTAAAGCATGTTGTTTTTTGTACTGCAGTCTTTCTTTGCTGGGTTGGCAGCATCGGGGGCTTTGACTTCTGCTTTGAGGCTACTGACGAAAGCAGTGTTTGAGAAGTCTAAAAATGGTCTACGAAACGGAGTTAGTAAGTCACATTTTCTTTGACCAATACGAGACTCATTGGCTTTCACTACTCTTTCATAAATATCATTTGCACCAGAGCTTCAGATTTTTAGGTTTACATATCTAGTCCACATGAATGTAATATGAATCTTGGTATATGACCTGCCTTTGATGCTAGAGACTTGATTGATATATTACTTGATTACCAATTCTTGCAGTGTTATTTTTGGCAATGTCTACTTTCTTGGAGTTTCTATCTGTTCTGCTGTATGCATTTCTCTTCCCTAGACTACCAATAGTGAAGTACTATCGTGCAAAGGCAGCTTCAGAAGGATCAAAGACTGTTTCAGCTGACCTTGCAGCTGCTGGCATCCTAAAACCTGAAAACCAGGAGGTGCTGCATTTTCCTTTTAATGTTTTTACCTGGTCTGTTTGGTGTTCAAAGAAATTTGTTTCTGATCCTTAAGGCATATCAGTTTAGGGCACTCTTGCACGCTGCAGACGATGACAAACACCCGGAACGGTTGAGTAACAAAGAACTATTCCTCCAAAATACAGATTATGCACTTGACCTGTTTCTCATATATGTGCTGACACTGTCGATTTTTCCTGGGTTCTTATATGAAGACACTGGTAAACACCAGTTGGGCTCATGGTAAGTGCTCATCCATGGCACAGCATAATTCATTTAAAAAGAACTTGAAAACAATTTTTCTCCCTTCTTCTTCTTCTTCTTCTTCTTCAATTTCCTTGTTGTCCCGCATCAAGCAGGTGACTGTATCCAATGTTCCTTGCTATATCCATGCTTCAACTGCAATTTCAGTTTCCTTTCTGAGATTTCTTTCAACGCAGAATACATACTTGGCCAAACTTGATAATAAAGTATGATCTAGGAGTAAATTCTCATGATTGGTGATTTTCCAGGTATTCTCTTGTTCTGGTTGCAATGTTCAATGTGTGGGATCTTATATCAAGATATATTCCTCTTGTGGAATGCTTGAAGCTGGAGTCTAGAAACGGTCTCATGATTGCTAGTCTTTCTCGTTTTCTGCTCGTTCCTGCCTTCTTCTTCACAGCAAAATATGGAGATCAGGGATGGATGATCATGCTAACCTCTTTCCTGGGATTAACAAATGGTTATCTCTCAGTTTGTGTCCTGACAGAGGCGCCAAAAGGTTACAAGGTTAGTCCATCTACATGCAATTATGTACAAAATGTTCATGTGATGGCACTACATGAAAAATGGCTGGTTAAACTGCTCTTTTGGTTTTGTAGGGGCCTGAACAAAATGCGCTGGGCAATCTGCTTGTGCTGTGCTTATTTGCTGGCATTTTTGCAGGGGTTGTCCTTGATTGGCTGTGGCTCATAGGCAAATGATTCCTGAAGAGCCGAGTCTCTGTGCAACTGAGTGAATTAGAAAGTTGATTCCTTTGCCTCAATTTTGCAAGATTGGACCCATAATTATGCTAAAAGCCTTTCCTCTATCTGGGACAACAACAGAATCACCTACTGACATCCCACACACCATGATGATTCTGAAGGAACCCTAAGAGTAGATAGTTGGGCTTGATATGCTTGTTTAGCTACGTTTTCAGTCATACCACGAGCATCTTATGCTAATAATTATGATATTGGTCTGTCTTGCAAGAACCAACACACCTATTTTCATGATACATAACTAAGAAAGAAAGACAAATACATATGCAATATGAAAACTGAAAGAAAATTAGATTTGTAAACAGTTTTCTTACGCAAACCATTCTCGGATAGGACAAATCCCTTCAGATGGGCCGAATAAGATGTCTTTGTCATAAAACTCAATCTTTCCTCCTCGAGGGTTCAAATTTCAGTCCATTCTGGTGAATTCCCTAATTTAATAATAGATAGTAATGGATTATTGACCCGCTATTTCTCTTAATGTAAAAGAAATATAAATATTGTTAAAATGTTTTCTAATAAAAAAAAATTATAGACTAAAATTATGATATATATTGGATGATATTTTTTTTAAGAAAATATTATTACAGTAATATATTATATGATATTGTTTTTGAAATATTGAGATGATAATATATTGGATTGACCCAGTTAACTTGTTAAATTTATGATTTAAGTCATGATAACATGATAATTCTATAAAAAAATAAATCAAAATAAATTATAAAAATTATATCTTAAACAACTTAATTTTAAGAGAGATAAAACTCATATTTTAAAGTTAATTTACTTAAAAAAAAAAATTAAACCAACTACAGCGCAGTGTACCCGGTAAAGGAGTTTGTATGCTAACAAAATATAAAAAAAACATCAGCTGATAATTTTGCAAGGAGTAGATAATAGCCATGACTACTACTGTTAAGGGCATTGAGGCTCCAACAAGGCTTGAGGTTTGTGCTCGAACTTTGCCATAATCAGTAAAAGAACTATATTTATTCAATTTCTTGGAGTCCAGGGAAAAAACATAAAGCGTTGCAAGTTTGGTGGATTCTTGGACTTGGGTCCTTGTAGCGTGGAACAGATTGTTTACCATAGAAAAATTTTAGCATAGGGCATCTAAAACAATCTTAAGCTGGTTTCTTGTATCATGCGGTGCAAACCGTGTTTTTAAAAAAAATTATTTTTTTTTGTTAAAATTTAATATGTTTTGAATTGTTTTGATGTGTTGATGTTAAAATTAATTTTTTAAAAATAAAAAAATATTATTAATATATATTTTAATATAAAAAATCATTTAAAAAACAATCACAATTACACTGATAAGTAGTTAATAGAGGAATCTTATCGCTGCTATGTGATTTTCTTACATGTTTTTGACACACAGTCATGCTAGATGAGCATCCCACAAAGAGATCTGCTAGGGAATGTTGTCATGCCGATGTAAATTGAGAAGGCCTTTTGGCAAGTGATACCAAAAGAGAGGCCAAATGGTGATCTCACGCGCTAATACCACCGAAATGAATCAAAACACATCAAAGACTTAGGGCACAGCCTGACACGACATGGTGCTCAGTGCAAATCTTCTAATACAGTTCCAAAATATCTACTTCGAATATGGTTTTAAATTGGATTGTACAGTTTAACAGTAAAAGGACTGCTTGGATATTCTTACCGGAGTAATTATTATTTCGAGAAAGA
>Ga0325405_1006138_pt1 | contig 12150 bp, 6 predicted proteins | sample PopdelMetagenome_21_FD_205663 | JGI IMG/M metagenome (GOLD analysis project Ga0325405, IMG submission 205663) | Populus deltoides microbial communities from Bellville, Georgia, United States - Xylem-Control-R2 | ecosystem: Host-associated > Plants > Phyllosphere > Stem > Wood/Secondary xylem...
GATCTAATTATTTGTTTATGACCTAACATTTATAAAAACTCAAGTGGCCCAAATAATATTTTTTTTAAAACGAATACGTGGGTATTGACATGGATAACACGTTTAATTTTGGTACAAAGAAATGCAGCCATCAATTTTTTTTTTTTAAAAAAACGAAGCCAGCATTAGATGAAAATATTGCCCATTGATCGTATAAAGAGCAAGTGATTCGACGCCGATGATTGGATCACATCTATAAAGTTATTCACTACTCATAATTTACTCTGCTCCAAGGCTCCAACCATATTCAGAGCACCAAAGAAACAGTACAAACTCTCTCTTTTTCCCTCAAAACCTTCTTGGTCACTTACTGTCTTTAAGAATCCATCAGCTCATAACACTTAGGAATCACTTCTTGGCTTTAAGAATATATCAGCTTACAACACGTAGGAGCATAACAGTTACTAACGTCTCCTTTCCCTTTTCTCTCCTTTCTCTTCTGGTGTTTTCTTCTTCGGTTAAGACAAACTAACCATTTGCATGCGTCAGTCTTGTTTCTTTGTAAGGAAAGACATTTAAAGACAAGCACTTTCAGAGAGCTTTCAGGATCTGATAAATGGCTGAATTTGGAGGGAAATGGAGGGGTTTGAAATCGGTGTTGATGGTTTTGATCAACTTTTTGTTAGCTTTTGTGTTTGTTTCAGCTGAACGAGGCTTGACACGTGAAGCAACATCTGCAAGAACGGATGAAACTGGAGATTCTGTATCAAGTTATGTTCTCAATGCTGTGAGTTGTTTATGGCAGCCTGATCAACGAGGTTATCAACATGTTTGGCCGGTAAAAATCCTGCTACCCTTTTCTCAAAGAACATTTAGTGTTCATTAAAATAAAAAGAAATGAAAAGATGCATGGGTAACTTTCTATGCACTGGTTATTTAATTAGTCGATCGGTAGCAGATATGTAGAAGGCACATCTTTTTTTGTTGGATTGAGTGCTTATTTTGTGGATGGAATCAAAAAGTGCTTGACTGTATGGTTTTTGGTTTAATTGTTGATTAAGACTTTATGCGAGTTTGATATATATGAATGTTTTTGCGAGCAGGAAATGAAATTTGGTTGGCAAATTGTTTTGGGTTCAATCATTGGATTCTTCGGTGCTGCCTTTGGGAGTGTAGGTGGTGTTGGTGGCGGCGGCATTTTCGTTCCCATGCTTAGCCTAATTATTGGGTTTGATCCTAAATCTGCAACAGCTATTTCTAAATGTAAGAAACCATCGAATTTTCTGTGTAAATATGGGTTCCTTTGTTTTTAAGCCACTCTTCCCCATTATAGAAAAAGGAAAACCTTTTTGATTCATGTGGTTAGTTCAGCTTACGGAAAATTAACCTATCTACTGTGATTTATCAATTTGACTAATGGGTTTGTGTGAACAGGAACGCAACATTCACAAAGGCTTGTTTGTGAGAAAATTTCATGTGTTACTAGCAAGTAATGGATTTTAGTGTATATAATTTTGGCAGGTATGATTATGGGTGCAGCAGTTTCAAGTGTATACTATAATCTTAAGCTAAGGCACCCAACGATTGACATGCCCATTATTGACTATGATTTGGCTCTGCTCATCCAACCAATGCTTATGCTTGGTATTAGTCTTGGTGTTGCTTTAAATGTGATTTTTGCAGACTGGATGGTCACAGTACTGCTCATTGTTCTTTTCACAGGTAAATGTTAGCTGAATTTCATTCCCATTCACTCATGTTAATTTCTTTCTTCTAATTCTTTTTGCTGATTGCAAATTGTTTGTAGTTACATCAACAAAGGCATTCTTCAAGGGCGTTTGAAACATGAAAAAAGGAAACAATAATGAAACGTGTAATCTCATCAACCTGTTCTTAATTTATGCTTAGGGTTTGTGCCTGCACAAACTGCATTTTGAACTGAACTCCTTTCATTGCCTATGAAAGGAATGCTCTATGACTAGACTTCTGCATGCATGGTTATGTGTTAAAAACATGTAAATTTAAGTCTAACCATTTGAATCACACCTTTTGCTCCCATTATAGGAGGCTGCGAAGCATTTGGAGTCCAATGGTGAGTTCACTACCTCTTTCCTTTTTTTTTTCTTTTTCCGGGAAGTCCAGCAAGTGATCCCTGCTCGTCAATATCTTTCTCAGGTACCGATGCTGGGGAAGTGGAATACAAGCCTCTTCGTGGCGGCCCGAGCAACAGCCCTCAAAAGGAGACCAAGGAACTAGAGGTGAGAATACTTTGTTAGCTGAAATCAGCATCAAAGAGTCCTCAAAACTAACACAATTTATTACTGTAGATCACTGTTTTTGAGAATGTTTACTGGAAGGAACTTGGACTTCTTGTTTTTGTTTGGGTTGCATTCCTCGTGCTGCAGATTGCAAAGGTTTTGTTGTGCTTTGATTTCATTCTACCTTTTTTTTCCTAGCTTATATTAAATCAATGTCTAAATGATGAGAGATCCTGATCTTTTGCTCGCAGGAGAGTACATCTACCTGTTCGATAGGATATTGGGTGTTAAACTTGTTACAGGTACTTTTATCGCAGTAGTGGTCTCTATCCTCTCATCTTTTTGTGCATTTATGTTTGTGCCTGCATGTGAATCTAGTAATGGTAACGATGTAATGATCTTGCATGTTTGGGAATTGATTTTTGAATTTTTGAATTTTATATTTGATGTGAAAATTTTTAAATAAAATTATTTGAGAGTTTTTATAGACATACATAAAGTAGAAGCTTCATTAAATTTATTTACTTTCATGTTTGCAAGGTATTTCCTGCAATTCCTTTTTCATTGTCCTTCCTTATCACAATGATGACAAATATCCTTGTTTTTCTTGAGGTTTTTAGCAGGTTTGTTTGCTTTAAAGACATCATTTTTATTCTTTTTGTCCTTGTTATTAGACATTTTAGAAGACTAAACAAGAAGAGCTGAACTTTTTTTCCTTCTTAAGAGTCCCTTCAACAATCATAAACATATTAAACAATTCACGCAATGTACTATCCAACTTGTTCATATAATAGTTTATAATGAATTACAAAAAGCGTTAGGGTAATAACTACAAGACTAAGTTAACACTTCACTTATGATCCATGACAAAACCCAATTGACTCAATTTCTCAATATAGCTTATCATTTGCAAAACAGAGGTATTCACCGAAGAACTATTTGTCATCTTGCAGTAGATCAATTTCTTAGAGGTCTCATATCTCTCAATTCTACTAGTCTCATTAAACAATTATTTGATATGCATAATTATAGTATAAACATCCATTTTCTCATGTTGTTTATAAAATTCAGGTGACGTACTAGCTAACTTTACATATGTAGCATGTTCATCGTCATCAATATGATGTTGATTTTCATTTCTAACTTCTTTTCCAGCATCATCAGCGAGGGCATTTGGAATTAAATTTTCAAGAACATGCAACCTATTTTCTTGCTTAAGAACAATTCTTATATTTCAGTGTCAATCTAAGAAATATGATCTGGTCAATTTGTTAACATAAAGTTTGCTTCGTAGAGATATTTTACTACTCATTTTAATCTACTAACTTATTTATATAAAGATAGAGCGTTTTAGTTTCATGGATACATATTTAAATTCAAATTTAGATAAGGTTTTTAATCCTAATTTGGTCTTCATTTTTTTTTCTTGTAAATTAATAGCCCTTATTAATTCAGGAAATCTTGTTTAGATTTTCCTAGTAGGCTAGGATCCCATTTAATTTATGTGACCTTGAGTGACTCATCAAATCAAAATAAATTAAATTAAGTAGATAATATATTTTATCAATTACATCTCTATGTGATTCCTAGATCAGTTAGGTGAAAACTCTTTGTCTAAACATATCTTATATGTTTTGCCTAACCCATACCTCTAACTTTATATGATTATAAGTGACTTATTCAAATCATACAAGTTACTTAAGTAGGACCTGATTTTATAGCATTAAACATATTCGATTAACGATCATCTTGGACAACTCGGACAACTCAATAAATTATCCATGAATAGAATTCTGGTTTTATAAGTACAAAATTGAAAGGAAATTATTCATGTTCTCAACATGTACTTAATATATTAATGATGGATTTATTATTAATTAATTAGGTCTTATACATAACATGACATAAAAAAATATACATTTCATACATAACAATTTATATATAAATATACACCTCTAGCATGCCATTCTAATTGAATGATTACAAACATATCTAAACTAATCCCCTCAAACCATTGAAAGAAATTAGGTGGTCAAAACTTAGGTAGCAGCTGTAAATCTTCATAAGTCCTTTGCAAGCATCATTGTTCTATCCTTCATCACTATTCTTTCTTCATTTTAGATTACAAAATAATTTTCCTTTCTAAGTTCTTACATTTCTAAATTATATAAAATTTACATAATTAATTAAGAAATCTCAAGTTATATTCAAGAGAAATTAGATGAGAAAAGAATTTTACAACCCAGAAGAAAAATAAAAAAGAGAGGCAAAACACGCATGCTTTATTTAATATTATAATCATTCAACCATAAAAACACAATCACATTAGTCTTTAATGTCATAATCACCCATCATGTATAAAAACATTTTAATATTATGATAAATTACATTGCATGTTTCAATTCTAATTATTGGCTTTATGTGCTACTATGAAATAATATTTCTAACACATAAAAATATTCAATCAAATCTAATTTGATATTTTCCCAAACAAAACCAATTTTATTTAACAAAAATTCCATGACAAACATTTTTTAGAATTTAATAAGAAAATTAATCAAATGAAATATTTAATTAATATCCTAAACTATTTTAGGATTAATTAAATAAAATTTTTAGGCTTAAAAACTCTCTTTGTTTTAGAAAAATTATTTTTAAAAAACATTATTTCATCAAAAAATTTAATTAAATCCTAATGCAATCAAGATATTACAAAACTTAAAAATTCAATTTATTCCTAATCCTATTAGAAAAATTAATTCTATAATCAATTTAATAGAGGTTTCAATTTTAAAATATAAAATTAAGATTTTATACAAGGAGGAGCAGAATTATAATTCTATCCTAAAAGCCAACATATAATAAGGAATAAATAGCCAGGGTAAATTCATAAATTAAACCCCCAAAACCCAATTGTAAATAATTATAAATGATAGGGGTATAATCATAATTTTACCTTTTAACTCTCTTTCTTCATGCTTTGGCCTGCACTACCAGTGGCTGGAGTAACACCAGCCAACACTACCACCGTAAGCCAGCAACGCAAGGGACTACCTCTTATGTTGGGCTTCCACTACCGCCAATAGCAACCCATAGGCTGCTGCCTCTAGCACTTATGGTAGCCACCCAATTGTTTTTTAAGATTTCAGTCAGATTCAAGAAATCCGACTAGATCTAGCTGGAACAATAGAGAATATCCTTTTTTTATTAGAAAATCACAGAGAAAAAATAATGTTGCATATAAAATTAATTCAAAATTAACGCCAATAATATTTGAAACATGCAAATAACAACCCTAATTGTATAACGATGGCTTTGATACCACTATTGGGTTCCCGAATGTCATACATGCAACATAAACAATAAAACAAAATTATTCGGGAGTCTCTAGGATTTCATTAGACATATCTAGAGTTGTTTAGAGATTTATTACCTGAAGATCATATTTCCTTAGGCTTTGAATAATTCTTTAAAGGTTGGGTTGTCGCAAATTACAAATCGTTTAATTGTGCGGCCTCCAACGGTAATCCACATGAACCATCAATAAAAAATCTCTTACCTCCTTATTTAAGAGAGAGGAATTGCTATGCCTAAAATACTAGCTTTTTATTATGTGACTTACGTAGTTTTTTCTATCTAACAAACAACCGCTTAAAAATAAGAGGCATAACTTACTATTTATAGGAAAATATAAAAAACCCTATAAATTAACAAAATATCAATTTGCCCCCTCAATAATATCCATATATTAATTCAAAATAATTTTAGAAATTAATTCAATCAAGTCTTTACTTGATTTTTCTATGTCTAGAAATATAGTTCATGTATAAATTATATTCTAGTCCTTAATTTCTAAAATATATTTTAATCAATTCATACTTAATTAAATCATCCTAGTTTGATTTTTGACTAATGGTTCTTAATGTCTATGACCCATTAGATTCTTAATATGTTGGCCCAAATATAAATTATAATTATAATTAAATATGATTAAATAAATTAAATAATTTAATTTATTATCAATTCAATAATTGATTAATTTATATTTGAAGATCGTCTAGCAATGTGTCATGATCCCCCAAATATTAGAAAAGTCATTAGTGGTTTGACTTAACATTTCAATGACTAGTTTCTCAGTGTAATTACTATCATGTCATCAATAATGTTCTAATTTAACATTAAAGTATGGAGTATGACTGCCATATTAAATCATATTTATTCTCTACATAATAGTCATTAATCATTTGAATAAGATTTGAAATCCTTTTCAAATCTCATTTCATATTGGCAAAAGATTTCTCAGTTAATAGTATTTGAGAATAGATGGAACATTTTTTTTAAATTCACCTAGAGTGATGAATCCTTTCTTGATTACTCAAGTACCTTTATATAGTTCATATTATACCCAATATCTGCCCTTTTTCTACCTCGATTATGATAACATGTAACAAGATCATATCATAACATTTTTTTTTTTATATAAGATAACTTAGAGATCTCAAGTATAAGGATCACTTACACAACCGTCACGTGAGCCTTTTTAAACATAGATGATTTCTCCATATGAAATTCTCATGCGGGTCAGTTTACTGTACATGTCTTATAACAAGTATCTACATATTAGTTCTAAGTATCCTTTATACCTAAGTTTATGAGAATAATTGTTTTATTTTATAAAGAAAAGAATATAATATGTATCAGTCTTTAAGGCTCTAATAAATGCCCAATATTTAAGAGAGCATCGACTATGAACATTTTAGAAATAATGTTTTGATTCAATAGGAATCCCATAATTATAACAACGTTATAATTTTCTTTGCAAAATATTTTTATCTCATGAACTTTATCTTTACTCTAGATTTATAAATCAAAAATTTGATTTATTAATCTAATATTATATGAATATTAAAAATAAATTAAGCTTTTATTAATAATAAAAATATATTTATATTAATATAATAATAATACATGTAACCAACCAATTAGCTATAGGGAATATTAAACTAACATTGATATCACAGCATCTGTCCTTCTCTTTAGTAAAACAGTTGGAAAATTTGTTTGAATCATCCTTTCTGTGGTTTCCAGATCCCAGTTTCTCTTGGGGTTACACTCTATGAAGTAGTCAGCCTGTACAAGGGACGCAGAGTAGTTGCATCCAAGGGAGATGAGGGCACAAATTTCAGAGTCCTTCAGCTCATGACCTATTGTGCCTTCGGTGTGCTGGCTGGAGTAGTAGGCGGGCTGCTTGGATTAGGTGGAGGATTTATTATGGGTCCACTATTTTTGGAGCTCGGAGTCCCTCCTCGGGTTAGCTTGCTTTGTTTCATTAGATGCTCGAAAGAATAAAAATGAATAAGTTCGCAATCACCATAATTCTGAACCTGCTGATCAAGTCCTTCTTGTTAATCATAATGGCTGGCTTTGTGAACTTGATTAAGTTTGCATGGTAGTTTTGATGTTGCCTTAGCATGGAATTCAGCTATCCAGCTTCTGCTCTGAGAATAACCAGGATAAGTTAGCAAAATGATTTGCGAAGCAGATTTACCCGTGGCTGGCTAGCGAGCATATTCATGGCTTCTGTTTTAACTTAACCAAAGACTTCCGCCATACTCCTTAGAATTATCTGTATTTATTCCTGATATCAGTATCTGTGGACATTTTCTGAATTATGACTAAACTTAAAAATCATACTCTTTAGAATTATATGTTGGCAGGCAGGCCACAAGGCCATATGAAGGGCAAAATAATCTTAATTGCTTCACGACTTGTGTCCAGGTCTCAAGTGCGACTGCCACCTTTGCCATGACTTTCTCGTCATCCATGTCTGTTGTAGAATACTACCTTCTGAAACGTTTTCCTGTTCCTTATGGTAAGAGTGCACACAACGTCCATACAACTTCTCTTACAAGTTTAATCTGCTTTTTCTCTTAGCCTCAGCAATCTAAAGACGTTATTTTCCAAAAGTATATTGGAATGTAGTTTGTGTGCGTTCCAATGGACTTACATATTTCAAATCTTCTGGCAGCTGTTTACTTTGTCGTTGTTGCTACATTTGCTGCGTTCATTGGGCAGCACATTGTGAGAAGGTTGATCATTGTGTTTGGAAGGGCTTCTCTTATCATCTTTATTCTAGCTTTTACTATATTTGTCAGTGCAATTTTACTAGGTGAGTTCTTCTATTTCTTATTATTTAGGGCCTGGAATTATGATCTAAATTCTTTTTGGAAATTATTATTATTTTGTAAATTTGTAAATTTTTATTGAAATAAAAAATCATTTACATAAAATATGATCACATCATTGCTCATGATTATTGACTAGATTGACTTTGAAAACAACAACTAATTTATATATACTTAAGACTTAATTTGTGAGATGATCAACCTCAGTGACATCGACTTGAGATCTCTGGGTTCTTTTGTTCACCTTTATTTCTGAAACCTTGATCAAGTGTCCAATCTTGTTGTAAATAAAGTATTTTTCATTGAACTTCTTGGCAATTCCTTTTCTTTTCATAATAAGCTTTTTCTTTTTATTTTTATTGTGGAATCTCACCACCTGTTCCATAATAATTTCTTTAAAGGCACTAAAAGAGTTGACTCTTTTTTTGGACAACTTATTGTCCACTTCTATTCTCAATCTTAAAATGAAGTCTTCAACCCCCATTTCCTTGCACTTGTGTTTAAGATAGTTCTTGATTTTTTTTTAAGATGATGATAATCTTTCAATAATTGCAGACACGTGAAATGATTCATTTAGTGACATACCTTTAGCATGTATATCATACAAGATGAGTTGAAACTCTTAAACTTAGCTCATAATAGTTATTGAATCAACCATTTTGAAACCTAGAAATTACTAACTATGAATTTCATCATGTTGGCGTCTTTAGCATTATACTTCTTGTCCAAAGCTTCTCATAATGCCTTTGCACTTTTAATTGAACTATGCACACCATCTAATGTATTGTCTAGTCCGTTCAAGATGTAGTTTTTGCACATGACATTATTGTGATACTAAGCATCCATAATTGTCATTGTAGTGGGATCATATTCATCATCTGATAGTTTTGGCACTTCTTCGGTCAAGAACTTTGTCAAACTTAAGGTGGCCAAATAAAATATCATCTTTCATTGCCACCTCTTAAAATTCATTCCATTAAACTTTTCATGTTTCTCATCATGCACCACAAAAGAAGGTGGTAGAATCTTCAATACCAAAGTAGTACTTGTCGAAACAACATTAAATGAGATAACTAATTCTTAGGTAGAAGACATTATAAGATCTAAAAATAATAATAGCAAACAATTACACCTTAAAATTGTTGGAAATTATTATTATTTGGTAAATTTTTAAATACTTGTTAAATGAAAAATCACTTGCATAAAATATGATCACATAAAAATAAACATGCATAAGATTTTAAAGATTTAAGCATAGGATTTATATAATCAACAAATATATGTGTGTGTGTATTATGCAACATAACAATTATTCAATCAAATAAATATTGAATTGAAAAACATGCTCTTAATAAAAGTTTAGGAGACTTGTTGAAGACAATCAAAAGGAAATAAGGAACTTGACATTGTTGTCAAAGATTGAATTCTTTGTTCTTAAGGTGTAATTATCTGTCACTTAGTGTAAACAATCCCAATGTAATTGCCTCCAAAGAATTCAATACAACACCTAGGAAAGATGCAGTCTATAAATTTAATGGAATGAACTTAATTTTCTCTCTACAAAAATGGATTCTTAAGATCTAGAGTAAAAAAAAAAAAAAAAGAAGAACAAGTCATAGAAAATACAACAACAAAGAAAGAAAAGAACTCAAGAAATTTCTTTATTCCCTTTCCACCCATCCAAGACACCTATTTATAAGACTTGAGAACCAAAATATCAATTACTCATAGTTCAAATATTCATAATTCATGAATTCTTATTAATTATGATGAATGTTCATTAATAACTATTTATGAATGTTCACAGTTCATGAAAATTCATAAATGCATTCACTCTTTTCACATCATAATTAATGTAGTGGTTCATGTATTAAGACATTTTAAAGATATAAAATTATGATCAAACATGAACTTAATAGAAAAAAATATTTTTGGTTAATCAAACTCAAGCCCAAGTTTATAAGCTCACAAACCTACTGCTCAATCTATAAAAATATTTTGCATTTTAAACTTTTGTTATCTAAAAGTTCTCTAAGAATAATTTCTTATACAATTTTGATTGATTTTTAAAACATGTGAGTATTACATGTTAAAATACTCATGATCCAACATGATTTTAACCTCAATTGTGAGTGACTAGCCTTAAAAATACCCAATACATGTTTTATAAAATCAATTTCAACAATCCTTTGAACTTTATGAATTTCTAAAATAACATTCCTTACTTCCTTTGGTAGGTGGTTTTGGCATATCGAACATGATTGGAAAGATTCATCATCAAGAATACATGGGATTTGAAAACCTCTGCAAGTATGATGGCTAGCAATTTCTTACAGTTTAAGTTCTGTTTGACATATTTAAATTTGCTTGTGTTGTAATTTATTTAACGAGGCTATAAAAAAAACTGTTGTATGCTCCCTACCAACTCTTGGGCTTTAGTTGGAGGGATGTAGAAGTAAACATAAAAATTTGATTTTCTCAAAAACTTGTAAATGCTTTCCATGTCATACTCAACAACGTTGTTTGTGAGAAACATTAGTTGTGATGAGATACATTGAAAGCATAACATTTGATTTTGTTTCACAATCATAATTCCTACTAATAAATGTTGAGTTTATTTTTTAAAATAGTACAAATGACATTTTTTTTTTTGCAAAGTGGCATAGTTAGAAAAAAAAAAAGGTGCACAATTTAGATAATTGCATCAAAGGAAGTAGTGCAATAAATAAAAATTAAATAGTTTATGTTATTTTCAATAGCACACTGCACTGCTAAAGTTAGTGCAACATAATTCGTTGTGCTATTTCAAAAAGTGAAATCTAATTTTTGTGTTCCTATAGGAAAACAAATAAATAAAGGGTTGTGTTTTTAAAAATAGCGCAGCTCTTATACATATATATAATATTTTAAAGATTGTATAATTGGAATAGTAGCTTTGTTGTATAAATGAAAATAACACCTTTAATAGTGTAACCTATTAAATTTTTATTAGTTATGTTATTTTAAGGAGTCCAAATACTTAGAACTATACTACTTTCTCAATTTGTTTTTCATAAATATCGCACATATGTGGCGTCGCGATAATTATCCTCATGGATCAAGATTTTTGATGGTGTGGAAAAAAAACAAGGAACTCTTGTTCTTTTTTATGGTTTAAAAGATTTGGAGTAGTTACCTATTATTTTGTGCATTAAGAACCTTAACTAGTCTTCAAAGTCTGGATAAGGGGATCACTTGTGTATAGGGAGCACAATTTTTTTTATCATTATTGTTATATTCACTTATAACTTTAGGAATCTCAATATCATCTTCAACTTTAAAAGGTCTATGAGGTTCATTCTCTATAGATAGCCATAAATCATAATCAATAAATTTAAGATAGATAATCATTCTAGCTTTCCAATATGTATAATCATTACCATAAAAAAAAATATAGTCTAGATATAGATGATCTTTCATTTTGGAGATTATAACTAGTGGTTTCCATTATACTCAAAGTCTAAGTAAACTTTATAAATAAAAATTAAGCTTTGATACTAATTATTGTTCAAGAATTATAGCAACTATAACACCTAAGAGGAGGGTGAATAAGGTATATCACTAATATTTACAAATAATATAAATTACTTCAAATAAACATAATAACCAACAATATAATTGAAGTGTTTAAAGTAAAGAGATAAGGGAGAGAATTTGTAAACTTGTTTTTTCATGATTTAAGAAGTTTA
>Ga0325405_1006144_pt1 | contig 12135 bp, 4 predicted proteins | sample PopdelMetagenome_21_FD_205663 | JGI IMG/M metagenome (GOLD analysis project Ga0325405, IMG submission 205663) | Populus deltoides microbial communities from Bellville, Georgia, United States - Xylem-Control-R2 | ecosystem: Host-associated > Plants > Phyllosphere > Stem > Wood/Secondary xylem...
AGAGATTTAGCTTATATTCTGTCTTGCAATTGCAGGTGTGATGAACAGTTTGTTTTCGGTTTATGGTGAATATTCTCTTGTTCTTCTATTGTCCTTTTAATTAACCATGCGCCATTAATATAATTATTGATAATTTGATTCTATCTGACCAATATAAATGGTCTGCAGATATTTATGACGATCTAATATCCCGAAGAGTCCACACCAGTGATGCTGAGAAGTTCGCAGAAATATGCCCTTGCCCTTGTACCGGTGTTGGTTGGGGAGTCATTTGGTGAGCTTTTAACGTTTGACAGGACCATAAAAGGTTGATAGAGTCAATGTCTGATAAGGGAGTTTGTGCACTTTTAACAATTCTGCATTTCCTTTTTCTGTGTGTGACTTCAATTGCAGGGGAATAATCTCATTTGTATTTCTGAGTGCATCCATATATCTTGGACTGGTCATCTTATCCTGAGGTATAGCCTACTTTTGCAATGATTTGATTTTTTGAACTTTTTTTCTATTATTATTCTTTATGGACTATTGGAGTTGTGTGATTTGGAATTTTGGCATTGCAAGTCATCTATAATAAGGTCATGAGAAACAGAAATGAAGCTCTTACAAATGTTGAAAAATTCCATTGAGTGTGACATGCGTGATTAATATGAAGTTTATAGAAATAAGAACCCCATTTAAGAATGCTTCGCCTAAATGAAGAACGGGAAGAGATCTAAACGCCTTGGAGAAAGTCTCAATAAGTTCTCCATGGAAATCATGAATTATAGGCTTTTTTCCAGTTTTTGGATGCAACAAGTTTAATTTACTTCATGGCTGGAGTCACTGTTAGATCTTTGAAGTGTTTAGCATTATTGAATTATATTTGCTACTCTCATTTGAACCGAGTATTGTGAGTTTTGCTTCCTTCATTGAGCTTTCTTTGTACTATCTGAGTGTCTGTTGAAGTACAATGTCAGCGGAATATAGGAGAGTTATTAGTAATTTGAGGATTATTCATGGGGAAATTTCCACTTTGAGCTTAATTATCTAATGTTCTTTACTTAAAGTTCAATCATAGACCCTGGCCTGTAGCATCTGTAGAATCACCATGATTGATATCTTCAAGTTCTCCTAATTCCCCTTTACATTTCCAGGTCCAGACTCCAGACTCATGATCCAAGACATTATGTATTGGAATGGCTCCTGTGCATGATATTTCTTCAATTTTGAAACATTATATATTGGTGGTCCTGCCAATCTTGTTTATCCCTTAATTCTTTTGCCCTTGTATCTAGGGTAATTAGTAGGCTATGATGATTGGTTTGAATTATTGCTTTGTAGAAAATTGATATCATTGTACTCACTTTCAATTGAATTGAAAATTTTGACGCAATCAACTGTTTTAAATTTAGAATTCCATTATGAAATGCCCTCTTGTTTATTCTTTCATGGAAGCACTCTGGTTCTGTTCTTTCATGGTTGATGACATTGAGGGGATGCCATTGTTTTATTTTAACTATGGTTGTGAGAAATTTCTTCTTAGCAACGAGGATATTACTTCTTCACCAATCATGCAATCATATCCCCAAGAAGCTAATTTGATGATTGGTTAAAATAATTATCAGGAGAAGATCATAGAATTCAGCATTCAACAAAGAGTTTCTCTTCTTCAGTAATCATGGTGTGGATTTGAAGTATGGCATCAGATTTACACGTTACAGTGATGTAACGGATATCAACTTCCGTATTCATTCATTTTATTTTATTTTATTTTTGTTGATGTAACACGTGTACAAAGTATATCATTTATAAAACTAACATTAGTTGGTTAAATCATTTTTAGCTACATCCATGAAATATTTATTTATTGGAAAAAAATTCTTTTGTTGTTTTTTTTTTTAAAAAAATTTATCTATTAGGTTATTTTGGGAATTGTGTTTTGTTTAAAAAATTTAATTCTTTTTTATTAGGTTATATATTGGTTTTATAGATTTGATTTTTTTTTCTTTAATTTCAACTTTTAATATTATATTAGTTGGAAGTAGGGCTTCATGAATTTTTTCTCAATTTTGCTTTATATAAATTTATTCTGATTTATTGACCATGTCATGTGTTTATCAGGTTAAACTAGGTTAATTCGGATTGTGTTTTTTAGATTGTTTTTCCTCATTGATTTTTTTTTATTCCATCCTTTAACATTGGGTTGATAGGAAATTAAGCTTTATAGTTTTTTTTATTTCTTTTCTATAGGATTATTTTGATTTTATCACCCGGATCGTGAGGTTGGCAGATTGGTCCGGGTTGACTCTGTTTTTCCCCCTTTTTTAATTGAGTTTTTTTAATTAAGCTTCGTATTTTTTTTCATTTGTTTTCCATGGGGTTATTTCGATCTCATGATCCAAGTTACGGATTTCCTAGTTGACTTAAGATGTCTCAAATTATTTTTTTATTTTTTTTAATTTCATCTTTTAATATTTAGTTGTTTAGGAATTCTCGGTTTCATTGATTTTTTTTCTTGATTTCAACCTTTAACATTGAATTTATTGGAAGTGGAGTTTCGTATTTTTTTTTATTTTTTTATGAAGATATTTGGGTCTCATTACTTAGGTCCCTAGTTTAACATGTTAGCTCAAGTTAACTTTAGTTTTTTTTTAATTGATTTTTTTTCAATTTTATTATTTAATATTGGGTTCGTTGGAAATTAGATTTTATAATTTTTTATATTTTATTTTTATAGAGTTATCTCGATCTCATTACATAAATTCTGAATTTTGCAAGTTAACTCGAGTTGACTCAGGTAGTTTGATTTTTTTCTTTTTTTCTTTATATTTTTTTCAATTTTATCTTTCAATTTTGGAATTGAAAGGCCTCATTGATTTATTGTGCACCAAGACATTTTACTATGAATTAGAACAATAAAATTATCATTTTACCATTGCAAACAAAAATTCATATAACTTGGTCTTAGGGGTAAAAAGGTCTTTCTCTTAGGATTCCTTCATCATTTTTATATTGATTAGGGATAAATTAATATTTTTTATATTTTAAATGAATTGTGTAATGACTTACATACCCATAAAAGTAAAAATAGTTAAAACTTGGCAAAATGGCTTTTTGGTCTTTTGCACTTTGAATGAACAATAAAATCACTACATTGCTCTTAAAATTTTTTTAAAAAATAAGACTTAGGGTTAGAGGCACTTAATTTTTTTTCCATATGTTTTTTTTTTTGTAATTATCTATTGAATGAGGGGCAATTAGATCTTTTAATAAACCTAAAAAAATAATAAAAAAAGGGTAGCATGTGTGTAGTCATCACCAGCGAGTAAGAGATACTCGCACTTTTCGGACAACGAGTGACACCTCCAGATGTTCAAACATCATCATCTGCGACAACGTTAAAAGTGTTATGTCATCCTTGTCACGGTAGTAGAGCACGCATCCACGAAGGTGGTGCAATTTGGCTTCGGTGAGCTTTTTTTCTTTTCCTTTCTTTTCTCTCACTTGACTTAGAAATACGCATCAGCCCTTTCAAAAATCTATTGTGTCCTCCAATTTGTATTTCTATTAGTTTTAGCTCTCATTCTTTTAATTACTATTTGTTTTTCTTTTAATGTTTTTTAAAGGTTTTTTTTTCAATTTTATCCCTAGGCATTTTATTTTATTTTATTATTTTTATTCAATTTGATCCTCATTTTTTTTATTGCTATTTTTTTATGTTTTATCATTTTCTTGATTTATTTTCTTTTTTCAATTTCATCCCTCATCATTTTATTTCATTTAATTTTTTAATCCATTTTTGATTCTCATTCTTTTGATTGTTATTTTTTTTTATCTTTTTTTAAAAAAATTGTTTTAGTTTTCAATTTAGTCCCTCATTGTTATCTTTCATTGAGTTTTTATACCAGATTTGGTCCTTATTATTTTGATTGCTATTTGTTTTGTTTTATTTATAACTTCGAATGAATAGGGATTTTTCTTAGTAATTTTTAATGTTTGCCTTCTATAAGGTGATCTGAATCTCATAATCAAGGTCACTAGTTTCAGAGATTAGCCCGATTTAACTTCAGTTTTTTTATGTTTTTTTTTAAATTGATTATTTTTCAATTTCATCATTCGACTTTAGGTTATTGAGCCTTGAGCTTCATTTTTTTTTTTTTGCTATCATTTATGGGGGTTCTCCCGATCTTATATCCCAAGTCATGGATTTGTTATGTTAACTCAAATTGCAACCATGAAATAAGAGTGAATAAATGCCTAAAATTAAACCACATCAATACCATGGAATCCTATCTGTAAATCCTAAAAGGATTCAGATTTATTTAAAAGGAAAGGCAAACCATTACCCATGAAATAACATTGAATAAATTCCAACAAATAGTGATTGCTCTCATCCAAGTAACATGAGAAATATCAAAGGAAAAGAGATCATAAAAATTGCCTATAACTAGAGAAATCTGAAAAGAGCTTAAAGGCTTATACCATGGGTACAATTGTTGCTTAAAAGGCCTCTTACTGTTAATGTAAATGTATGTCTTATCATTTCATCTATCCAATTTAAGTTGTGAAGAACCTATCAAAATGAAATCATAGAAGAAAAGGAGCAAGCATATGAACTGTAAGATGTTAAAGATTACTAAACATTAAAACTAAGCATTCTGACATGTTATACTGTTAATTAGAAGTTTATATATATATAAAAAAACTCCCACAAGATCAATATCACATAAGTTACAAAGTTATTATATTATGAAAAAATATTACATAACTCTTTTGTCGATTTAACAACACATAAATATACTTTTGTATTGATTGGGTTTCTGAAGAACTGTAACCATGAAGCCTTGTGCCACTACCAAAGGATAGCCAACATCATCTCTATATCTAGGATCCATTCTACTACATTAAAAGGCCTCTTACTGTTAATGTAAATGTATGTCTTATCATTTCATCTATCCAATTTAAGTTGTGAAGAACCTATCAAAATGAAATCATAGAAGAAAAGGAGTAAGCATATGAACTGTAAGATGTTAAAGATTACTAAACATTAAAACTAAGCATTCTGACATGTTATACTGTTAATTAGAATTTTATATATATATATATATATATAAAAACTCCCACAAGATCAATATCACATAAGTTACAAAGTTATTATATTATGAAAAAATATTACATAACTCTTTTGTCGATTTAACAACACATAAATATACTTTTGTATTGATTAGGTTTCTGAAGAACTGTAACCATGAAGCCTTGTGCCACTACCAAAGGATAGCCAACATCATCTCTATATCTAGGATCCATTCTACTACATTAACACATGCCTTAAGAAAGAAGGACAACACTTTGGATATATAATGCAGGCAAAAGCTAATAAGATAGCAATAGCACAGAAAATGCAAAAACTTTAACGAGAAAAAGGATTGCAGATGTGAACTCTAAATTAACAATTTTATTCTCTGAAATATAAGCATATGGTGGTTGCCTCTTCAAGATGTTTACAGGACCTTTACATAGGTCACGAAAACCTACCTCTTTTAGGAAATCACCTAAAGTCCGAAAACAATTAAGGAAACTAAAATAAAATCATCTAAAATAAAAATAATAAATCCAAAAAATTCTAGAAAAATAACAAAATTAGCCCAAACAACAATTTCCGAGCCTAATTCTGGGAGTTCCAACGATTCGATAAGGGATTAAGTGATGTCCTATTGGAAAACTGTTTGTAGAATCACTTGGAAATATTTGAGCTCGATCCAATAATCGAATCTTTTGTTATCTTGGTTTTAAGGTATTAATCTAGCCTAATGTAACCAGGCCTTCTTTTTTTGTCTAGACATGTCTCAATGGTCCATAGAAGCATATGTTAGGCCATCAATTTAGTCTACTTATATCATATCCCCATCTAGTAGGGTCAGATCCTCACTTGAATGCTCAAAACCTTTAGTTTTTATGACCTCGGCTACATCATTCTCTCCAGGTTGGAGAGAACTTGTCCTTGAGTTCTATTCTTCCTCGAGATAGGGTGTCAAGTGTTACACATTAAAGACATCAAAAGTCTTTAGATGACTAGGAAGGCAAAGTCTATAAGCAATGTTATTTATTTTTTGCAACACCTTACAAGGACTTATCTTTTTTTCTTTCAATTTGTTGTACTCGTCCACTGGAAACCTGTCATGAGTAAGCATTGTCCATACTAGATCCCAACTTAAAGCACCACTCTTATATGATAAGTATCAACTAGGGATTTATACTTGGTGTTGTTGTTAGTGATTTTCTTCTTGACTTGCTGATGAATATCGTGCAAGTAATATGTCATATCATTAGCTTGGACACTTAATCATCCAATATGAGGGATAGACATCAACTCCAGCACTTTAGAAGGGTTTTATCCATAAACGATCTCGAATAGACTCAATTAGGTAGTTCAATTTTGAGACTTGTTATAAGTAAAGTATGTTTGCAGCAAGGTCAAATCTCATTGTTTCTACTTGTCTCCCAGTAAACTTCGTAGCAAGTTGTTGGGGCTTCAATTAACCATCTTTGTCTACCTATTTGTTTGAGGATGATATAAACTATTAAAGTTTAGTTAAGCTCTCATCTTACCCCCACGGGCTTTTCTAGAAGTTACTCATAAACTTCATATCTCTATTCGAATTCATGGACTTAGAAATGTCATGTAAATGAACCACCTTATTGAAGTAAAGGTGGTTATCCATGATGTGTCAATGGTTTTTTAATATGTTATAAAATGAGATATCTTTGAGAACCTGTATACAACAATAAAAATAGAATCCATGGCTCGTTGTGTACAGGGTAAACCCAATATAAAATTCAAACTAACATTCAACCATAAAGTGCCAGGAATCGGTAATGGCGTATAAAGCCTAGCATTCATTAAGGCTCTTTCGAACCTCTAACAAACAACATATATCCTCATAAGACTAGATATCTAATCTGGTAGCTTAGCCCAATAATAATATACAGACACTAGGGTTAATATCTTGTCCTGCCCAAAGTGTCCCTTAAAATGCAATTCGTATATGATATGTTCTAGTAATGAGTAATATAGAATACAAAGCTACAAACTATGAAATAGATAATCATTCATAATCATGTGAATACACCATCTTAAAAGAATCAAACATTGTCACTTGGGTATATATAGTATTGAGTATAGCAACCCATCTACTGAGGGTATCAGCCACTTTGTTTAAACTGCTTAACTGGTGACTTAATGAAAAAAAACTTTTGTAGAAACAACACCCGTTTTGCATGTCAACGACTTAACTTATGTTATCCATTTATATAATTTATAGCTTTATGATCTATGATTAGGATAAACTCATTCAGCACAAGGTAATATCGCCAATGCTTAAAACTTTGAACAATAGCATAAAACTTTATATCATTCGTGGAGTAGTTCCTCTTTGAGCTAGATAACTTCTCACTAAAAAAAGCAACTGACCTTTCATCTTAGCTAAGAACTCTCTCAATTCCCAACATATATGCATCATAGTTTATCTCAAATAGTTTCACAAAATCTAAAAGTGCCAAAATAGGAACTTCATTCATCCTTTACTTTACTAACTGAAAGCTAGATTCAGCCTTATCTGCCATTATAAGGTGTGCTTTTTTATACTCTCTATAATTGGAGCAATAAGAGAACTAAAGTTTTAGATGAACCTCTTATAGAAAAATATAAGTCCGTGAAAACTTTGGACATCATGAACACATTTTGAAGTCGGCCACACCATAATTACAGATATCTTTGATGGATTAATCTGAAACCTATCAACAAACATGGTAAGATTTAGAAAAGTAAAAATACTAGTGAAGAAATCACATTTCTTGCAATTCATATACAACTGCTCCTTTCTCAAAATGTAAAAAATAACATGTGGATGTTTTAAATGAAACTCTAGAGTAAAGCTATAAATCAAAATATTATCGAGATAAACCATTATAAATATGTATATGAATGGCCTTAATATCTTATGCATGAACCTCATAAAAATGTTGGGAGTATTAGACAGACCAAATAAAATAATCATTCATTCACATAATTGTTATTGTATTTTAAAATGTGTTTTCACTCATCTCTCAGTTTGATTCTTATATGACGATACCAATTCTTAAGATCAATCTTTAAAAACAACTTAGAACTTGACAACTCATCTAACATGTCATATAGCCATAGTATCGAGGATATATGGTTCATTATGATCCGATTAATGGTTTGGCTATCCACACATATGTCATGAACCATTTTATTTTATTTTTTTGGGCTAGGAGAGCTAGGACTGCACATAGACTCATGCTTCTCCAAATGTATCCCTTATCTAACAATTCCACAACCTACCTCTGTAAATTATTGGCTTTATTGTGTTTAAGTCTATAAGTTAGTCTATTTGGGAGACTAGAATATGGAATCAAGGCAATCTGGTGCTAGATATCTTACATGGAAGGTAATCCTTAGAGTAACTTGTCCACCATAAAATTTGTAAATTCTACCAGTACATCCTGTAATTTCTCAAGGCTGTCAACAATGTCGTCATCATCCGTAACTATTATACTAATGGTAACTAGGGCATACACTACTTGTTCGCCCTATATCTCCTTTAGAAACTGTGATAAAAAAACAGCAAATCCTTTTTTTTTAGTTTTTGTGTCCACTTCTCTTTTATAGATGCCAACGTTATAAGTTTCTTTTTTATGCTTTGGGTGTACGTATTTTTCCTACCATCATGTGCCACACTCCTATCAATTTATCATAACCTTCCCAACAGAATATAGCACGAGTCTATAGACACTACATCACATCAAACACTATAAAAATATTTTTGTTCTATATAAAAGGAAAAAATATAGCATTTATCAATACTTACCTCAATGTCTTTATTCATCTATGTTGACTTATGGGGTTTAAGATGATTTTTAATAGTAAGTTGAAGCTTCTTCACTGTCTTCACAAACATTATATGCTCGCAGCTACCACTCTATAATCAAGTTGCCAACCTTGGTTTTAATAATGCATGTAGAGTATAAGATATTAGTATGCCACCAATTCTATTCTAAATCACTTATAGGCATTAATAAATTATTTTAATAATAAATATAGTACCACCATCTCTATACAAAATCTCTACATCACTTCTCGAGTCATCATTATACTTAAGATCAATCACATTAGTAGACTTCTTTATCAACAAGTTTTTTCTTAGATGACTCACTGTTTTGCTATACTCACTATCTCATTGCCCTAGTTTATCATATCTTAAGCAACAAATTGTGAAGTCGGAACCCTGACCTGTCGTCTGTTGGTTCTGTTGGGCTAGCCTAGGTTATATGGTGGTACCCATCTGATTATTATTATGTCACCCTTCTCTATTATTCTAATATGCCTAATGATTTTTAATAAGCAACATGTTTTTTCTCTATTGTCGATGCACTCTAATAGGCCTAAAAAATAATTCATAAAGACTAGATACATAATAGATCTTGTATGAACTATCATAGACCACTTAGATACATTGCCACTAATTGTTCTTCCATTTCTGCCAAACCATTTTGAGCTGCTAACTAGTAGAAATTATCAGTGAATTATTAACATACTTACCTCTTGCTTTAGCGTATGAAGCCTTTGATATAGGGTGTAGAAATAGCCAAAAAACAAAGTGCTCCCTCATCTTCTTCTTTATCTTATCTCATTAATTGATTTTTTATTTTCTTTGTCTCTCTTATGTTTTCTTTAATTGTTCCCCCTAAACAAATGATTAGCCTTTTAGTCTGATTGTGATTAACTTAACTCACGCTTGATGAGGAACCTCTTTATACTAAAAAAATACTCTTAACTTTGTTCAACCAATCTATGAACTCCTTTACCTATAAAGTTCTAGTAAACTCAAATAGTTTGATATGAAGCCTGAAATCCCCAAATCTGACCTCTTTCTTTTTATAAGGTTGTCTCCTCTAATCATGCCTTTGGTTTTCAGTATTAGCCAAAGACTCATGGTCATTCTCTTAGGTTGGTTCTTGTTGCTTTTTATCTTTTAACCTATAAGTCAATTCTATGATTTGCCTCTTCATATCCTTCTTGATGAGCTCCTAGATGTATCTCTACCAAAGAGGAGCCTTCTCATCCCCCCTGGTCATGTCTTGCTTCATGACCTATTTCTACCATGGTTGTTAGCAACACACATCAAGCAAATAATTATTCATGAAATTATAAAGTTGTAGCACACAACAAGCAATATAAAACATAGGATCGTTGAGCTCTAATTACCAACTGATATAGGCGAAAGCTAATAGGATAGCAATAGTATAGAAAACATAAAAAATTTAATAAACAAAAAGGATTACAGATATGAACTCTAAATTCATAGTTTCATTCTATTAAATTTAAATATATGATGGTTACCTCTTCAAAAGGTTTACAAGACTTTTAAATAGGCTAGGAAAACATGCCTCTTCTAAAAAACAACCTATAGTCCAAAAACATTAAAGAAATTAAAACATAATCCAAAATAAAAATGATAAATCTAAAAAATCCTAGGAAAATAACAAAATTAGACCGCACAACAACTTTTGGGCTTAATTCTACAATATCCAATGGTCCAATAAGCATATAGTGGCTTCTTATAAGAAAATTACATGTGGAATCACCTAGAAAAAATTGATCCCGATCCAATGATCAGATCTCCAGTTATCTCAATTTTAAGATGCTTACTTAGCCTATGCAACCAAGCCTTATCTTGGGCCTAGACCAGTCATACCGGTCCATAAAAGCATCTATTAAGCCATTTATATAGTCTGCTTGTTAAATCTCCATCTAGTAGTGTCATATTCTTACCCAAATTCTTGGAACCTTCAGTATCTATTGTTATTTTAGGATTAAGGCAACAATAACACCTAAAGAACGGTGAATTAGGTATTCCACTAATATTAACAAAAAATATGATTTGAAACACTAAGCACAATAACCAACAATATAATTAAAGTGATTAAAATACATAGGTAAGGAAAAAGAGATTGTAAACTCAAGTTTTTAACGTGATTCAGCAAACCTACATCCACACCTCAAGTACCAACCACACTTGAGTATTGTATTCTTTTACTAATTCAAGTTAAAGATACAATGTCCTTGATGAATCCAGACCAAGCTTATACGCCACTTGAAGATATCCCCTCCTTGAGATTTTTTTCTTGGTGATAATATTTCACCAATGCCAAGAGTTTATCCAAACTCTCAAGTTTTTACAAATGTTTTGTAGTCACAAAATACTCTCAATGGAGTGGATTTTATAATTCAGAATCTATGATTTATATAGCTTACTTAATAGCACTTAAGGGATTTGAAAGTGTTTAAGTGTTGTAAGAATGAGAATATATACTCTAGTGCAAGATTATGAAGGTTTTAATGCACAAATATGAGTATGATTAATGATCAATGATTTTGAATTTGTTTTGCTCTTAAAATAGCTTGTATATGATATATGTTCAAATTCTTTATCTAATTTTGTAATTAGAGAAGCTATATATATGTTTCTAGCAAAAACTAGTAGTTTTATAGTTGTTATTGTTCCTTTGATAGATGAAACGGTCGACCAGTTCATATTGGTTAGGACAATCGGTTGACCGGTTCCTACAAATTCTCAAGGATGAACAAGCAGTCAACTGGTTCACTTGATATAGCCAAGTAGTCGACCGGTTCAACTTAAAAAACTAGATTTGACAGTTTTAAACTTAATGAATCTTAAACTAACTAAATGCATATCAATCATATAATGCATGCAATGTGAAGTGTGTGAATTCATTTTAATTTATGTTATCAAGTAAGGTATAAAAATTTACACAATTTATACTAAAAAGAATTCTTAAGAATTAAATATTCACTTACTTTGTATCTTGAACTTGTTGATTGATTTCATCATTTAATTCTTCATGCTTGTTGATGTGATTTTCATTAAAAACCTTTAAATTTATTTTCAACAAAGCATATTATTAATTCATTTTCATTTAAGTGGTGTCATAACCCAATTTTTTACCTTTTAAAAAAATGATGAAAAAACAAATAAAAATAAAATAAAGAATGAATTAAAATTTAGGTTAAGGGCAGCATGATTGGAAGTTTAAAGATTTAATCAAGGGTTT
>Ga0325405_1006145_pt1 | contig 12134 bp, 12 predicted proteins | sample PopdelMetagenome_21_FD_205663 | JGI IMG/M metagenome (GOLD analysis project Ga0325405, IMG submission 205663) | Populus deltoides microbial communities from Bellville, Georgia, United States - Xylem-Control-R2 | ecosystem: Host-associated > Plants > Phyllosphere > Stem > Wood/Secondary xylem...
GGGTAAACTAATATTTTTGATCATTTCACATCGAATCAATTCTTCTTTTTGAAACTCAACTCACCAATTTTTCTTCTATTAGATTATCCTAATCACATGATCCCGCTTATTAGTTTTAACAATTTCATTTGGATTTGTTGGTTCTTTATTTTTTAAAATTTTTTTTCCAATTTCATCTATATATATTTGGATTTTAAAAATTTATGATCATAATTTTTTTTCCAATTTTTTTATAATATAAAATCTATATATATATATATATTTTAAATACATTAACATCACTTAAGCATCATATTTTACATTACAAAAAATTCGGCTCGACCCATAGGGAAATGAAGCCGGCCTATATAGTGCAATCTAAAAAAAGTGTACGGACAGAGACACACACCGACCCATCTGCTTCCAGCTCCCTTTACCCCAGAGCCCTAAAATATATAAAAATTAGCTCTTTTGTTCTACTCTTTAATCGACAAAAAAATAAAATAAAAATGACAAGTACTAGTATTTCTTCAGTTGCAAGCGAGCCAGAGCACAACACCAAATCAAGAGAATTAGAAGAAGAGAGAACGCAACTAAAACAGGAGCTGCCGACGATGAGGATACCGGAGCTCAGGTTGCACCAATCGTTAAGCTGGAAGAAGTCCCTGTTACTACCGGAGAGGAAGATGAAGATGTCATCCTTGATCTGAACTTTTTTTTTTACAAAAAATGGTTTTTCTTTCTTTATTTATTTTTGAATAAAATGTGAGTGTTTGTTAGTGTTTTTTTCAGGAAGGCCAAGTTGTATAGATTTGATAAAGAAGGGAGTCAGTGGAAAGAGAGAGGAGTTGGAACTGTGAAGCTTTTAAAACATAAAGAATCTGCCAAAGTTCGTCTTGTTTTTCGCCAATCTAAGACTCTCATGATCTGCGCTAACCATCTAGGTCCGCATGTCTTTCTGACTCTATTATTTTGTCGAAGGGACTCTAATTTACTCTTCTTCTCAATTTCTTGATGGGCTTCTCTTATCTTGTCTGTTAATATTACTATGAATATATAATCATGGGATAAAGCAATGCTTGTGGTTTGAATTCGTATTAGAGACGGGACATGGGTTGTCTTTTTTTTTCTTCCCTCTTTTATAATGTGAACTTATTTCTGGCAAATAATTGTCTTGTTGTGTTGTATGATGTGTATCAGTTCTGCCTACAATTAATGTGCAAGAGCATCATGGGAATGACAAATCATGTTTGTGGCATGCTGCTGATTTTGCTGATGGGGAATTGAAGGATGAGCTTTTCTGTATCAGATTTCCTTCGGTTGAAAGTATTCATTTTTCTCCTTGATCTGTTATTATTTTCATGATCTTCTGGTGTTTCTTGATTGAGATTGTCTTCTTTCATGCTTTGCTGTAATTTCTTCGGTTACCTTCCTTTCAAAATTTGAATGGAAGTATCATTGGAGTTTCCTAACAGCCACGTATCATGGTGTAACTGGAATGATGAGCGGACCTGATATTATTTTGGATGTGTATTTTGCCTTTTGGGTTGGCTGCACAGAATTCTATGTTGATTTTTTTTGCATGATGATGCATTTGCTGATTTGCATGTGTGAATTCACTTCAGTAATTGAGAGCATTTTAGGTGAGACATGGACACAGCTATTGGTGGTTGCTTAGCAAGTTTGCCCAGTGCCCACCTAGTGGATCCAGTATGACTCATGGATTTGGCCCTTTTGGATTCTAAGCACAAAACGGATATCTTAAAAAGCGTAATTCAATTAAATATCACTCAAAATGCACTGTGAGCAATTAACCTTAGTGATTGAACTCATTTCGTCTTAGAATGTATAAGATGTACATAAATTATATAAGCTTAACCTTGATATTGCACAATTTCTTGCAAAAATGCTTAATTTGTGTGTTTTTGTTTTCTTTACCTTTGAAACTGCGTTGTTTTCCATATTTTTTTTCAGCTTGAAGATATGTTTTCTTCTTAAAACGAGTATGTAAAAATAAATTGTGTACTCCCTATGTTTATGACTTTGATATGGTGATAAATAGGCTAGTGTATCTTGTTAAAAGTAAAATCATGGAAACGTTGCAAAATTGTTCATTTAAAATAGGCTGATTTCAGCAGTAATATTGTATTTTTAAAGTTCTTGGTGACTTGTAGTAAGAAAATGTGATGCCGAGTATTTAAATCCTACATGAGAAATGCTAGAAGTCTGAACATTATTATCTTTGGCCTGACTTCCATTTTTGTGTCTATATATACTAGTCAAATGTGGTGAAGCTGTTCTCTGTTTACGTTGCATATGAAACATGATTAATTATGCAATTGTCACATGTTCTCTCGTGATCTGCCATGCATGAAGCAAGTGAATTCTTGAGTGTGGGTTTGTAATATCTGGCGTGATGCTTTGATTTTTATTAGATTGCAAAACTTTCAAGGAGACTGTTGAAGAGGTGGCAGAAAGTCAGGGAAAGAAAGAAGAGAGTAAAGATGCTGCAGGACTCCTTGAGAAGTTGAGTGTTGGGGATAGTAAAACCGAAGAAAAAGAAAAGCAAGCCAAAGAGCTTAGCCAAACTGTAGCTGATAAAGCAAAGGAAGATGGTGAAAAGGAGGACGAGCCTGCTTCATCTACATAGCGCTGAGCTCAGTTGTTTGGTCTGTCCCGATAAAGTTTACATGCACTTGGGTCTTTTCAAGTTATTGGTCGAAGTTTTTGCCCACAGGTTTAGACGATTGTTGGTTTACGTAACAGTTCATTGGCTGTGTTGGAACCTGTGGATGGCATTGGTTTGCCTGTTGTTCAATTAGGGGTCATAATCAATAGATTTTTAGTCCTAGGACCCTTTTTCTTGGAAAAAACCACCCTGGTGCATGGTCTGAAAGACAGAGTGAGAGCTTCATCTTTGGCCTTTCTTGTTTCACTTCTCTAATTTGAGTTTTCATCTATGCTTTCTGATGTTTAAATTTAGAGGTCCTACCTATATAAATAAAGTGATGCTTGTATTTTACCTTGCTATTTTGCGGTTCAGACTATTTTTCTTAATGCCAAAGGAATATATAGGCATTGCTAACTTTACTAATATTGGATGCTGGTTTTTTGAAATATTAAAACAATGATAATAATCTGGATGGATTTTCTTTTTAAAAATATTGGAATAATGTTTTTTGGATGGATTTCTTTTTGAAATATTGGATGATTTTTTAAAAAAAATATTAAAATGATAACCTAATAGATTCACTTGAATTAACCTTTATTAATTAATTAAAATTGTGGTTCAAGTTATGAGACTAATAATCTTATAAAAAATAAATTAAAATAAATTATATTTTTAATTAAGCCATATTAAAGGATGAAATTGATAAGAAAAATTTAATTAAAAATAGAATAAAGTTTTTTAAAAATAACTTGTACAAACTTACCAGTTTGTATAAATGAGATCCTATTTCATGACAATTATGTGTGCGTCGTTTTTTTTTTTTTGCATCAAATAACCAAAAAGGATAGGCACTTGAGACTAAAATAAAAGAAGCAAGCTTCAGCTTAATTTTTTAAATTGAATAACAAAAGGAGTCATTTAAATAATGATGAATTACTATTATTATTTAAGTTTAAAGGACTAAAAATGCATAAAAAAAACAAGCGAGGTATATGGGACTGAAATAATAAAAGCATGGTTAAATTTGTTGTCATTTAAATAAAAAGAAAATAAAGGAGAATTGTTTTTTTAAGTCCAGGGGAAAATTCATTGAAAACCAGAAAGACGAAAAGGTAAGGTGCTTGGGCCTCCCGGGGAAGACCCAACGTTTAGGCCTCAATAGAAAAAAGCCCAGGCCCCAGTACTTGGGTATTCTTTCAACAGAAACACCGAACTTCTTTCAAAACAAATTTTGACTTTAAATTCTTCAAAAAAAAAAAAAAACTTCATATTGTTTCTTCTTCCTGCAGACACTTGTCTATTTATTTCTCTCCCACTATTCTATTAAAAACAGAAACGAATGGACACCAAGATAGGATCTCTTGACACTTGCAAACCAACAAGCAACGACATGATCAACTCAACTAACGCCACCGTATCAACCGTCCAAAACTCAGTCTCATCCACCATTATCAACCCATCCCAGTCAACACTGGGTCGCCACCTCGCTCGCCGACTAGTCCAAATCGGTGTCACTGACGTTTTCTCTGTCGCTGGTGACTTCAATCTCATTCTCCTTGATCACTTGATCGCCGAGCCTGGGCTCAACCTTATCGGTTGCTGTAACGAGCTCAACGCGGGCTATGCTGCTGATGGATACGCACGGTCGCGTGGTGTTGGCGCGTGTGTTGTCACGTTCACTGTTGGTGGACTCAGTGTGCTAAATGCTATCGCTGGTGCTAATAGTGAGAATTTGCCTGTCATATGCATTGTTGGTGGGCCCAACTCGAATGATTATGGGACTAACAGGATTTTACACCATACCATTGGCTTGCCTGATTTTAGCCAGGAACTAAGATGTTTCCAGACCGTTACTTGCTATCAGGTGATTGGAAATTGCTATTGGTTTTTTTTATTAACAAGTTAATTATATCGATTAATGGTATGTGGGGGTTTGTTGATAGGCTGTGGTGAATAACTTGGAGGACGCACATGAGCAGATAGATACTGCTATTTCAACTGCTTTGAAAGAAAACAAGCCTGTTTACATCAATGTTAGCTGTAACTTGTCAGCAATCCCTCATCCTGCTTTTAGTCGCGAGCCAGTTCCATTTTCGCTCTCCCCCAAGTACATTTTTTCTTCTCGTTTTTTTTTTTGGATTCTTGATTGATCCTTGCTTTTAAATTTCTTTGGTCATTAGCCAAGATCATGGTGATTAGATACTTGTTCTATTCATTTTTCTTGTACAGAATGAGTAATGAATCGGGCTTAGAGGCTGCAGTGGAAGCGGCTGCCGAATTCTTGAACAAGGCAGTGAAACCTGTTTTGGTGGGTGGCCCTAAACTAAGACCTGCACATGCAAGTGAGGCATTTGTAGAGTTAGCTGATGCATGTGGTTATGCGCTCGCTGTTATGCCATCGGCTAAGGGGCTTGTGCCAGAGCATCATCCACATTTCGTTGGGACTTATTGGGGTGCAGTGAGCTCTGCATTCTGTGCTGAGATTGTGGAGTCCGCGGATGCTTACTTGTTTGCTGGACCTATTTTCAATGATTATAGCTCCGTTGGGTATTCTCTTCTTCTCAAGAAGGAGAAGGCGATTATCGTGCAGCCTGATCGTGTGATGATTGCAAATGGACCTGCATTTGGCTGTGTTCTGATGAAAGATTTCTTCGTGGCTCTTGCGAAGAAGATCAAGCCCAACACGACTGCTTATGATAATTACCAAAGAATATTTGTTCCTGAGGGGGAACCATTGAGAAATGCACCCGAAGAACCTTTGAGGGCTAATGTTCTGTTCCAACATGTACAGAAGATGCTGTCTAGTGAAACTGCTGTGATTGCTGAGACTGGAGACTCATGGTTTAACTGCCAGAAGCTGAAATTGCCAAGGGGATGCGGGTAAGCAATTGAGAGTTTGATATACGATGTCATGACTGTTTAATTTGAGTTGAAAGATATAATAGTGTACGTGAAATTGGATTTGTAGGTATGAGTTCCAAATGCAGTATGGATCAATTGGTTGGTCAGTTGGTGCTACTCTTGGGTATGCTCAGGCTATGCCAGAGAAGCGTGTGATTGCTTTCATTGGTGATGGTAGCTTTCAGGTAGAAAACCAGTTACACTACACTGAACTTTGTGTTCTACTCCACGGCTAACATTTCAGATTTTGACATATTCAAGTCCTCATCTATCCATGAAATCATTATTTGTAGTTTGTGGAAAAAAAAAAAAATTTGGTTATGAATTACATATGCTTTTTTCTTCTGAAATTTGATATTTAATCCATTACTTATGCTCTTTGAATTTCTTACAGGTAACTGCTCAAGATGTGTCTACTATGCTACGATGTAGACAGAACACCATCATCTTCCTCATCAACAATGGTGGATACACAATTGAAGTCGAGATCCACGACGGTCCTTATAATGTGATTAAGAACTGGAACTACACTAGCTTGGTTGATGCCATCCACAATGGTGAAGGCAAGTGCTGGACAGCCAAGGTGAGCTTGTAACTAAGTAGTTCATTTGCTTTAATGCATGAATATCAATGCAGTAAAATCAAGTATCTGACATCATTTTCTAAACTTGACATTTCAGGTGTTCCGCGAGGATGAGCTGGTTGAAGCGATTGAGACAGCAACAGGACTGGAGAAGGATAGCTTGTGCTTCATTGAGGTTATTGTTCACAAGGATGATACCAGTAAAGAACTGTTGGAATGGGGCTCTAGGGTCTCTGCTGCCAATAGCCGTCAACCAAACCCTCAGTAGACTTTAAAGAACCTGTTTGGGAATGCAGCCAACCAGGTTTGGAATGCAGCCAAATATGTGTAGCAATGGCATGGTGTTTATTGTTTCCTTGAGTACTAGAGTTTGTGATCTTTATCTACTCTGTTGATTTCCGTGTTTAGTTTCTTTCAATTTGACTGTCTATTACAGCATCTAAAGCCTCATTTCTATTTAATGTTTTCGTTTTGACAAGTTCTCCCCTTTTCATCTTTCTTGTCTCTATGTGATTGCCTCGACAAGTTAGAGAGAGAGAGGGAGGGAGAGAAAGCAATAGGCATGAAATAAACATAAATGAACATGCCCTGCACCTTTCAGAAACTGTAGATTGTGGATCGTGGACCATACACCTTTCCCGCTGCTGATGCCAACACCCTCTAAAATGCAGGTGATGATGGAACTTAGAACTTGAAAGGATCATACTTACAACCCTTAATTGTTACCAGTTTTCGGTCTCACTGCAGCAGAGATGGAGTAACTCAGAAGGGATTTTCTTTTTCCTGGCCTGGGTTGAAAGGGGACTTCTGAAAGCATCGTGATATGCAACGTATCCTGGACAGAACTTGGCCTGTCAAAATTGAAGTCGGAGATGACAAGTTCTTTTTGCTATTTTGTTAGTAATCTTGGTCAAAGTTGTATCATTTTTACAAGTGAAATGGTTTCCCGATCAGGCAACATATGCCCCCAATCCGCTATGTCATAGAATCATCCATGTTCATTAGCAATATCATAATAATGAGTACTGTTGCTTCAGAACATCTTAAATTCCCTCGAAATTCTTTGACGGAGTGAACGAGTGATTTTATCACTGTACCAACACTATGTTGTGATAAAATCAACAATTTTGCGGAAATACTAAAGTCCAAACACCCAATTCTGAGGCGAGGAGTGTCTCCCGTCCGAGGAATGCAATCCCCGCCGCCGCCGCCGCCCGCCCCCCCCCCCCCCCAACAATTAGGCCTGTCAGGATGAATATCTGATCCACGTTAGTGGGCCGAAGAAAGTGACATCAGTAAAACCTAATTCCGGCACGCTCCGTGGATATTAGTGGTTAAATTTCAAGTTACGTTGCTATGAACTAATCTAAATTTTTCATTGGATCATAAATATAACTTAAAAAATCACTTTGGTATCTGAAGTTTTACACTTTTACTTTTCAATCTCCAAAAATCATTTTCATCATATTTTAATATTTGTGTTATGAAAGATGAGAGAGGAAGAAGCTTGAAAACAGTAGGAAAGAGATAATTCATCAAGCAAAAAAAAAAAAATTTAAACTTGATATTAATGAGTTCAATTTAAGGCAGAGTTTAATGATGGTAATTTTGCCCACCAACCATGTAAAAAAAAAAACCCACACTCGTAAAGCTTTTTTAAATTTGATATGATTTCTAGTTTTTAGGATGATTTTAAGGTATTTTTAGGGTTAGAAATGGACTAATTTAGGTTTTAAGATATTTTAAAGGTGTTTTTTTGGTCAAAATAAATTAAAAAAGTTATCACTTATAACTTGTCTCAACAAATTTCTTGACGACACCATTTTGTATGCTTTCTATATGATAATGTTAAAATTTATGGATAAAATAGGAAATTAACACACAAAATTAAAATAAATGGCAAAACAACACAAAAGCAAAAAGTCTTAGCAAAAAAGTTAACTTTTGGATGTCGCAATTCCAAACCGTGACATTAATTAATAGTGATATGTTTTTTTATTGGCAAAACATGAGGAATTTAAATATTTATTTTAATTAGATTATTTTTAATATTTTTTTTGCAATAAAGTCCTTACATTATATATCTCAAACATGACGTGATTTATTATGTTTAAAATACAATAATTCAATTTAATTTTTCTAGAAATTGTATTTAATGAGAAATCGAATGGCACTACGTACTCAACTACACATAAGATGGATACATAACTACACATAACATGGAATGCAAGTCTCCTTTTCGTTCCAAATCTCTAACCAAATTAACCAAACACATTATAGTGTACTTTACTATATATGCTTTAAAATACATGAGAAAAACACGATGCATTTATTATGAACATAAGTTTATCGCACAGTGGATAACACTATAGCGCAATAAAAATGTTGTTTTTAGTAAAAGAATGTTGCTGGGGTGTTTTTTTTTTGTTTTTTGTCCAAAAAATATTGGGTCTGGCTTAGCAACTAGATACACATCACTTCTAACAGGTGCTGAGTCTAGCTTGCCAGGCTGACCTAAGGCTATTAGGTCTAGCTTTTAGCCAAACCCAGATATTTTTAATTTTATTTTTTTGTCTCTTTTGATTTTTTTTCTTTTCTCTTATGCAATTTTTTTTCATACAGTAAAAAGAAAATAAATTGATGAAACTTTTTTTATATTGTACAAAAATTAGGTGATGATAATATTTTTTCATTTGAAGTTGGGTTGAGATGAATAATATCGGGTCCTTCTGCCAGCAAGATCCAATAACGTTGGTTGGGCCCTCCAGGCAAGTAAGACCCAATAATGTTGGGCCCTTTTGCTAAGCAAGACCCTATAGAGTTGGACTCTGCTATCCAACATGATCCAATAGCGTTGGACCCTGTCTCTAGTAGGATCTATTAGCACTGGGTCCGGCTGCTCAGCCAAACCCAGCAGCTTTAGGATTTCTTGGCTGCCAGATCTAATGTTAATAAGTCTGGCTTTTCCGTCAAACCCAGGCTCTTGAGTCTGGCTTGGCCGCCAAATCTAATGCTATTGGGTTCATCTTTGCAACTAAACCCAAGATTATTTTGGATCTGACTTGGTCACTAAATCCAATTCTTTGCAACTAAACTCAAAATTATTTTGGGTCTGACTTGGTCACCAAATCCAATAGTATTAAGTTTAAAATTGCCGTCAAATTCAAAACATTTAATATATTATTTATACTCTTGATATATTTTTTACATTTAAAAATAAATTATTATTGACCTGTTATGAAACGCGGACCAATATGCTAATATCATATAAATTGTCAATACAAGGTAATTATATTTATTTATTAATTTGGTTCGACAATAGAGGTATTTTCTTTTAATTAGCTTGCATGTCAACTAAGATTAAATTTCTCTCTGGACAATCTTAAATATAAACTCGGAGAAATTTAAATATTTTTCCATGTGCTAATCCTAAAATTTAAACCCATGTATTTAATGAAGTATATTCTTAGCTATCAGGTTAACTTATTGAAGCTAGTAGAATATTATTTTATATTGTTTGTTGGTGCTAATCAATATTATTGTATAAAAGTTACTAGTAAATATTAAGACTAATTTATCTTCTTTGATCAGCTAATTAATTAAAGTGGGCATCACAAACGTATTTAGTTATTAATTAATGGGTAAATTTTAAATCTGTCTCTCTCAAGTTTCAAGTTTTACATGTTTTCTCAATTTTATCTAAAACTTCTGATTTTTCTCAACCAGCCCTCATTTTTTTTTTATTTCAATCAGATATTACATATTTTATTTTTACTCCAGTTTTTTCTCTCCATCCATTTCCAATAGCAACAGAAAACATGTTCAAGTTTCAATTCCATCCCTGAAGTTTATGAAATATCTCAATATCAGCTAAAAAGTAAAGAAAAAAAGAGAAGAGTTGAGATTGACAAAAATAAAAACAGAAAATTAATTGGAAAACATTTTTAATTAATTGGAAAATTAATGAGAAGATTGGTTTCTCAAGAAACATCCTAATCCTACCATCTTTAATTTCAATTTATTCATTTTTACTTTTTAGATTATATTGATACATTTCATTAATGTTAGGGATTAAATTGTATTTACACACATTTTTCATTTCTACTCTAATAAAAACGTACGAAAATGAAAAGTCGAACAAATATTGAAGTTAGGGGATCTAATTGAAACGAATAAAAGATTTTAGATAAAATCGAAACTACACATAAATTAAATTCACGAAGAACAGTACAGCAAGCAACCCTGGACTAATTACTGCCACTAATACTTGAAGGTTAATGATACCACCAGCACGCCAGCCCATCTACGCCACAACTCAAGCGTGCTTTTAACCATATAGACACAGAGAAGCACTAAAAGTAATAATTCTTACTATCAAATGCATCATAATGCGTGTAATTTTCATCAGCTTGGAAGTAAGAATCTGGGCATGGTAGTGAAGACGAAGGATGCACTACGGATGCGAGGTTGCTGTCCAAGTATGAAGGTTGCTCAGTAGGAAGAGAAGCAGAACCAGCAGGAAGATGATAATCAAGAGATCGTTCATCATCCACAGAGTTCATTATAGTTTGGTGAAGCAATATTTGATTCTTTAAGAACTTAACATAATTAATGGCCTCCTCTAACATGGAAACCGTGTCCATCTTTGTCCCACCAGGAACCAAGCTTTGCAAAATCTTGAACCTGTCACTAATACGATGCCTCCTTTCCCTCGCAGCCACACTTTGAGGGTCAGTTGATAACTTCACCCCACCATTGCTTTTCTTGCCACCCGTCCTTTTCTCTCTGCCATTCTTGGGTGCAGAAGATGACCCAGATGAGCTAGGGTTTGTAGTGGAATGGTAGTCCATAGTAGAGCTAACTAGATCTAACTTATTACATATGGTAGCATTAAAGTCTTGTTTTGGACATGGTAGGGAGGCTTTGAACATGGAACATATTTATAGAGGGAGCAGCATGTGGTCCGTACCATTTCAAATAATTAAAATAAAGAAGGTGTCGTCATGTGAATCAGCTAATCTTTGGCGCAGGATACGGGTGTCCACACTGCAACCAGGACCCTAGTCCACGCAAAAGGTAATATTTGCTTCACCTTTTTCTTAGTACCTTGTCTGCTTAAGCTATGGTACCTTTGTATTTGCATATTTACATTTTAATCGGTATATAATCAGATCTAGTTATAGTTTCACTGGTTACTCATAAAACCCATTGATGATCTGAAATTGCTTTCTTTAGATGCTCTTGTTCACTGGCTAAGCGACTGGAAAAGTATTGTATCTCGCATTATAATGTATCCGTATCCGTGTATGTCTTATAACGTATTGCATTTCAAGTATCTATGGACAGAACTATATATATTTTTAAGAGATTTATATAGAAAATGCATGATCATCAGTACGAGTTTCTCTACGAGATCTGTGGCCCCGGGACCCCCCATAAGACAATCACAAATTGAGTGGGCAATCGAGAGAGAAAGAGGGAGAATTGTCTATGGGACTGGGTCAGGTGTTAAGAGAGGGGCTAAAAAGAAAGGAAGGAGGTGGGGGTCCTGCATCTGAAATCGAAGTGGACGTATCATGGTAGCTTGGTGGGTCTTCATAATGTACGAACGATGCCATTTTTTCCTAAGGTTACACACTGCTCATTCACAGAGAACAACTATTCATGCCCTCTTGAATCGGTACTTTTTTATAAGAAAAGAAAAGATCAACTTGGGCTCTTCTTTTCAAGAGAATTTTGGAACAAAGTTGTTTCAAACGGGTACTAAGATTCAAGTAGATCCATCTTAAAAGCATCGTTGAGATCCCACCCTCTGGGAATAGGAAGTCTAATAGAAAAGGAAAAGGTTCAATTTGTTGAGGGGGTGCGCTATTGGTGGGCACCCCACCAACAAAATGTTGATAAACTGTGCGTGTATCTAAATTTTTGTATAAAAATGCTAGCTATCACTTCCTTTTCTATCAATTAGAGCGAAAACAAAGAAAATAGTGAGTAATTAAT
>Ga0325405_1006147_pt1 | contig 12131 bp, 7 predicted proteins | sample PopdelMetagenome_21_FD_205663 | JGI IMG/M metagenome (GOLD analysis project Ga0325405, IMG submission 205663) | Populus deltoides microbial communities from Bellville, Georgia, United States - Xylem-Control-R2 | ecosystem: Host-associated > Plants > Phyllosphere > Stem > Wood/Secondary xylem...
CACACGAGATGGTTTTTAAAACGCAAAACATGCTTTGGATTGAAAACAAAGTCATTAAACCAAATTAAAAATTCAAAAAAATTATTTAACAATTTGTTGTATCCGAAACATGTCGTCGCTGGTGGTCGTGGTTGCCACTTGTTGCTGTAGTTTTTATAACAGCAGTCATCGTCATTGCCACCGCTTCAATTTCTGGCGTAGATCAAAGGAAATCTGAAGATGAATAGGCAGAAAAGGGGGCATTGTTGCAGAAGGAGATACTGCTTTGCTAGCCGAAGTTTGGAGAAGAAAGAAGGGTCGGTCGAGTGCTGTGGTGTGAGAGAAAAGAGAGGGAGACACAGCAAGAGAGGAGGGGAAAGAAAACATTAATGAAAAACTTGGGTTATTTACACCCTTCGTTCCGTTAGATCAACCAAATTTAACCAAAGTCATGTTCACTTGATTCCAACACTACCCCAACATTAAGATTAAAGAAGAGAGAAACACCGACGAAAACACTTAAAATTGAAAAATAAAAAAGAATAAAGCATCAGTTGAAATTAAGAAGGAAGCAAAAAAGAAAACACAAAATCACATCCAAATCTTTCCACAACCAAAACACATTTCTCCTTCAACCTCCCTAATTGATTGCTTAATATTAAACAAATTGAGAACGTAATTAATAAGATTTACTTTCTTTGAAAGACAACAGGAAGGATGATGAATCGCACAAAAACAAAGCGATACTTCGAAAGGAAGAAAAAGTAAATAGATATAGATGTCTTATGTTAATTCAATCAACAATTTGTACAGGAGGAGGATACTTTCAATGTACATATCCAATTTCCAGAGGACATACATGATGGCGCAAGCATGCACAAAGAAAATAGTAACCAAGTAGTTTAAGTTAAGTTTAGTAAATACAGAACTGGAAGTTTTTATCTTCCTACCAAGTTAACTAGGAGTACAGAATACAATATAGTGTCCCTAGACTTAGATTTATAGCGCAGACTGCTGTTTATCCCAGAATTTTCTCAAGGATAAAACGGGTCTGGAAAGCTTGTGTTCTAATAAATCAATAATCGAAATCACTAGCAATAGAAACTACTGACAAACCAATTTTACGAAAAGAAAAGAAAAAAAAAAACAAAGATAATAACTCCAGTGTATAAACAAACAACACTACTGCTGAGGAGTGCTGCAAAAGAGAAATGTGCTGAATTGTGGATACCTTGTGAAGATAGCCTAACAGCCCGAGGGATGAAAGCATCAGCAAATCAATCCTGACCCTTTCCAAACATTCTGCTCCCTTTAGGCTCCAAAGGTTCAGAAGAGTGTTAAAAGAACAACTGTCTTCAGTGATTAGCAATCATCAAAACTTTTACCATAAACTGTTACCATAGTCATCATCAGAACCATTTTCGTCATAAAGAAAATCATCATATGCTTCTCCAACAGCATCATCCACATTTTCATCTAGTGGCCCCAAACCATCATTTTCATTAGTATCCTCTAATTTGTGATCTTTTCCATCTGTATGCAGCACCTTCTCAACAGGGTCAGGATGTGATTCAGGTCGCGGTCTCTTGGCATCCTTAGCCTCCTGTAAAAAAACACATCGCAATCCAGAATATTAAAAGGGAACAAAGCAGCCTTCAATACTTCTAGGGTTGCTAGGTGCTCATCCTTACAAAAGTAAAAAAATAGTAAACAGAATATAGTCCCTGTGCATAAGAAACTAGAGCATCTGAAATGACACAGGCAATGAAACTGTCACTTCCTCTAGGAGAGTGGAAGATACACTGTTCATTTGCTTATCCAAGGATAGACAACAAAATGTGTGAAACAGCTCATTCAAACTCAGGCACAGTCCATTGTAACTGAAGGGTGCTTTCAAAACCATGGATGACAAAGACCTAGCAGTCCTTCAAGTTGGTTCTTTACAGAAAAAATCAAGGGAAGATCTTTAATTCATTTATTGTTTTACTCTAACTAAAATTTGATCTTTACAGTACTAGATTTACTATTTGATGCTTAATATTCTAAGGGTTAGAGATGGTCATACATTCATTAGTAAACACTATTCCCGATTGCAACTGAACATAGTTGCAAGAAAGATTCTTGAAAATGTGATATATATATGAACCAACTGAATAGTGAAAATGGAAACGAGACATGCATCAAAATCGCAAAAAAATTTGAACTTTTCCTTTGTGATAATTTTAGATCACAAAATGGAAATGTTCATTCAAAAATATGCCACAGGAACTCAACTAAACTTGATCTATTAAAAGTAGGAAAGAAAATAGGAAAACCCCATTTAGAGACCCTGAGTTTGTATCATATTGGCAAATCAACACTAAGTAAATAATTTTGTGAATTCAATCCTATATTCATCACTTTTAAGGCCTTTGATCCCAACTCCCCTCAATTATTAACATAAATCCATTTGCTATGTTAAAGCTAGCTAAGGTGGAGAATATTAACCATTTGGCACACAATTGACTGAGATGCTTAGTCCCATTTATGATTCATTGAAGAGTCCCGAGACTCTCTTGTAAAAACCTCAAAAATGCAGATTTGTGGAAAACAGAAAGAGAAGAGCTTGTGATTCTTTTGTGTTATTTCCTTTACATTCTTTCAAATTTTTATTTTTTTAATCATTTTCAGAATTGAGTGCCACGTGGCTAATATTTTTCAATTTAGCAAGTTTTAGCATAGCAAATGTGTTTCTGTCAACATTGTAGGTAGTTAGATTGGATTGCCTAAATGTAACGAAGATAGGTTCAATTCGCAAAATTATTTACACAAGGTTCAATTTGCCAATTTGATACACACATGGGATCTCCAAAAGGGATTTTTACACAGAAAATGAATAATGTGCATATAAAGAAGAATACGATGACATACAGGTTCCTCAAATAGTTTCTCCAATACATCATAGTTGATTTTCGAACTGATTCTCTGCAAAAGAAATCATAATCAGATTCACAGTAAGCACCATAAATTCTTCTTTGGGATTACAAAGAAAACTTAAATACAAGATGGAAAAAATATATTAGTTGTGACATTTACATGGAAAACATGTGCCGTGCACATACATAACATGCACTAATATTGTAAATAAGAAACCTTCAGAGAGGATTTCAATTCTACCATTTCTTTGGTTCCTGCCCCTAAAAAGTAAGAAAATTACAAGCTGAGCAAGAAATGACTTTAGCTAACCACGTGAAAGAAATCCCAAATAATTAGTCAAACAAAAGCAGCAAGCTATGGTAATAGTTATGTTATATCCTTTTGTTTCTTCTTCAGCATGAGCTACAAGAGGAAAATATAATTATATAACAGCCCTTCTGGTTATGGAGTAGCAGAAGGCAGGTGTTGTTTTTGCTAATATCCCACTCCACCTGGATATTTGTTTGTCATCTATCCAGGAAATGGTCTTTAGTGGGACCACTTAGGATGTTCAGGCTGTAGATCCCATGTGATGATGCTTTTTGGTTCGATACACTTAAGAGTATTGATAAACAGACACCCAACTGCGACATGTCACTGTTAACAACCCTAGAGTCTGATTTCCAAATTCTGTCATTCAAATGGTTAGTCAACTAATCTTCAATGGTTAAAACTTAAAACTTCACAGCTAAATGCTGCCCCGACAGTGAAATTAATTAGCAGCTTTTGTTATTGCAAATCAAAATAACAGTAACTTGCAGAGACTTCCTTTATTATCCATGTCAATTACCTTCTTAGTCAGCATTCGATGGACAGCTTCTGCAGCAGATTTAGCAGGAACTGAGTTCCTAGCTTCTGCAGCTCGCTTTTGTTGCATTTCCTGCAAATAAATATTCACAGAAAATTAGTCAAAAAAGTTAAGACAGAGAAAAAAATAAACATTAAACATCATTAAATTCTAGACTTGAAAATAAAGAATTTAAAAGAAGTTTATAACAGCAATGCTAATAGGCTCAGTATTGCAACAATTTCTGTATTTTTTACAAAGTCAATATTCAATCATCACAATTCACATTCAATTTTCTGAACAAAATTTATTGTAACATTATGAATGGATGCAAGATGAACAAAAAGTTGGACAGAAATACTGAATAGCGATTCACACTCTATTTTTGGCTTTTAATGAAGATTTACTTTAGAAATTTGTTTGGCAATCCCTGATTGCTATGGGCATTTGGATAAAAAAGGGGCATTATTATACAAATAATTTACCTCAACCAATAAAACGTGTTAGAACTCAGCACACAGGTTGCTATCTCCTAATGGGTAACAGGCAATACTTCAAATGAACAGCGGTAATTAGTTGAAAAGATTAGAACATGAAACATTTTGTGAGTTAGCTGTTGTTCCTAAACCAGTATTAATCTAGGAGGTCTTTTTCTTCCTTTCTCATATTGCGCTGTTACCTATATATGAATCTCATTTAAGTGCATCAGCAGTTACTACTTAAAGATCCAATACTTTCTTCACCAACCTTATCTGACTGATCGTCCTGTTGTTCTCGTATATTCTCTATTCATTTCATATTCTAGCAATGATCCAAGAAAATCAGTTTAATTGCTGTCAACATAATCTGAATGATTGTTCAGTAGGCTAATCAGACTCAAAGACATTCCATTCAGAAAGTTACTGCAGGTTCTAGCACCTAACCAGACCTACAGTTGGCCTTTATCGCAGCATATCTCAACTTATAACCAGAGACTCTGAATATCCTCACCAAAATTGCCAGAATGGAATTGAGTGAAAAATGGATGCAATCATGTAATTCAAAACAAAGTGGATTACTTGGATACAAGTTTGATGTTGACACTGAAGAACATAATGACATCCATAAACATGGGACATAATTATGGGGAAAAAAATCTAAATTGCCCCTCATAATTCAAAAATATTGCATGCAGAACAATAGGTGGGTAACGCGGTTGCATTAATATTGATGAATTTAACAGCATGAAAAGTGTAGAATTCAGAGAAATAAGATATAATTGATTTGGAGAAATAATAGAAAATAATTGCAAATGCTGGAAAAACAAAACAACACTTTAGAAATTCTAACTGATCCATTCATGAAGTTTTGAACATTATAATGTTATAAATCAAACAATCCAATGACAATACTATCCGAAAATATAGATGCTAAACTCCAAGATGCATGAAAAAACAAATACCATTTCCAGGAAAATTGTATTGATCTGAACATAATTGAATACTAACTATAAAATCAACTTAACAATGGAAGTGGCTCACTATCTCTTAGTTTCTAATGTCATAAGTTTTATTCTTCTAAAACATTCCAGTTAAAGTAGAAGTAACAGAAACCACAGTTTGATTGATACAAGAGTGTATGAAAAGATAATGATCAGCAGCATTCAAAAAGCAATATAGTTTGATACTGTCTACCAAATCAATTCCAGAGAGGTACTCACTGAGCAAAGTCAACTTATTGATATAGGCCAAGATCAAAATTTCATTTCCATTGAGTCTTTTTATTGTTTGGTGATATATATTTCGTTAGGAGGAAGGATATTGAAAAGTGCCAAGTATGCACACAGGAAGCTCAGAGGTTTGCTGAAAAGATGTTGGCCACAGTTCCTCCCATTCATTACAAGAAAATAAAAGGTAAAACAGCATAAAGAGAGATTTTAACAATAGATGAAACAGCTCAAGTCACAAACTTGAACTTGTGGTGAGTATTATGAAACAAAAATATTTTCACAATATTTTATGATTTCGAGGATATCTTGGGTTATTGAAACAGTCTCACAAGATGGTGTAGAAAAAAAATAAAATTTAGACTACACCCTTGGAGCCAATCAGCTACATATATTAAAAACCTTCACAAAATTTGTTAAGTGTTCAAGAAAGAGAAAAATAAAGCATATAGTTATATAGACATTTTATGCACTTATTTTTCACACTTAATTGAAGAAAATCAAAGAGCATAAACCCTAGCATTTTATGTCACTTACTGACAAACCATAAATAAATTAAAACACAGGCATGCTTTCTAAGCTATTTGAAACTTTCAGGAATTTTTTTATTCTACGAGTTGGAAAGTTGAATGGAAACAAGGGCTCAAATCTAGTTGAGGATTCACAATCACCTATGTCTAAGTTCTACAAATTAAATACAAAACTGTTGAACAAAAAACATCAGCAACAAAATAAAATGGTCGGGTATTTATATTGTTGTTCTGCAAGAAAAAATCCAAGGAATATTATACAATAAGCAAAAGAGGGAACATATTACAAAACAATAGTTGAAATAATGCAATGATACAAAGTGCCTCAAAATTCTCCTAGTAAACCAGAAATTTACCTTTTTAGATTTTGCTAAATCAGCTTTTACAGCAGCATCAAGCTTCCTTGCTGCCTGCAAGTCCTCTGGGCAATTCTTGAAATTCTCCTCCCAAGCTTCCTTATGAGTCGCTGTGGCTGCTTCTTTGGCCTCCTGTTCCTGTAAATGGCAATCACCATTGAATTGCAGGCTGAATCCATAGAACTAGAACAAGAACAACAACTGCACAGAAAGCAGTTTATCATGCAAAGCCAATCAAATATATACCAGGCAATTTCCCAGGCACCAGCTAAGCAGATAAAGAAATGGGAAAATGGCCATATAATAAGCTCAAGAAAAACCACCTAATGATTTTAAATGGTTCAAGATATGACATTATTGGTTGCATACAGACAATTATCCATAGCAGCACATTCTTAAGTTATGAGAATATGAATCCTAGGGTATATGTTTTGGATTAAAGTTCGTATCACAGTTTGTTATAAAATATAGTGGTAATAGTTGTAACACCGGCACAAACTCATTAACCAGTTGTGAGGTCGCTGATCAACCAAGAAGTGACTGCTATAAAGACTTGAATTTGCTAGCCCAAGTGTTACCATTTGACCAAGAAATGGCCCCTGGCATGTGATGTAGATAAAGGAAATTTGACCTCAGAAGATTAAATTACCTGAAGATACTCTCGGTTCATTTCTTCCCAAATGATTTTCTTGTAACGTTTTTCCTCCTCATTGTGAAGGTAGCTATCAACCTATAAAATATCAAAACAATGGAATCAACAAAATAAAATGAAACATCCGATTGAATGGATAGAGATGAATAGAAATACAAACTCGTTCATGAAAATACAAGGCAAAGCAGAATGAATTGGCTAAATAGCTACCTTTTCAATTTCAATAGCATATGTTCAATACACCAAATTAGTATAAGAACAAAATCATGAGAATTACAATCTTATTATTTCTCCCAAAAAAAAATCCAGGAAAAAGAGAAGTGAAACAATGATTGGTGCCAGATTTGTCAAAATCCAGCATTGCCAAAGAAATCTTTTTTTCCTTCTCCATTTTTCTGAGCTAAGGAAAGAGGGGAAGTTTGGTTTCTATTAGGACACTTTTAATAGTACTCATGCACATGAGTGAATGCATGCAAGGACAAGGATGCGAGCGCGCGCACATACATATATACTTAGAAGGATGATCATAGAAGATATGAAATGTCTACGAGGATCCATTTCAGGAACATGAAATGTAAGAGAAATTCAAATGTTACGACTCCAGTTTGTCTGGAAAGATATGACATTTAATGAAGAAGGTATTACAAGACTACCAGAATGAAGTTTAAACAATTTGAATCCAGAATGACAAATAATGTCCAAATCATACAAGAAAATGAAATTCAGAGCCCAATTACTGTTCTGATTAATTACATTAACATAGAACAAGAAGCGAAGGCAATGAGATAGGTTTGGGATGATGAAGGTGATTTAAAGCTCCTGAAAATCACAGAACACGGAATGTTTTGGTTTCTGAAATTCAGTGTTGCCACTCATGCTTAAAAATGTTTCTGGAACATGATAAAAGCAAGATTTATGAAAATTTGGCTGTGTAAATGTAACTGGCGGGCTTATGATTTATTTTACTTGAAATTTATTACTCCATGATATTTTTGGCAAGAGAGCATGAAAGCAACCATGAGAAAAGCAAATCAAACCATTACTCATCTGAAGTTTTTTTTTAGATCCCATCCATGAACCTTAATTTTCATGTTTATCACATATGCTGAAGAGTAGAAGATGGGATACATAGGAGTAGTGATATGCCTAAGAGAAAAACAAATTGTTAGACTCTTTAGTTCTCACCTCAGCATCATCAATATCAGAAAAGCCATCTGACTCGTAAAAATCTTTAGAGCTCATATCACCCACACCATCATCTTGCAGTTTATCAGGATCACTGGCTAAATTCCCCATGGAAGCTTCTGAAATATTTTAGTTTCAAATAAATATTTTCAAGTATTTTGGCAGAAGACCATGCCAGTTCCAAACCAAGGATAAAGAGAGTAAACTTACCAACACTTTTGGGCTCCTGTACTGGCCTTTCTTCATCTCTGCTCTCACATTGGCTGTTCGATTCTTTTGAAAGCTAAAGGAAAATGGGGATAAAAGACAATAACAGCTTACAATTAAAAAGCTGAAAATCAAAGATAAGTTTAAAGTTCATCAGAAATTCATATCATAAACATCAGAAACATGTAATCAATTGCTTGATTCTGTAATGTTATCATGTGTACTGTTTCCTAGTAAAGAACATTTGGTGTTAAAATAATTTCAGACGAACACATTCATAACTGATTCTAATGTCCTTGCAAATCATATGTTCATTGATTCCATGGAAAAATACACGAAACACCATGCATGGCTGTGCGTGCAGGCATGCGCAATGGTGAAAGATATTTAACAAAAACAGAGAGAGAGATAAGTAAAAACACTTAATTGACTATTGAGGAAAAACCGACACCTCACAGTGCAAGTTCCATCTCAAGTTTGTTGTCCTCTACATATAATTTTATATGCTTAATACAGGAAAGACATTGCCCTATTACAGTCCCACAAAAGCAGGGTATAAGGGTATAAGAGACAGGAATGGTAAAGAGTGTCCATGGGTCGGGTTTCTATTATATCCATATCCTACCCTTTACTCGTCGGGTAAGAAAATTAGATATCCATACCCTATCCATCAGTTTATGATACAAATGTATATATATCTCAGGTTAGGTTTGGGTCGGGTTTGACAATATATGTACCCTATCCATTGTCAACCGGGTAAAGTAACTATCCAAAAAAAAATCACCCTTTCATGTCAAGTCAGTATTCATCAAGTTCAGGATAAATTGCCATCCTTAATAAGAGATCTGCATTTCTACATAAAGTAGCTCCTCTATCCATTATTGCAAGATGCTAACTATTACACATGTGAAATACCTTTCAGATGCTTGAATCACATGTTTCACAATACATAAAAACCTCTGTTGCTTGGACTTGAAATTTCACCCTATAATACCTGTGACGACACAGGCACAGGAGTGCAAAATGTGTCTGACACTTCAATGTGCCCTCAAGATGCTACATGTCCCATCCAAACCACACAAGCAACAAGATTGATAATAATGGTGGTTTGAAATTGAAGACAACAAAAAATGAGAGAAATTTCAAATATAATTAGCGATACATGTTTCTAATAATTTGTAGATTCACATAAGCCTAGTAAATATTAATTCGCATAACCATAGACTAATTTGACTGGTTAGACTAGTTTTTAGGCCATACTTGTATGGCATATCTTGTTACCCATATTCAACATTTTAGATTTATGAGTTGTGTCCCTGTATCCTAGAATTTGGAATTTAACATGCCTGACAGCTCAATTCAGAATCACACGAAACCCTATAAGCAAATCTGAGCAACATTGCATATAACTAGTGCTTGTAGAAGCTCATGAAGCTTGGTACGAAATACAAACGACGTTGCAGCAGATGCCCATTGACTCGGAAAAACCAGAAAATTGCAGCCCAAACAAAAGACATTTTCAATACTAACATTTTTATTACGTCAAACAAAATTTTTAGCTAGCGTTTTCCATCTTGACCAACAAACCGGAAGACAATTTACTCATCAGAATTGATAAAAACACAATTTTTTCAACAGCGACAAAGCCAATGGAGAAACAAAATGTAAGTATAAGTTTAAGAGTACTCTAGCTTTAAGAAAGATGTAATAACTAAATTTGAGTCACTCACATTATGCGTAACAGATGATAGTTTCATTCTTTGCCTCTCAGCATTCTGGAAAGCTGGAGGATCTGATCCTCCCTCAAATCCTATAACCTGCATTAGAATAGGAAAGTGGATTATAACATCTTTTTCTGGGTCAAAAAAACCATGTAATTTTCATTAAAGGGAGCATCACTCACTATTGCATAGCAATCTTTACAAAGTCCAAATCCAAAAGGAGGTTTATTTGTACCCTTATGTTGACAAAGCAACTCTTTTGAACTAGATGGCTCCCCAAAAATTTTCTGTGGCATTGAACTCTCTTTCAACTCCTCTGCCTTCGCATTCAGTTCCTCAATCTAATGGTATAGGAAGATACAGAACTTCAAAAGTTTCACACAGCATAATTTTGTAGAGAAAATAAGACACAAATTTAAAAACAATCAATAACACAAGCAGCTTAGATGATGAATAATGATGTTGGCTTATTTTATTTTATTAAAATTATACAGAACAAATAATTTTTTAGCTTATGCCTGAAGCAAGATCAGAAAAATGATTTGCAAATCTTTATCTTGGCAGTAATTTTCAACTATAATAAATGTTTTTTAAGACCTACAGTTGTCGTAAATCTTTTAGATAATTGTAGAATGGTTAGGATACCCTTGTGAGAAACAATTATATGTCAGCAAACCTCATGGGTGAGCTTGAACTGAATTAATAAATAGATTTGATGCTACTAAGAAAGAATACAACTGATGAGCTAGCATTAGCTCAAATAGTTATTCTAAGGGAGAGTCATTCAAGTAGAAGAAAAGGCAATAAAAAATACAGAAGGCAAGCCCCAGGAGCAGCAGCAGAAATGGATATGGCTGATCCACTACAAGATAAATATATTTTTTTTAACTTCAAACCCTTACTATCTATTGCACTCTGTTTTCTATGCTTCAAATCTCCATCCAGTTAATGATTGCGATCAAGGTACATGTTGACTTGCCAATTCTTGCTAATGTTAATATAGTTTGCTTATTATCAAGCACAACATTTACTATAGACTCACTTGTGGTATTAGGCAACAGTTAGTTTAGCTTTCGGGTAGTTTTGTTCAGTGGATTCTAAATAGTAAGATAGGGCTCAGGGTAGCATCCTTCATAACCTTCTTGTTTTGTGACTTTTTTTCTTCAAGTTTTTTTATCCCAGTTTCCCACACTCGGGCTTCTATCTTGGAGCCAAGAGTGGTTTTGCCAACTAAGCTAGAAAGCCCTAATGATTTTCATGCACTGTTTTCTTTTTACAGCACCAAATGACCATATCTATGCTCTACTTACAACAGCCTTTACATCAATTCATCTTTTTTTTCCTTCTTGTTTTCAGAATTTTTAGATAAGAGAAGATTATGTTACTGACAGAAATTACAACAACATGTTGGAGAATAAATTGTCCTCCAAAATATGAAAGCAAAAGGGAATATCATCAAAGAGCAGCCCAATCCCACCAAATGTCAGCTAAAGAAACCTCCCTTAAAGCACCTGATGCATAATACCACAAAGAAAAAAGGAAAATAATCCCACCCACACAACTGTCTCGAATGGTACTGCTTTTTTCTCTTCTTTCTTCTTTTTCTGAGTTACATCAATTTACCTATGAATTAACACTTACTAATTAAACAGTAAGTTATAAAGAGAATCCCTTCAAGTCAAATTTATCATCCCAACACGAGTCATTAGAAATGATAAAATTCTCCACAAGGGAGAGAACAAAAGGGAAACTAATCTCGGCCCTGTGGAGTAATGCCTCTTCCTTAGTTGCCAACCTCCCTTAGAGTTCACAAAATAGAATTTCAGCTCCAGACTTTTATTCCATTAACCATGCTTGACAGAATATACAACTAGAGTAGACCTAGTACTCATTTTCCTCTAAGTAATCCTATCTGGAATGCCACCCCCCCTTACAGTTTGCAAAATAGAATTTCAGTTCAAGATGTTTAATCCATTAACCATGCCTAACAGAACATACAAGTAGAGTAAACCTAGTGCTAAATTTCCCCCCAAATAATCCTATCTGGAAGGCAA
>Ga0325405_1006150_pt1 | contig 12128 bp, 9 predicted proteins | sample PopdelMetagenome_21_FD_205663 | JGI IMG/M metagenome (GOLD analysis project Ga0325405, IMG submission 205663) | Populus deltoides microbial communities from Bellville, Georgia, United States - Xylem-Control-R2 | ecosystem: Host-associated > Plants > Phyllosphere > Stem > Wood/Secondary xylem...
GTTGTTGTTTTATTAATTATAATTTATACAATTAACCTCTCTGTGGTTCGACCTCGGTCTTGCCGGGTTATTTATTACTGTGACACTCCTGCACTTGGGATAAGACATCAACTCTTTGATCGTGTCAATTAGTGTTTTAAATTTTTTTAGAACAATTAAATTATTTAAATACCATGTGAAAAAAAAAGGGGTGGCTTAAGCCCAATGGCTTTATGTCTTTTTCATTTTTTTTATTAAAGTTAAATTACTTAATTACCCATGGATTCAAGATTAACAAAAATATTATCTAGGGGTATTTTGGCATTTTCATCATGATTGTTTTTTGTTAATAGAAAGTTAACACGGACATTTTTGTATTTTAATATTTTAAAACAAACTTTGTGGCGCCTTCCATTAACGCATCAACGAGTGGGCAATACATGTAGGGTCATTTGTTCATCAAACACTTCCTTACGTGATGACTTTTGAAAATTCTTGACACCCCCTGCTCTAAAGGACAACGCGTGTGTCAAACACACCTCTGATTTGGTGTTGACAACCATTTCTTTTCTTTTTTTCTCCCTCCACCTCAAATTTCACGCCAACACTTTCAAATTTTTAAACCAACCCCTTCAAATTTTTTTCCTTAACATTTGGTCTTTGTCCTTTTGATTACTTTTTTTTTAATAATCAATAAAATTAGAATTCCTTTCCAATTTCACCCCTTCTATTTTTGTTCTCTTTAAAATTTGGTCTCTGTTCTTTTTTATTTCTATTTGTTTATTTTGGAGTAATTTTTTATTTTATTTTTTACAATCTCATCTTTCTTTGGCTTTTTCTCATATCAAATTTATTTTCCACTATTTTGATTTTTTTTACTTTGTCAAGTTTTTTAAATTGATATTTTCTAGTGATTTCATCTTATAAAATAAAATTGGTTTGGGGTGAAGCTTCTTAATTGAAATCGGGCCAATAATTTCACGGGTTGTGAGTTTTAGAGATTAGATTAAGTTTAGAAGGTTTGTGTTGGGTTTGCTTGGTTTTTTTATTTCTATTTGTTTCATATTTTTTCTCATTTTCATACTTCATCTTTTATTTAAATAGAGTTGGGTTCTATTCTTTTTTTTTTCTATATAATTTTTCATTGATCTAGAAAATGACCTTAGTTATCTCGAATGTTTTTATTTTTCGTTCTTTATTGGTTTTTGTTTTTGCTAATTCTTTAAATGAATATTTTTTTCGATGCCATTCTTCAATATTTGGAATAATTTCTTAAAATAATTTATAAATTTAAAATCTGTTTTCAATTCATCTCCCTTTAATTTTTTTAATTTTTCAAATTTAGTCTCTATTCTTCTGATTGTTATTTGTTTTGTTTGAGATAGATTTTTATTTTTTTAATTCAACCCCCTTAAGTTTTTTTTTTTCCTATCAAATTAATCCCTATTTTTCTTATTACTATTTTTTCTTTAATATATTTTTTAAATTGTTACTTCTTCTTATTCTATCATTCAACATTGAATTGGATAGAAATTGATCTTATTGACTAAACTCAAGTCTACAATTTCATGGCCTTTGGGTTTTAGAGATTAACCCGGAGGTCGTATTTTTTAAGTTTCTTCTTTCAATATTTATTCAATTGGAGATTGGGCTATGCTATTTTTATTTATTTGATTTTTTGTAAGTTTTTTCATTGATTTTAAAAATGACCTAAATTTTCTCGAGTTTTTTATTTGCTGGCTCTTCAAAATAAAAGTGGTTTGGAATTAAGCTTCTTGATTTAGCTCGGGTCTAGAATTTAATTTGATATAAATTTGTGATCATAGCCCAAGTTTATAAGGTTTGTCCGCGTTTGCTTGGTTTATTTCTTTTTCTTTTTCTTTTTTTAAGCTGATGGTTTTTTTTTTAATTTCATCATTCGACATTTATATCATTAGTGATTAAGCTCTATTTTTTTTTCTTTATCTACCTTCTATATGATGTTTTGTGAATTTTTAAAATGCCCTAAGTTGTCTTAGATCTTTTTATTTTTCATTTTTTGTTGTATTTACATTTTCAAGTTTTCTAAATTGATTTTTTTTCTTAATTTTATCATTCAATATTTTATTGGTTGAGAATTAATTATTTTTTTTGGTTCCATCCTTCAAGGTTAAGGTTTTTGGAAATTAAACTTCATGATTTTCTATGATTTTCTTTCTATTTGTTTATCTGGGTCCCATCTCTTAAACCGCGAGTTTTGCACGTTGGCGTAGGTTGACTTTATTTTTTTTATGGTCATTCTTTTCAAATTTAATATATTTTGCACTTCGTCCTTTAGCATTAGGTTGCTTTGGAATTGAGTTATGTGATGTTTTCCAAATTGCCTTCTATTCGGTTATCTCATTCGCATGATCTAAATCGTAGAGTTTGGTTTACTTGGTTTTTTTCGATTCTTTTTTTAGTTAACCTTCTTTTCAATTTCATCTTTCAACGTAGATGAAGAACTAAATGCAAACGCAACCAGGTTTTCTAATCTTTTGAAAGATTCCAACGAACCATTATGGAATAAGTGCACAAATCATAGTAAATTATTAGTCGTTGCACAAGTGTTCATCATTAAGTTAGATCATGGGCTAAGTAAGGTTAGTTACGACATAATCATCGAATGAGCGAGAATCATTTTACCTAAAGGGAATAGGCTAAAAAAAAACTTCTATGATACTAAATCTATTATGAAACCCCCTGTCCTAAGATACCAAAAAATTAACATGTTTAAACTTCTGGATGTTGTACTACCGTGAAAATGTAGATTTGATTAAGAGCAAAACTTGTGGGGATGCTTAGTATAAACTTAAAACTGGTAGGGGAATGACTCTTGTCTCATATAGAAAATTGATATACTTCTCATTCACTCTTAAACTGCAAAGGTTATTCATGTCTCCAAATATTGTTGTACATGTGACATGACATCATTCACATAATATAATGCATGGAGTCATGGTACAACCTTTCGATCATGAAGCGTGGAAGAAGTTTAAGAGGATACATACTCAATTTTCAATTGAACTACGGAGCATACAGATTAGTTTATGTACACATGGATTCAACCCATTCAGGTCATTTTCTGAACCCTATTCTTGTTGGTCGGTGCTACTTATGGTTTACAACTTGCCACCAATGATGTGTATAAGACTAGAGTTGGTATTTTTATCTACATTCATACTTGATCTTAATAGTCAAAGTAGAAATATAGATGTTTGTCTTCGATAATTGATTGATGAGTTGATTTAGTTGTAGTCATTCAAGACTTGACATATGATGTCTCAGGGAAATGATGGTAAAATGTCTTTTTTTACTGCTAACAAATGTTATTTCCAACTTATCACAAATACAGAAAGAGCAAAAAGGAATTTTTTATAGCTCAAGTTGAAAGAAATGTTGCATTGTCGGTATCGTCAGGTGAAGAATTGTATGACGAGGTCTTATAGTACAAGGACATTGTGTTTAGTTTTCAATCTGTTAAGCAAAAGTTTTCTAGTTTTAGTGTGATCTATAATTGGATAAAGCAAAGTATTTTAGAGCTTCTTTATTGGAAGACTAATCTTTCCCGTCATAATTCAGATGTCATGTATATCAAAAATAACATGTTTGAAAATATTTTTAACATGGTGATAGACGTGAAAGGAAAGATAATGGACGACAAAAAGGCTAAAATGGATATATTTTTGTTTTATCACCATAAGAATATGGAGTTGATTTATGATGGGATACTGATTGTAAAACCCAAAGACAGCTTTGTCTTAGACAAGAATGCATAAAAGTATGTATTTCCTGATGGATATGCTTCGAACATATCTAAATTGGTGAATTTGGAGGATGACAGATCATATGGAATGAAGAGTTATAATTGTCACATGTTTATGAAAAAACTCATTCAACCTGCTTACCAGGATTTATTGTCACAAAGAATATGGAATGCACTCGCGGAAATCATTCCCTTTTTTAGAGATGGAGAAATTTGAAATGAATATTGTCTAAATAATCTGTAAACTTGAGATGATACTCCCTTCATCCTTCTTCGACTCAATTGAGCATCTACCCACACATTTACCATTTGAGGCAAAAGTCGATGGGCTTTTTCAGTATAGATAGATGTATCCATTTAAAAAGTTAAGGATTACATATGCATCCTAATCAAATTACTATTGTCTTTTTAAAAAAAAAATAGAACATTTATTTATTCAATCTCAGTTTAGTTCCATACAGATACTTGTTCAACTTTAATAAAAAATTTAAAAACAACGTGCATGTTAAGACTTTGATATACGAAGTTTATATCGTTGAAGAGATCTCAACATTTATCTCATACCATTTGTAAGTCTTATTTGAAAACAAGAATCAACTACGTTCCAAGACATTATAATGGTGGGGAAGTGTCTTCGAGTGAGAATTTATCAATATTTTTTCATCCTAGATGACCTTTATTAAAAAAGACATTGAGGGGGAGATGCTTGACAATGATCAAATTCAGACATACATATAATTATATGTTATTTAACCATGATGAATTGAAACCTTTTATTCTGTAAGTACAATATTAACATGCTGTTTTTTTTAAAAAAACAACTTTCTCTTATACTCTCATATAAACTTATATATTGAATAATTTCTCATAGACATCACCATTAATTTTTACTATCTTAAAATTCACATATGATTGAATCTTAAAATTTTTTTATTACAAGATGAACAATCTTCCAAGTAGTTTAAAACACATGTAAGCAATACATGGGGGTGTTAAAAAAAAAACCAACCAAAAATAACCAAAGAAACCAAAAAATTAACCTAGACAAAAAAACTGAACAAACCAATTAAAAAAATACATCTGGTTCGATTCGGTTTGGTTTCGGTTTCAATAAGCTAAAATCAATTTGAACCAAACTCAATATAATGGGAAAAATGGTATAAAAAGGAAGTTTCAATAAACCCTAAATCACTTAGCAGCACTACAACCGCAACCCATCTCCCCCTTCTTTTCTCTCTCTTGTTCTCCCTCGTAGCCCTATCTTCTCGAGCTAAACAACTCTCATTGTAACTATATCTGGTTGTTTGTACGGCGTGGTACCAAATCAATATCTCAATATCTCATTTCCCTAATTGGTCAAGGGTTTCATCGGGATCCACCTCTAAAGTTATATATATATATGACACTCATGTTGTGTTTTAATGGTTATTTGCAAATGGAAGTTATCTTAGAACCCATTTCTTTTGTTAATCTATGTTGATTAGGTTTGATCAAACATTCATCATGTCCTAAAGTTATATCTTTTGTTGGTTAAGTTGTTCTATCATATATACTTCCTAGAACTGAGAGTAAAATTGTTGTCTCCTTCTGGTACGGACTGTACCACTGCCTAATGGCAGGAACCTAAATGGGCTTTGTTTATAGCAAGGGAAGGAAACTTCTTTAGTTTTGATTAAGATTCTTTCGTTTAACATGGTTTCTCTTTATCATTCGTGATCAGAACTAAAGGCTTTTTTTTTCGAGTTCAAATGGTAGCAACAGCGAAGAAGTCGGAATCTGTCCTACAGCCCAGACACTGTTCAGTATTCAGCCCATATCTCGAGTTCTAAAAGTCCAAATGCACCGATTCTTATTTTGTTGGAAAGCTGAGATAATTTCCCAGAACTTTCATGACTATCTGTTTAAATTATGATGTTAGCAATGACGTTTTCTGTAGACAATAAAATAAGGATTGTTACCAAGTTAAGAGGTGGTCACCCACTCAACAATTAGTCATCAAATCAATAGTTCTGAATTTTGACCTATAAAAGGAGGCATTTACCATGCATTTAGGCATCTTGGTTTTCAAAAAACGATCATGTTCTTGCTCTCTCTCTTTATATTTTTGTAGTGCTTAAGTTTTGTTTATATTAATCTCTTGTTTATGATTTTCATTTCCTTTTCTTTACTTAATAAACTTATATCTTATTTATGTTCTTATCTTGTTTATTTATGTTCTTCTCTTTCATTATATTTAGCTAAGTTAATTGTGTCAAGGTGAAAAGGTTTCACTAATGGTGTTAGAATAAGCATAATATAAACTCAACATGGCATTTAATGTTTATATCCAAGAAAGCTAGTTATTAACATGTCTTATCTTTTTATCTTACTAATTCTTAATACCTTGCTTGTTAAATGATTAATCTAGATTTGTGTTGTATAACACTTGGTAAAACAAATGCTTGGCACTTTCATAGTCAATTATATGGTATAACTTACACTTGTGCTATTAAAGGAACTTGATTTGTTGTTAACATAAGTTAGCATCATGAATTCCTGACAATATTTAAAAGTATGGTGTTACTAAAATAAAATAATTAATATGATCGTGTTAAAAATTTATAATGAACTATTAAGGATAAATCATCCGATTGGAACATTCTTTGTGTGTGGTTTCCAGTTGAGTAATAAAAAGAGTTTATATTATATTTACTTCTAATACCATTAATGGATTCTCTAATCTTGACAACTATTTTTATCATTGTTTAATCCTCACATTAATCTCACATCTCAAAGATCTCTTTAACTCTTTGTTAAATTATATATATTATTTGTAATTTATATAGTGCACCTCCATGTGGTTCGACCCCGGTCTTGCCGGGTTATTAATTACTTCGACACTCCTACATTTGGGAGAAGACATCAACTCTTTGGTCGTGTCAGAGAGTTTTATAGAGTTGAAAAAAATTATAGAACTTTGCCATTGAACATTACAAATAGAATTACCGATGAACTAAGTTCCTCAAAGAATTTCAAGGAGTCGAAAAAAATTACAGGACTTTGCCACTGAACATTATAGATGGAATTGCCGACGAACTAAGTCCCTCAGGGAGTTGGAAAAAATTACAAGACTTTTCCACTAAAAATTACATATACATTTACTAACAAAACAAAATTTCATTGGAAAATTTTGTAAGGTTTGGTAATTTTTAGGTGTTCTAAAAAGATTTTAGTATTAATTACAAACAGAATTACAGAAAGACATTTACAATTTATAAATATTTAATTGCCCATCAGTAAATTTATTGGTAAAACCCCAATTAATAAAAGACCTGAATCCTTAATTCCAGAAAAACAAATACCCCTATTCTTCCTCTTTTTTCTCTCCCAGAAGAATTTCTTATTTTCATCGTTCCTCTCTTTATTTTCCCCTATCCCTCTCCTTTCATCGCCCTATCTTCCTCTCTCCCTCCATCCTCCACAATAGTGACAGGTGACAAAGTCTTCATCCTCCATGCCAAGTAAATATTCCCCCTCTCACCCTTTTACTTTTTCTTTTTCTTTGTTGCTACTATATAGGTTGATTTTTTTTTTCTTTTGTGAGATCATTCTTTTAAAAACTTATTGTTTGTTTACCTTTTATTATGATTCTAATTTTTACTTTTTTTTGACAAATTTCTTCGATCGAGTTGAAGTTTTGAGGTACTTGGTTATTCATATGTGCCGATACTAATTTGGTTGCCTCTGAAAGGATCTCGTTTATTCCAATAATTTTATTTGTCCTCAACCATATTAAAGGTCTATTTTTAAACCCACATGATGTTTTGGATGTTTTTACACCTTTGTAATAAATTATTATGATGGATTGATAATTGTTATGGTTTGGGTTAATTGTGATGATTTGGGTTAATTGTTGATTGGTGGTGAAAAATAGATTTAGGATTTGGTTAAAGATAGTAATTTTGGAGTTTTTTAAGTTTGATGATTTAATTATGAACTTGATTAAGTTATTTTGTTAATATGAGAGTGTGAATTGAATTTTAATAAGTTTAATGTGAATTGAAAATTAGTTAGTTTTATTTTTAAATTAATTTTAGCAATTTCAGAGAGGGGGTTTGATGTATTAGTTATGAAATTAGTGATGTTATTTATGCAGTATGAGGTTGTGAAATTTACTTGTGGGAATATATAGGTTTAAGTTAAATGAGAGTAATTTTTTAGGTTCCTATTGATTTGATGGTTTAATTGTAAAATATATTAAGATGTTAAGATGTTTTAGAAATTATTAATTGAATTTCATGGGTTCTTGTCTAATTTTAGTAATTTAAATATTTAGGTTACATGGGAAAAAATATTTTTGGAATGCTTTTTATTATTATTATTTTTGAGCTGCAATTTACAACTTGCAATATTCCACATAGATATCAAGATAAATCAATTAAATATTAGTCGTAAACAAAATCAATTGATTTGTGGATTCATTTGTTAGTGTGTATTTCAAGATTTTTAAAATTTTATGTAGTCTCCGGTATAGAGGAGGTGCTGTCAAATTTTTTTTTTTTGAAAAAGGATATAATAATAATGTTATTACTTTATTTTTATCATTTTTTTTAGATGATAAAAAAAAAGTCATTAAAGAGTAATAAGGATAAGAGTGTCACTAGTTCTTCTAGCAGCCCTTCTGATGAGTATGAGTTGCTAGATGTCAATCATGACGAGGCATCTCACGCACATCTACCCTCTCTCGATGCATGCTCGTCGAGTGTCAGCGCAACTCGCAAAGGAGGCATCCTTTTTTAGCAAAATGTATACCCTGGAAAATATATAGCTTAGTGGAAGCCCGACCACAACATGTAAGTTTGTTTTCCTTCCCTGCATGATAAAAAAAAATAAACAATAATGGATAATCTTTAATAATTAATTTCAATGAATAGATGGAATTTCAAGTTTACAAATATAGAGGTTGCTCGCACGATAACATCGGTGATAAAATCATCGATGGAAGTGTATTTGTTTCAGTTAAGTTAGGTTTCCAAAAATCCTGAATAGAAGCTTATGATAGATGTTTGGTTTGGAAATTCCAAGGTTAGCGTATACAAAAACATTTTTTTAAATATTTAATTCAATTAGATTTTTAATTTTAATAAAGTAATTATTTTATGAATTTGACATGTAAGAAAAATAATTATTGGAAAGAGGCTGACAACGGCGTGGCCAGGAGAGTTTAAGAGAATCACAACATCATTAAGTAAGTTTGAATTCAAAATATGATATTTTTTAAAATGTTAAAATTTGATTTTTCATAATCTTAACTGATAATTTTTTTTCTATAAACCAGGTTACGTGATTTCAATATGATGCCCAAAAACAATTCAAAGAAATATACAAAAAATAAAGGTCTTTTAGGTTAGGAAGATATGGATGTATGGAGGATTTTAGAACTTCACACGTCTAGAAAAGTATCTGGGACATTTATATCCAACACATGATGTCTGGGCATTTTTTGCAGCGGTCACAATCCGATTTAAAGAACCACACCAAGGAAATTATCAGACACATAATTGTATTATTTATTTTAATTTGTGAGGAGAGAGAAGAAGGTCATCGTTGATGACCTGAGTGTGCCACCATTGCCGCCCAAAGGTGACGAGTGTCTCACTTTCCTTTGACAATAAGTGTGGCCCACATGGGTCACTATTATCTTTCTTGATGTCGTTAGATTCATCTTATCGAGTTATTTCTAATGGTACTAATAGTGTCATAAACGGAGCTTCAATGTGTTTTTGGTGTCTTCATCTCTCTCCTTTTTCCTAACAAATTACAATAAGGAGAGATAAGAGAGAAAAAGAAAAAAAAAGACTTTAAAAGCATATTGAAGCTCTAATTATGACACATTGGGTACCATCGAGAAGATTTCGACAACATGAATCTAAAAACATCAAGAAAGCTCACCAACAATGACCCAAAGTAGTCACACTTGCTGTTAAAACCAAGTGAGCCACTCACCACCTTTAGATGCCAATTGTGGCCCACTTAAGCCGCCGTTGGTAACTATTCTTAGTGTCATTGGATTTGTAACATCGAGATATTTCTGATGGTGTCGATGGTATCATAATCAGAGCTTCATGTGCATCTAGGGTCTCTTTCTTTATTTTATTTTTCTATCTCCTCTCTCCTCATGGGCATCTCATTTCATAATTTCTTTTAAATGTCGTGATTTTGAATATAAACAATAAAAAATGTCATATTTCCTAACCATAACATGTATAAATTGTGTTATTCTCTATTTTTTTTTTGGAACAATGTTATTTCATCAATATTTAAAAAGGTGTTAATAACTAAAAACAGCCTGAATTATGGTCCCCTGTTTTGAAATATCACTCCTGGATTAGTGGTGATTAATAGCCATGTAAGACGTTGACGGGTGATGCTTAATACCAATGTAAGAAATTTCTCAATAATAAATTATAAAAGGAATTACTGAAGTCCTAAAAAATCCATGTAACTTAGGAATAAGGCTTATGTGTTATACAATTGGTTAATCACTTAATTCTTACAATTTGATTCATTCTTTTTAGCCAATGTGGTTGATAACTTGATGTGAAAAGCTAAGGTAGCTAGTAGCTAGTCTGGTTAGCCAAGGTGGTTAATAGATGGTAGGCCAAATACCTACAAAATATCTTTTATGGTAGACAACTCTCAAATGCTTAAGTAAATATATTTATAATGAGAGAGTGTGTGCAGTGATATTTTAGAGAGATAGGCTCTAAAAATATGCATGCAGTAGAGAATGAAAATTGTGAACCTTGAACATGAAAAATTAATGAGATATTTATAGCTCATGAGTTTTGTTCTTTTATAGAGAGGAAATGTTGAAAAATCATTTCACTCCTATAAATTAAGATTTATATTCCACTCAAAATAATATATACTGAATCAATATAAAAATAGCGAACCACATAGGGTCCTTAAAAACTCGAGAGAGAGTGTTGAGCTAAAGCGAGTTGCTTGAGCCTGTTAATGGCGAAAAATGAACCTAAGCACATTATATATATATATATATAGAGAGAGAGAGAGAGAGAGAGAGAGAGAGAGAATATTTTATTTTAGTTGGTGAATAAAAAATATAAAAAATAATTTATTATCTTCATGAAAAAACAACATGTTTTTCAAGTTTTTAAATAATAAAGCATGGCATAATTATAATTATGAAACAAAATAACAAACAGTTTACCCTTTCAAGATGACATGTTATCAAGTAAATTACTGCAGGTAAAATTATTGGAGGATTGTTCATCATTTAAATAAAACATAAATTGAAATAAAAAGGAACAGAGAAATTTAAAAAGAAAAAAGAAAAAAGAAAAAACTAGACCATACCTCACACACCGCCGTACTTCCTGAACTCTCTCTTTCACAACCACCAAGATTTTGGCACGTGTTAGGTCCAGCTAGCGTTTATTTTGATATCCACCTGATGTTCGCTTCCATGACATGACGTCACGGGATCAAAGACTTTGCGGACCCCAATGCTCTCGAAGGTTCCCCATCTGCTTGCTGTCCGTAGGATGTGACTTTTTGTGTGCCGTCCGATCGAGAGGTTTGATTTAGAAAGATCCCAACAGCTCTAATATATGGGCTGTAATGCACCGCCGTCACCCTCGGCAGTTCTGGTCCCACTGTATGAATTCGCAGCACATGGGAGTGGCGCCGCCTAAAGCTGATTCGCCACTAAAATTGGCTTCAAGAACACGACAAATAACAGAAACGACCACATAATCCTGAGGGATACAAAAATTGCTAAGAAATAATATCTGAAAATCGTAGATAACATAATTATCTCTAGAACGCAATCGAGTCCTCTTTGAAAGACACGTGGAGGATTATTTAGACTAATGAATTAATTTACATCACTGAACAAAAAATCATGAAAGCATTAATTTACACATGGCAGATAAGCAAAGTACCTCCTTTTTAATATTATCTTTTTTTAACAAATAAATCAAATATATATTGATTTTGCTAATTAATACGATTAATATAACTTAAAATAATATCCTCAGAGTTCCCCGGCCCTTTGAGCCGGGAAGAAAATTTGCCCCCGACAACATAGTCTTATAATTGAATGAGAAAGGTTTCCTTAATTGTAACATATTTCCTAAATTGTCTGAACATATAAATTTAGTAAGTAAATGCTTTCATATTAATTAGTTTTAGTGGATTTAATCTATCCATATATATATATATAATGGGAACAAAGTAAAAATGCGACAACGTTATAGCTTCATTGTCAAAGTCACCAACTATTGTTCTCGATTGATGGAACAAACACTCTCGAGTGAATCACCAACCAGATGATTTGATTGCAAAGGTTTTATAAATTAAA
>Ga0325405_1006152_pt1 | contig 12127 bp, 13 predicted proteins | sample PopdelMetagenome_21_FD_205663 | JGI IMG/M metagenome (GOLD analysis project Ga0325405, IMG submission 205663) | Populus deltoides microbial communities from Bellville, Georgia, United States - Xylem-Control-R2 | ecosystem: Host-associated > Plants > Phyllosphere > Stem > Wood/Secondary xylem...
TATTATGTAAATAAGATGATTAATATGATCATGTTGATAATTTATAAAGAGTTTATATTTTACTTATCTCTAATACTATTAGTGAACCCTCTAATCTTGACATTTGTTTTTATCATTGTTTAATCTTCTTTACTAATCTTATATCTCAAAATCCTCTTTAAATCATCATCATCATAGTTGTTGTTGTTGTTGTTATTATTATTATTATTATTATTGTTGTTGTTGTTATTATTATTATTATTATTTATATAATTCACCTCCCTATGGTTCGACCCCGGTCTTGCCTGGTTATTTATTACTGTGACACTACTGCACTTGGGATAAGATATCAACTCTTTGATCGTGTCAATAGTCAGCCACAAATATTAATGTTTGGTTAAGTTAAAAACAAAGTTTTATTTTGGTAGGATCCCTTATAAATTACGGTTGTGCCTCAAATTTAATAAAAGCACAATTTCTGTGCTTTGCAAACATCAGCTGAGTTTCTACTGTTCACGTAATAATGAAGAGTGAATTAATTTACTCTACATTGTTCTTGGCTGGACGAGTTCTAGCTTAAACCTAAATGCATTGGATTGGATCCGACCCAGTAAAATAAAAAAAACCCAATAAAATTTCTCAGATATCGTATTTCATTTGAAAAACTAGTATTTAACATTATTCAATGATACTACATAATTACATTAGAAGAAGATCTCATGATGACGTACTATTTGTAGAATTTGATCGCAATCCCAATTTTATTCCTAGTGATATTTTATATGATATTGTTGTACACTCAGGAAACCATGGAAACTGTAGTCCTTGTTGGATGAATATCGTACGTGATATAATTACAAATAGTTTAATAAAACAATAAAAAAATACTTTATATAAAGTATTGTTTATTTCATGAGGTAATAACAGTAGTTAAATCAATAATATTTCAATTAAAAATCATCAATATTAATATATGTTTTTATTAGTTATTTTATAATCTTAATTTAAAAAGTATTCTTAATTAAAAATATATTAAATTATTTTTTATTTAATTTTAATTTCAACCACAGTATTAACAAAAATATATATTTTTTCAAATCAATTTTAATTAAAATAATTTTTTTACCATAATCATAAAAATTACTATAATAGCAAAGAAACATTGAACTTCTTCGATAGCGCTGAGCGAGTAAAAATTGGAGCTCGATCGTATCACAAGTTAAAAAAGTTTTTTATATTTTTTAAAACAAAAAATATATACTTTCTATTCCACAGTAGAGTAGTAATTTGATCGTGCTGACTGCTGAGTGAGTAAACTAAGAGGGTTTTCCTTCCACCGTCTCCTTCCTTAACGAGACGCTACCTTACAGTTTTTTTATTGCATCGATTAACTAGATGGTAGATGAGACATCAAGCTGCTGAGAGTTTTTCAACATTCACGTTCTAGTAACATGGTAGCTTGACGGTCTCTCTGCAGGGTTTCTTTGAAAGCAACAACGCAAAATATCCAGAATCCATACTCTCAAAGCATTGGTCTCTTTCTTTCCGAATGACAATATTTCCCCTGCGACACACCTTACAGTGCACCCCCACTGACTCCCAAAGAAATCTTTTTTCTCTGGGAAATCACTCACTCAGAGCTCTCTTTGATCGAAAGCCAAAAACTCTTCAAAATTTAACACCGACATTGTGCATAGAGAATTTTTTTCATTCATTTCAAGGCCTAAAGGTTCAAACTTTGATCAAGAAAAGATTTCTTAGGGATTAATGTAAGTTTTCTCTGCTCTCTGTTAATTTTTTACATCTTTCGCTTCCCATTTTGGGTTTATTTTGTTAAAACTGGTTAAAGTTTGTAGCTTTTGGGGTTTTTGTTTTGTCTGTGCTAAGTAAGGTGATACCCCTTTTTTTACACATTTGAGTGGAAATCTAGTGGTTAGATGACAGTTTTGTTGCGTTAGAGAAAAACCCAGATGACTAAGGTTTACAATATTTTTTTTTTGTTGGAAGGAAAAAGTAGTGCGAGAGACTAAAAACAGATGGGTTTTTTTGCATTAATATGATAACATGGATACGTTGTTGGATATGATTTTGTTTTTTGTCAAAAGTTCTGGTTTTTCATAATAAAAAAAATATGCCCTTTTTTGACATATTTTGGTTATTAATCAGAGTTCTAATGAGCTATTTTTCTTAAGGTGTTTTAAAGGAAATCTAGATGATAAACTATTTTATCATTTGGAATTCAGAGTGAAATCCAAATGCTTACTGGCGTTTGCGGTAGAGGAAATATATTTGTAGAGTAAAATGTTGATGCTGCTTGAGCACTTGGGCTTGATTTGTTGAGTTTTAGTACTTATGATGTTCTGAGGATATTCTTAATTTAAGCAGGAAAGGGTTCTCATAACTGTTTTTTACTGAGCCTTGAAAGCTTAAGTTGTTTTCACTTGTATGTTCTATGTTGCTTCCATTTCAGCAAGAGTTAAATTGTTTCAGTTGTGATTGCAGCTTTGTCATTGATGTTTCTGTCATCTATTTTTTCCCAGATTTTGAATTAAATGGGTGCATCATCAGATCACGTGGAGGAGATGGGTCCGAGTAGTAAGGTTGGAATTGATGATATGGATATAGATGATGATTTGATGGACACAGCTAACTTATATGACTTGGGGGAAGAAACTTTGCAAAGTTTCTGTAGGAAGGCAGCATCGTTGTTTTTGACAAGTATGGTCTCATTAGCCACCAAATCAACTCATATAATGCCTTCATCGACAGTGGATTCCAGAGGGCCTTTGATTCATTTGGTGAGGTAGCTGGTGAGCCTGGATATGTCATGTGTAAACAGAGAGATGGTGAAAGGGAACGGGCATCAGTTAGTGTCACTGGCATACCAGACTTCAGAATATGACATATTTGGCAAGAATGAAAGTTCTTGTTGATGTTCAGGTACATGATTCTATCTAAGAGTTGTGGCTTTTATTGGTGATTGCACTTTGACCTGATACCATCTGTACTGTGTTTGATAGGGTAATTCTTGATACTGTAATGTCTCACTCTTATGATTGAAAGGTTCTATTGTTGCCTTAAGTAGCAAATCTGAGAGTTGATTTCTAGCTTCAGGCAACATACAAGCACAATTCCCGCATGGATAACCATCTGCTCACACATGTAGAAAATGTAAGGTCTGGTGATGTGAAACAGAAATACATGTATGCAAAAGAGCTGATAGTCGTGTTTGATTTTGCCGCTCTCTAGACCAATTTTATGTAATTCATTGTTGGTGGATTTTTCTGGGGTTGTTTTTTCTTTGGTGCAGTCCCTTTGTCCTTTGGAAACAAATGTGTGTGGTGAGCGAGTGGGTGTGTTTTGCATATTATCGATGTTGCTTTTGGCTTTATTGCATTACGTTCTTAAAACACATTTCCTGTCCTTTTTCTGTTCCATAATTGCTGTTGCAAGTTCGATCTCCATGTCCTGGAGATAAGCTCTCAAGCATGCATATGGGCAAAAGGGTGTTCTGGACTTTCTAGGGTCTCGAGAGAACTTCCCTTTCACAATTCAAGGAATTGTTCCTGATATTGTAATAAATCCACATGCATTTCCTTCACGACAAATACCTGGTCAATTATTAGAGGCTGCTTTGGGAAAGGGAATTGCCTGTGGTGGCTCAATGAGATGCACTACTCCTGTCTTCACTCTCTCTGTTGATGACATCGTAGACCAGCTTCACAGGTGACATTGCATTTACTTATACTACTCTTTGGACTGCAATCGTGCCATTTGTAAATGTTAATACGTAATTTCTTTGAACTTCCATTTTATATGAGAACGCTTTGGAATAAAAAATAAAATAAAAAAGTCAATGCTGTCTCACTCTTGGTGGTTCAGTGTACCAGACTACACCGTCCTGGCACACATTATTGTAAAATTTCATGCTGTTGTCCATTCCAAGTTCCTGTCATCTCTTTCTGTTCATGCTTTTGTTTTTCTTTCAACTTATTCTGAGAGTGACATTCTATCAAATATGTAAGGCAGGGCTAAATTTTCGAGATGGGGGAATGAAAGAGTCTACAATGGTCGAACCGGTGAAATGGTATGCTCTCTCGTATTTGTGGGACCAATATTCTATCAGCGGTTGATCCACATGGCTGAAGACAAGGTTAAATTTCGCAACACTGGACCAGTGCACCCACTTACAAGTCATTCAGTTGCAGGTTTTGGTGGTATTAAGTTCGGTGAGATAGAGCGTGACTGCCTTATAGCTCATGGTGCATCTGCAAACCTGCACGAGTGCCTCTTCACTTTCAGCGACTCCTCTGAAATGCATATCTGCCAGAAATGCAAAAAATGTGGCCAACGTGATCCAACTGCAGTGCCTGGTTGCCGCAAGGATAGGGGTCCCTACTGCCAGGTTTGTGAGTCTGTTGATGACTTTCTCAAGTTCCGTTAGTACCTTGTGGGGCAAAGTGGTGCCAAGAGCTTTTCAGCATGGGCATAAGTTTGAAATTCGGAACAAGGGTTTCCTGAGCTATTATTGTAGTATATCTGCTTGTTGCCTTCGTGTTAACGGGAATCGCTAACTTGTAGGATATGTTTTTTCAAGTTTATGTCCCCTGAATCTGTGCATTGTATGACCTAGTACTACAAGGCTGGTATGGTCTGATCAGTTCAGCCGAGTTCCTTCATCTATTGCGCAAGTTACCTTGTTTTTCCCTTTCAGGGACCAGTTATCATTTGGGCTCTAACCATGTAAATGATGATGGACCAGGAGCTTAAACTTGGGTTCCATGCTTTTGGCCCATGAATGGCAAGCCTGCAAATCCTGAAATCAATTTGGCTGCCAAGCAGAACCTTCTTTATTCTCATGCATCTGTCAAAGATTCGACCTAAAATATTCACTGCTTTCAATTTGAATAAAGCCACACCATCCAAGGCCGGATGAAGAAAACTTCCCAAAAAGTTTTCTTATAGCTTGACTCCAATGAGTTGGCAGGATTTCAAGTTGAACCAGTTCAGTGTAGGATTATAGATTACAGTCTAAACCCCTATTTTCAAACCAATAAAGATGGTCAGCAGGACCAAGAACAAACAAAAAGTTATTTCCTCGAAGTTTGATCCAACTAGGAGCAGGATCTGAACTGGCAACCGGTCCTGGTCATCACGACAGGATTCACACGTGATAGGGAAAGACTATCCTAGCTCTACTGTAATCTTATTTTAAGAGCAAAGTGAATAATTTGATTCATAATAATAAGATGTTGGAAGAATGAATGAATAATAAATAAAAGGAGATATCTAGCAAATCCATGGTCAAAGCCCTAAGTGGAAGTAAAATACAATACCGCCCTGTCAAGTCAACAAAGAGTCAAAAAGGAAACAAAAGGGCACATATGTTAGTTACCTCTCCTCTAAAACCAAAACCAAAACCAAAACCCTTGTTTAAGACAGACAAGAACTCTCCTGTCTTTCATTTTTGTTTTGTTTCTTAAACACTTTCACTTTATATATAAACAACCTAGAAGAACCATGCAAGAACAGAGAAAATACCATAGGGGAGATTCGGATATTGGATTTAAAAACTATGATTGTTCTTCTTTTTCCCAATTACTCAAAAAAGTCATGACTTCCTCCAATTCACCAGGGTTTCAGGTTCTTCTTTCATCAACTTTTATGTGTATTAATAGACTCATCTGACTTTTCCGTTTGTTATCTGTGTTGTTGGATTTCTTCGGTTGTTTTTGTTTATGTTTATAATGGTAGAGATTCTTGTGTAGTTTCTAATCAAGAATTTGTTTCTCTATGAAAGTTTGCATCTTTCGTTTTTTTTTTAATTGGGTTTATTTTGTTTTCAATTTTTGGGTGATTTCGGTTTAGTTTGCAGGGTAACATTGACTAGTAAGAAGGGTTTGGCTGGTTTTGGTGCGGTGCGGTGTTGTTTTGAGTGTTTTTTTGTGATAATGAAGTCAGAACAAAATGATGAGACTTGCTGTTTTGTTTGGTCTATTTTGGTTGCTGTTTTGTTTGGTCTATTTTGGAATGATTTTGTTGGTTTGTTGATGACAATTTTATAATGAGCGTTGACAATTAGTATTAATATAGAGAATCCATCAGAGACAATTGAATGTGATGCTTGTCCAATTTGCATAGTCTGATATGAGTTTTGGTTTTTTTGTTATAAAGTGTCAGTGTAGTCAATTATATAAGAGTAATTGTTTTGTAGGGGAAAAATGAGACGTTCCAAAGGGACGCTCAGGTGGGTACAAAACCTGAAGCAGACTGGGCCAGGTTAGAACACCAGGTTGAATGTGCAAATACTTCTAGTGAAGCATTGTCTGTTACACCAGCTGCAATATCTGTCCCACATTCAGCATCTGTAACTCAAAAGCCAATGTCGAAGTGTGAACTTGGACTAGTAATAGACCAGCAAAATTCTCACCATGAAACTGGTCTTCCACGTGTTGTTATGGATGCACCCTTTGCGGATGGCTATAACTGGAGGAAGTATGGCCAGAAGCTAGTGAAGGGTTCTAAAAATTCAAGAAGCTACTATAGATGTGTCCATTGTAGTTGCTATGCAAAGAAGAAGGTTCAACATTGTTGTCAATCTGGTCGTGTCGTTGATGTTGTTTACATAGGTGACCATAATCATGACCCCCCTCATAGGAAATGCATCAGGGTTATATCATCTGCTAAGCCAACAGTAGGCAGTCAAATTGTAGACCCTTCAGTTCAAAAGCTAGATGGGTCGGATATTTCTGTCTGTTCAGCAGATGGCAGGCGTTCATCTCTGCATGTGCCTGAATCAGAACAACAGAGTTCAAGCAGTTCTAATGGAAATGTGGGGGCTAAGATTGAAGAGAAAAATGGTGATGAGTCAGAGTCAAAACGATGGCAAGTAATTTGAGAGAACATGATAGTTTAAAATGTCTTTGCTGTTTATTTTGCTAATATTTTCGTTGGCATCGCGTTACCATTTTACAGCTTTGGTCCCAGGGCAGTGGAACCCCAACAAAATGGCCCCTGTGGGATTGCAGGTACCGAGGTTCAGGAGAAGCATGGTGCTGAACCAAGGCTGAAAATAAGGCATGTCCTTTTAGGAATTTGGCTCTCTTGAAATTTATTTTAGTTTTGAGTTTTCTAATTCAATTCAACTGGTCAACGAGCAGGATTAAAGAAAGAAGTGCGGCACATTCAGTTCCTGTCTTGAAAAAGGAGCCTGAAATCGCTGTACACACTGTTCCTGACGAGGGGAGCTCAAATGATGGCTATCGATGGCGCAAGTATGGTCAGAAAATGTTGAAAGGGAATTCATTCATAAGGTAGATTTTGATTCATACTAATTTGTGCATTTAGTGGAATTAATTTTAAGGCACTCTTTTGCTGCCGTGCCTATAAATAGCGTTGGACTCCTTTTTTCTTACCTTGTTGAACTTGAAGGTTCCACACGTCTGATATTTGAACTTGGCCTGGAGAATACTTTTCCCAACCAATCTAAGTCTATCTAATCAAGATTCTCTTCAAATTTTCTTACGGAGACTCTTTATCTTGTGTTTCCTCTTCTAAACCTTATTATTCTTACTTTTATCTATCCCTTGGTGAAATGTTAGGAGCTATTACAGATGCACATCGTCAGCATGTCCTGCTCGTAAGCATGTTGAGAGGGCTGCAGATGAGGCGACATCCACCACTATAACATACGAAGGGAAACATGACCATGGTATGCCAGCACCTAAGAAAAGACATGAACATGATATTCCAGTACCTAAGAAAAGACATGGTTCAGAAAGTTGTCTGATTTCCCCGGCTGCTTCCGTAGACAATGCCTGCTGCAAGAAAAACAGAAGCTTATCTAGTCGAAGGCCTTCAAGCAAGTGCTCGATGGACAGTGAAGTAGATATAATGGGTGAGAAGATCTTGGAGCTTGGAGGTGAGGAGGCATTAGAATCAGCCCAAACTCTTCTCAGCATTGGTGTTGAACTCAAGCCTTGCTGAGAAACAAATTTTTGTAGTGGTTGATGCAAAATATAGTATCATGAGCCTGTTTTTCGTGGAAATTATACATACTTTATCAGTTTGAGTTTCAATGAAAATTTGGAGATATTTGTTTGTTTTTATGTTTAGAAAAATATTTTTGAAAATTTTTGATTTTTTTAATTTAAATTATTTCTTTATAATTTTTTATTGTTTAAAAAAATTAAAATTAAAAATATATTATTTTAATATATTTTTAAATAAAAAATATTTGACGAACAATTACGAGGTCGGTCACAATCTAAAAGAACCATTCAGGTTTCATAAATATGGTCATTGGGCTCAGTTTGGGTTTGTGTGTTAACTAAGAAATGCTATTGAAGTTGTGTTTTTTAAAAATATGTAATTTTTTATATTTTTATATCGTATTTAATTATAAAAAATAATTTTAAAAAAATAAAAAATATATTATTTTAATATATTTTTTAAAAAAATCATGTCATTAAAAAACTGAAACAGTATTATTATGGAGGGTTCTCGTTATGATCTCGATAGTATTTGATCAGGTTTTATAACTATAGTAATTAACAATACAATTTTGAATTTTTTTCCGACCAAAAAAAAAAGAAAAGAAAAAGCACAAAGTAGAATATCAGCAAGAGTTGGTTAAAAAGATGGAACATCAACAAGAGCACGGGGTAACGAGATGCTATTATTAACTGTAAGCAGCAGAAAAGGCTACATTGTCCACATTCCAAGGGCTTTGTTTGCTCATGAAAATAGATTCCAGCTTCATTAAGCAAGGAAAGTAATTAGAGTAACTCTCATTACACAGCTTTGAAGGTCTCTTGTCTTCAAAACCACCGGCTTTTGGAGCCTCAATGACCTTCTCCTTGAACAGACCTAATCCCGTATCTGCACAAGAAGAGGAATGACAGTCTTCTCCATCACTCTCCTCCTCATTGTCCCCATCATCATCAGTTCCTGTTCATTTCTTCTCTGTTAGAGCTTGCCATTTTTGATAGCCTGAATAGCTCTATCACCTTCTGCTTAAATGCTGCCCCCAAGATTCTTCTTCTCAAAACATGTTTTCGTGAACTCACACCATTCATCAAGATTCACACCAGGAATCTGATCTTTTGGCTGAATGATAACCGCCGAAGAATCAACTTTGGGAGCAGGAAGAAAATCTCTTGACAGCCAACCTATTAAACTCAGAATCACCAGGCTTCGCCAACAACCGCCATGCAAATTCTTTCTGAAGATGTGTCGCACTTCGAAACAGATTCGCCACATGCACTAATTTAGCCAAGAGAGGTGAAGATATCCCCATAAGGAATATTATCTTAAACCAGATCAAATTTAGGAAACTCAGCCTTCAATGCATCCTCCAGAATAACCTGCAAAACCCCATTAAGCGATTCCACAAAAGAGTAAACTTTTATCATTTCCAACGCAACTATATATAAGTTAATAAAAGAAGAAATCCAGGAATTCATTCTCTGAAAGATTACATTTTAATCACTGTAAGAGCATAATAAGTTGATAACAAAAGAAATCCATCATGTCATTCTCAAGAAAGATCAAATCTTTGTCACTATTAAAGCATAATAAATCAATAACTCATTACCCCGTTTTCTAAAACATGACAATTTAGTCATTTTAAAACAACTTTTCTCAGGCATTTTATCAAACACCTGTAAACAAACCAAACTCACAGTTTCTCTTCAAGTCCATGCTCTTTTACACGTTTGTTAACAACCCAACCATCCTTTAATCAATTTCAACAGCAACAACTTTAGAAGCGACGTTAAGCAGCTTCAGAGTGAGGTTTCCAGTTCCTGGTCCCTTGCTTGGTTCTTAAGAAAAACATGGATGGAAAAAAAGCCTGCCAAATGTTGCAGATATCCCCAAAATAAAGGCAAGCCATATATATTATTATGCAGATCAGATTTTGTTTCTAACAATAGCCATAAACGATGATGAAATCATAATGGACTTCTGTTTGTTGAATCATCCTTGAAAAAAGAGAGCAAAAGTACCATCGCCTCTGCAAAATTTTATCTGAGTTAACCAAAAAAAAGGCCTCAACTAATGGCCATGAAAGATGCTGTTGGCATGGCTTGCACAACAAATTATGTAAGAACCTATTCTAAGAAAAACATGAAAAAGGCTAAATTCCAGCTCCTGCTGCAATAATAGAGCAGGCAAGTAATGCAAAGCTGAAAGGCAATAGATCACCCGTGTCTTCAAGGACCCTCATCATTCCTGTTTGTAAATGGCCCCAGTCATTTGCATCCAGCATTCCCTGCAATGTTGTTGGCAGCTCCAAGTCTTCGAGCTCCCCGAGTCGAGAGAAATAGCTATCCACCATGTCTTTGCTTACTTCACCTAATCTTGAAGGGTCCCACTGCAGTTTTTTTTATTGGAAGCACATTACTATTTTAAGCAAGAAAGATCACATGAAAAAGAAAGGCTATAACTGAACTAAATATCTCTGGAGCAAAATCCTTGTCTACTAACCGAGCACGAACACCCTATGGAAAAAAGAAAAAAAAAAAAAAACTCCAGTACTTACAAGATATTGGATCTTAAAAATGTTTTGCGGCATGGAAGGCAAATATATGCAAGGAGGAAAAAGGTGAGAAAAAGTTACCTCACAAAAATCATTAGACACTCTTTTGGAGATTCCAGTTAGAGATATACAATATTCACGAGCAAGACATTGGTCAAGAGATTGAAATCTACCTTCTCGTATCTAAATGCAACAGAAACTGAAGTCAACACAATAAAATAAAAATAGACACCACCATAGTTGTGAAGCATTATTAACTTACCGATTGTAATGTAACTTTTAAGCTCAGTGGAGCGGCTTCTTTTATTTTGCTGATGGCTCTTTCACACCATTCATCATAAGTGCTAGCTTTCTCATTTTCCTGAGAAGATAAATGGTGAAATGCCTGACACGTAATTGCAGCACGAATGACATCATGTATAAAATGAAGCTTACCAGTGCATCAACAATTTCCTCAACTGTATCGTGGCTGAAACATTTATCAAATGTCTCAAACCTGAAACAGAATTGATGGAAATGGTGAAATAAAGTAGGACATACAGGTTATAAGTGCCATATCATGTATAAAAGCTAAGATGCCTTTCTTTTTATTCTTTTCTTTCTTGGATGTTACAAGAAATTGAACCCAGGACTTCCCAAGAAACTACCCAATTCCCTCGCCACTGGCCCAATCTCAGTGGCTTAGTTATGATGTCTTGTAAGAATGCTTATATGTCATCACTGTCAAATTAATATTTTTTTTCATGTAACTAAAATCAACGCAACAGAAAACAGAGTGAAAGGGTAAGAAATGCATATTAAGACATTACTTGTACAGTATGCTTGTCTTATCTGGATAGACAAGGTCACCATATTGTGCAAGAGAAGTCTCTATGACAGTAGCCTCATCTGTGATCAATTTACCGAGGCGTTCTTCAACCAAATCAAGGTCACCATATGGTGCAAGAGAAGTCTCTATGACAGTAGCCTCATCAGTGATCAATTTACCGAGGCGTTCTTCAACCAAATCAAGTCTCTGTTGAGGAAGACATTATTACAGGCCACGCAAAAGTTATAGATGTGAAGAAAGAGTACTACAAAAGAAGGAATATAGAAGTAGACTACAGTGAGAACAGACCTCATGTAACACATAGTGAGAAGCAAGGCCACAAGCAATCATTTATACACCATTAAGCTTGTCTCCTGTTAGAACCAAGTATTCCCCTGAAACAAAGAATACAATCATGAGAGAGAAAAATGTGGTTCATAAGAAAATAGAAGTATCAAACAGAACATATAATAAACAATGCATACTCAAAAGCAGAGACAACTGGTGTTACTTAAGTAACCAGGCAAGAAAGATAAAGGGAGGCCCCTACGTCAGGATGGAAACTTATTTGAGCCTCTGGATGAGCAAAAACCTGCATGTATGCATAAGTAAGAAGCTCATTACCTCAGTGAGCTTTGTGTAAAATAAAAACCATGGCAACTACATCAATATTATATATAGAAAACACAGTTTCAAAATTGTCTGACTCAAATTCAAGAAAATTATTAACGTTTCACTCAGATGTTAACCTGTAGCACCAGTCACTCACAGTTTTATCAGTTGCCACACGAAACATTCCT
>Ga0325405_1006153_pt1 | contig 12127 bp, 5 predicted proteins | sample PopdelMetagenome_21_FD_205663 | JGI IMG/M metagenome (GOLD analysis project Ga0325405, IMG submission 205663) | Populus deltoides microbial communities from Bellville, Georgia, United States - Xylem-Control-R2 | ecosystem: Host-associated > Plants > Phyllosphere > Stem > Wood/Secondary xylem...
CCAATCAAGTGGTCTGCAGCGAATTAGTTTCGCTGTTGATTTATGTTATCTGCATGGAAGGAATTTTTGTTGCTGAATTGTGTTGTCAGCAACGAATTGGTTCCGCTGTCAAATGGTGTTGCCTGCAACGAATCAGTTTCGTTATCGATGTGTTATCTGCAGCGAATTAGCATTCGCTGCCGAAATTGAGTTGTTTGCAGCGAATTTGGAGTTCACTGTCGAATTGTGTGTTCTACAATGAATTTGGGATTCGCTGTCGAAGTTGTATGGTCTACAACGAATTTGAAATTCACTACCGAAATTGAGTTATTTACAGCAAATTTGAAATTTGCTGCCGAAATTGAGTTGTTTGCAATGAATGTTAATTCACTGCCGTATTGTGTTTTCCACAACAAACTTGGGATTCACTGTCGAAGTTGTATGGTCTGCAGTAAATTTGAAATCCGTTGCTGAAATTGAGTTATTTGTAGTGATTTAACATTCGTTGTCAAATTATGTGTTCTGCAGCGAATTTGGGATTCACTGCCGAAGTTGTATGGTTTGTAGCAAATTTGAAATTCACTGCTGAAATTGAGTTGTTTGCAGCAAATTAACATCCGCTGCCCAATTGTGTGTCCTACAGCGAATTTGGGGTTCGCTGCTGAAGTTTTATGGTCTGCAGCGAATTTGAAATTTGCTGTTGAAATTGTGGTATTGGCAGTAAATCTTAGCGAATTAAGATTCGCTGCCGAATTATGTGCTCTACAGCGAAATTAGGATTCGCTGCCAAAGTTGTATTGTCTGCAGCGAATTTGTGACTCGCCGCTGGAATTGAGTTATCTGCAGCGAATTAGCATTCGCTGCTGAAAATGTGTTGGCTGCAGCGGAGGTGCATAGCAGCGAACTAGTTTTTGTTGCTGAATTGTGCAACCTACAGCGAACCAGTTTCCGCTGCCAAACTGTCCGGCCTGTAACTAGTTATTTTTCGCTGTCGATTTCTATAATGCCTCCCGAGCAGAATTGACTCAAATGCTTGCAACAATTTCATTATATGATGGTGTCATATGTGGAACACTTGAATGTGATCATATGGATTCTTGAAATAAGTATAGTGATGAATGTGATTTAAGGATGCAAATATACTGAATTGTGGCATTAATATCTTATGTGATGCGGCCGGGATCGGACCATCATCAGGACAAGGACAAACCGTAGGTGGAACATATAAGTGTTTTCCACCTTCTTCTCGTATGATGTTTATGTTTTGAAATGATTTACTTATGATGATATATTATTGAATCCTTGATGAATGATGAAACAACAATGAAGTGTTTGATTGAATTCTTGATGATTGTCAAAATGACTATGAAATGTAAATCGAGTTCTTGATGAATGTTGAGATGATGATGAAAATGTTAATGTTCTGAAATGACCTGTTTGAGGTGAATATATTATTGCGTTGCGATGAATATTAAATTGACTATGAGATGTTGATTGGGCTATTATGAATTTGGGCTGCTGACGAATGATTGTATGAGTATTACGAAGGATCTACTGTTGTATTTTATTGAATGTAATTATGACGAATGGTTGTATGAGTATTACGAAGGATCTACCGTTGTATTATACTAAATGTTAATTATCATGAATGGTTGTATGAGTATTATGAGGGATCTACTGTTGTATTATATTAATCATTAACTGTCATGAATGGTTGGATGAGTAATACAAATGGTGTACTGTTGTGTTATACTGAATGCTAAACTGTTATGGAATATTTATTTGTGTATTACAAAGGATATGTTATTGTGTTTACTGAATGTTAAACTATTACGAGACGTCTGTACAAGTATCACGAAGGGTTTACTATTATGTTACAGTGAATGTCAAATTGTTATGAATCGTTTGAATGAGCAACTCAAAGGATATTACCATGTTATAATGATCTCATAAACCACCTCTGGAACGTTTGATTGGTTAATGATTAGCTTCGGCTAATGGCATCCGAATGGATGATTGGGACAAATGTTTGATTAGCTTCGGCTAATGGCATCCAAATGGATGACCGGGACAATTAATTGATTAGCTTCGGCTAATGGCATCCTAAGTGGATGATCGGGATAAATGTTGATTAGCTTCGGTTAATGGCATCCGAGATGGGTGACTGGGATAATTAATTGATTAGCTTCGGCTAATGGCATCTTAAGTGGATGATCGAGAAAAATGATGATTAGCTTCGGCTAATGGCATCCGAATTGATGACCGAGATAATTGATTGATTCGCTTCGGTTAATGGCATCCGAGATGGATGACCGGGTTGTGATTGTTGATTAGTTTCGGCTAATGGCATCCTAAGTTGATGACCGGGATAAATGTTGATTAGCTTCGGCTAATGGCATTCGAATGGATGACCGGGACAATTGATTGATTAGCTTCGACTAACGACATTTTAAGTGGATGACCGGGATAAATGATGATTAGCTTCGACTAATGGCATCCTAAGTGGATGACTGAGATAAATGATGATTAGCTTTGGCTAATAGCATCTGAGATGGATGACTGGGTTGTGAAGTGTTTGATCAACTTTGGCTAATGGCATCCGAGATGGATGACCGGGTTGTGATTGATGATTAGTTTCAGCTAATGGCATCCATGATGGATGACAAGGTTGTGTTTGATGATTTGCTTTGGCTAATGGCATCCGTGGTGGATGGCTGAATTGATTATATATATATATATATATATATATATATATAATTAGCTTTGGTTAATGGTATCTATAGGAATGACGGGGGTTGATTTCGTGATTAGTTTTTGTTAATGGCATCGGAGACAGATGGTCGAATTTAAATGTTGCAATTAGCTACGGCTATAAGTATCCAAGGTGGATGAACAGGTTAAGGTGAAGTATTTAACCCCTATCGATGTTAAACTTTGACCCCACAACCACGTGGAGAGGTTGGGCTGTGTGAGTGAGAAAAGTACTGTTAACAAAATAATAAGAGATGTACAATGTATATAAGAAGTATAAGAAGGAATCTTCCCGTTCTAAGTTAATAATGAAAAGCAAGGACAATGTACTTCTAGATGTTTATTATTATGTTAGATTATTTACAATTCTTGTATCCATGTTGTTTTGTAACAAGGACATCACACAATCAAGGTGCATAGGAAAGCTCGTTCCACAGGTTCACATATTTTGAAAGGTGCTATGTAATACTATAACTTAACTGTTATGTTGAATATTTGTCATTCGACACTTTTGTAAGGACTTGTAATGGAAATTGTAATGGAGCACGGATGAGGATTTGTGAACATGTAGACACAATGCTATAAATACATTTATGTGGAATTTACTTTTATGAGGATATTATGTTGTGAAATCACATAAGGATCGTATGAAAGAAAGTACTAGTTATGTAGGATTGTCGATTATAAAACTCGTGTTGATAACGAGATTGGAACAGGAATGCAAACACACGGGTATGCCAATATGATATAATGTAAATGTATGAATATAAAAATATAATATTATGGACATGTGTATTGGGTATCTGTTGTATGAGAATGTTGTTTTACGAGAATTATATCCCTATGATGCCATGATAAAGAAGGAACATAATTACTAATTCACAAAATGTCATTGCAAGAAGTATAAAAAAAATTCCATCGATTTTGGCCTTGAAAAAGCCGGGTTGTTACAATTAGGACCAGGTATGACTGTAAATAAAAATATTAACTCCGACCTCATACACATCCCAGGTGGTAAGTTGTAAACCATGAGTATAACTGGCCAACAAGAATAAGAAGCAGCAAATGACCTGAATAGATTGAATCTGTCTGAACATAATCCAAGATGCATGTTCTCTGATTCAGCTGAAAAGTGAGGATGCACACTATTAAAGTGTTTCTATGCTTCACCATCAAAAAGATGCATCATCACTCCATCCACCGCGTCATGTGATTGGTGTCATGTCATGTCCTCAACGATCTTTGGTGACATGAATAATCTATACAGTTTAGGTGTGATTGGGAAGTATCTAAGTTTTTATGTGCTACAAGAGTCTTTCCCCTGCCAGTTTTGAGTTTATAACGGGAAAATTCACATGTTCTGCACTCAGTCAACTCGACATTTTCAAGATAACACATCATGTAGAAGTTTGGACACATGTCAATTTTCTAATATCCTAGACTGAGGAGTTTTATTATAGACTTAGTAGCATATAATTTCTCTTTTAGCCTGTTCCCTTTAGGTAAAATGCCTTTCGTCCATTTGACAATTTTGTCATAACTGACCTCATTCAATCCATATTCTGACTTGATGGCAAACACATATGCAACGATCGATAATTTACTATGATTTGTGCAGTCATCCCATAATGGTTCATCAAAATTTTTAAAAAGATCAAAAAACCGGGTCACGTCTGCATTAGGTTCTTCATCTATGATTGAACATCGATCAGCATGACTCTGATTCATTCTCATCGCATCCATAACCATAGTCCTATAAGGATTACTATTGTTATTTACAACTTCATGCATGTTGTTAAGACTAAAAGTTGACCCAACCATCCTTTCTACCATGGTCTCGTGAGGAACAAATGGTTCTCTATGTGCATTCCTACACAGGTATTCTTCCATGGATCTTTTATGTAGAAGATGCATCGTTACAACATCTAGATTAAGAAACTTTTTATTTTTACACCTATTGCATGGATATCTAATACCGTCTCCACTAATATTGCTCGGATTAGATGTTGTATAATTAATAAAACCCTGAACTCCTTTACAATAATTATCCATGAACGATCATCCATGACTTCTATTGAATCTATATCAAATAATGATGACAACATGTATTAATTAACTATGTTAACTAAATAAATTTGCAAAAATATTGGTTTAGCTCAAGATTATCTAACCTATTTTAATATTTCTCTTAATTCATTATAAATTATTTATGTACATACAAATTTGAACACATTTATGGAAATTACAACTTAGTAATAAAATTGACAAAATATAAAATGAACTCGTTAAATAAGTCATTATTTATTTTATCACAACACACCTAAATCGGTAATTCGACATAAGTTTCAACAATTTACAAACAAATATAATTTTACAAAATCTAAAACAAATCATAACATGTACAAAATCATAAATCCATACAACAAGTTTGTTTGGGAAAAAACAATAAAACAAGTAAACACTCATACAAAATACATATGGGGGGAGGGGGCTGTTCGTTTTGTTGCAAATAGGTTTTTTAAGGAAGAAGGAGAAATAAGGGAAGGTCTTACTGATGGATTTACCGACATAATTTTTTTGTTTGTCAATCCATCAACAATGCTGTTGATATAAGTGACACGTCACTATATGGGCTTCCCTGTTTGAATCCAATTATAATTTTATCGGTAATGGCATCCGCAAAAACTTACACGCCATCGTACTATTTGATTTTTTAAAATTTCTTCTATTTCAAATGAGATTATCTCAATATATACCAATGAAATATTTATGTCGGTAAATACTGACGGAGTTAGCGATGAAACAAAATTAGTTTATAAATATCACCCCAAAATACTGACGGATGTTTCCGTCGATGATTCCGTTTGTATTCGTAAATTTTCTGACAGTGAATAATAAAAAACCAGTAACTAGAATTTTAGTGTTATATCAAGATTTCAGTTATTTCGACTTTTATTTTCAAGATTTTTTAATTATAAATATTACTAAATATAGGTGATCAAGATAAAAAAAAAAATTATAATTTATCATTCGTTTACTTTTTACAATTACTATGTATATAAAAAAATAATCTTTTAAATAAAATAATACATAAAATAAAATATTTTTTTAATATAATAGTATTTAAAATATTGTAATATAAGAGTAATATTAGCAAGACAAGAAATTTTAATTTTATAATATAAAAATATAAATATTAGTTTCTAACATCCAATATTTTATCAAGTTTTTATTTTATTTTATTTAGAGCATTTCTTTCAAGAGTTTTAGACTATAGATATTGTTGAATAAGTAATAAAAAAAAATCTTATATTATCATGTATCATATTTTTATTTTCCCAATCATTATTAATATTTTGAAAAATGGCTCTTTTAAGTGGCTATACTCTGAATTTCTATTCATCTCAAAATTCAACTAATTATTAAACTAGATCCTAGTTATTTTTTTTCCAAGACAACATTGATTTATCTTATGTTATTTTTTGACTATTTTAGATAAAATAAATTATACCTTCTAAAAAACTTTACTAATATTAGAAAAACAATTCCTTAGCAAAAAGATGAGATAAGATTTTTATTTACGCCTATATTTTTAATATTTTCCTCAAATTAAATAAAATAAAAATCATTTAAATAAAAGGACTTGTGAAAATATAATGCTAATTATCATGTTAAAAGTTAATAGAATCCTAACTATATAAAATTTGTATTTATACCAAGCCCCTCAAATATTTTGTTCTATATATAAACTTTATCTGAACAAAAAACTTTTTTTTTTAAAAAAAAAGTTACTCATAAATGTTTATTGTAATATGGGATTAATTTTAGTATATAAAACATTTTAAGTTTTTAATATAAAAAGATAAATATCAAATTCCACCTAGATCTATCTCAAGGCACATCTATTTTAGAAGACTTCGAGTCATATTATTTTTTTAAAAATCAATTTAGTATTTTTTTGGAAAATTTTTTTTTAATAAATATTTATTTAGTTTAAATCCTAGGTCTACCCTCAATTTTATTTAGAATGAATCGCTACTCTTTGTTCCAGTTTAATGATGGAGTCGGTTGGAGAATCTAATCTCTAATAATATTATAACCAATGTTATCAATTCCATTCTATTCGCGTTCTAATTTTTTTTAATTAAAATAATATATTTTGGTTTTGAAATAATTTGACATGTTGTTTTGAGGTTGTGTAATTCAAATTTCCATTCAAATTTAAACATGGATTAACTTAAGATTATATAATTTAAATTTCAAAAAATAGTTAAATTAAAATAATCTGATTGATTCTATGGGTTCTAAGACAACCTAAACGACTGGTAAAAAAATAATTGAACTGAAAAAATTCAAAACATATTTTTTAAAAAAATATTAAGATGATAATATATTGGATCGACTTAGATCAACCTAAATTAACCTTTTAAATTCACAATCTGGGTCATGAGACCATGATAATCTCAAATAAAGCAAATCAAAATAAATTATGAATCTCAATTCTCAATAAACTCATTGTTGAATAATGAAATTGAGAAAAATTCAAACTAAAAAAAGGAATTAATAAAATGATCTAATTCTACTCGAGTTAACTCACAAAACTCGTGACTCGGGTCATAAGATTAGGATAATTTCATAGAAAATAAATTAAAAAAATAACAAAGTTTAATTTTTAATTAACTAAATGTTGAAGATATTGAATGACAAAAACTTTAAAAAAATAAAAAAAAAATTGAGTCAACTGGAATAAACCGTTAAACTCGTGACATGAATCATAAAATTGAGATAACTACAAAAAAACAAACCACAATAAAATTATGAAGTCTAATATCTAATAAATCAAATATTAAAGGATGAAATTAGAGAAAAAATAAAATTTTTTTATTAAAAAAATAATATTTAATCAGAACAAAATAACTAGAATAAAACTAGAATTTTCCAGATAAAATTTCTAGAATAAACCGAGATTTTTAATCAAATAAATTTTTATCTAGTTTGTTATGTTTTTTAAATTGAAATGTGGTATATTAGTCGTTCCGACATAACTTAATGGAATTGACAATCTATATAAAATAATAATAATAATAATAAATAAATAAATAAATAAATAAAATAAAAATAAATGTCTATAAAACAGCGTTAACGAAAGCATTATTTTAAGGCACTAAGAAAAATAAAACCTGGGCTTTCTGTAAGCCTAAGAAACCTTTACTTATATCGAAAAGAAGGCCCGAAACCATTTTGCCCTGCTGCGAGCAGCTTTTTCTTCCTTTTTTTTTTCTTTTCCAAACAAACCCTACTTATCTTCAAGGTTTCCGGCTTAAACCCCTTCTTTTAGTTTTTAATTTTGTTTTCAATGTTTTTGTTTCTATGCGTAGTTTGATAAATCATTTATTTTCTTTTGCTGTTAACACAGGCGAATGATTTGTAGTCGAGAAACGAGAAATCATTTACTTGTGTAGAGAGAAAAAGAAAAATGGCAAGCCAAGCTGCAGCTAGCGCTTTTAACGGCAACATGAAGGTACTTCCTTTTTATATTTAGTGACTCTTTTCTCTTTGTATTCCTTTCATTCATTTTCCATTGAAAATTCAGGTTCTTTTGTCCCAAACTCGTAGAGAAATTAACTTTCATTTTCAGCATACCAATTGTTCGTAAAATGTATTGTATGAGTTTAAAATGCCTCTATTTTTGTCTTTTTTACGATTTTATTTATATATTTGCCGCCCAGGAATGCTTTTATGCCCGGTGTCTTCAGAGTTGCATTGCCTGCGAACTTAATCATTCAATAGTGTATGAAAATTAGATATTCTAGTTTTTTATGTGGTCAATTTTGTTTTTTTTTTTATGTGGAATTATTTTGACCGCTAATTATTACCTGAACTACACTCACTGATCATCACCATCTCTACAACATCTTCACGGTAATCCCATCAAACAACTCTAGTAAAGCCGAGTATTGTGACCCTTCCAAATTGAGGGTTTTTCCAAATCAAGTCAGATGGGCTGCATAGTGTTTCCATTCAATCTTTAAAGCTCCAAGTACATAGCCTGGCCACGAAATATTTCAGTATTGTGACTTGCGCTTCACGTCCCTGACATCTGGCCATTTTAGATGCCAATACTTTAACATGAGTATTTTAGATGCCAATACTTTAACATGAGTATTTTAGATGCCAATACTTTAACATGAGTAAAGGCAGGACTTTACATTTGGGACTATAGTCGTGCAGTAAAGTGTTCTTGAGCTCTTGCTCAGCTCTTTGCTTGAAAACCTTGATGTTGCCGCCTCTTACTGCCATTAAGAGGCTGGGTTCTTGACCTGCAGTAACTTGCAAACTCTTTACTGATTTTGTAACCAAGCTGAAACATTCATTAAGAAAAGAAACTGAATTTCCAAACCGAAAAAACACTTTTTTAAAAAAGAAAAACATAAAATTTAAAATAACAAATATAAATGATTTTTCTAATAGAGACAAAGGAGAGAAACATTCACTTAATATACTTGCTTGATGGATTCTTTATGTACTTTTAGTGTAGATGACAAAGCATGTGTTTAAGATTTATACCTGTGGTTTTATGAATTGATAAATGGCATTGGAATCAATAATAGAAACTGCTGTTCTGTTTGTGTTCTTACAGAAAGCACTTGCTGGCCTCAAACGTATTAATCTGGAAGGTCTGCGATGGAGAGTATTTGATGCCAAAGGCCAGGTTGGATCTGTATTTTTTTCCGATATGCTGTTCCAAGATATTATAGATTTATTATGCTTCAGAATTTTCCTGTAATAGCCAACTTGTATGGGAGATGAGGTAATTATTGGATTTCAACGAAGATACTCGTTTATTCCACTGTCATTTGGGAAAATAAAAACCAGAGTCCATCAGCTAATAGTTCGTGTAACAAGCTTGGCAAAGATGTAGGATTTAGTGAAGGAAATGGTCCCACTATTTCTTTTTCTTGAATATGCATTATCTTGCTAGATTTGAACTGGTTTATACTACCTTTTCTTTTCTTAGTTCTTTAAGTTTGAAATTGTAACAGTACCTGCTTTCTAATAGGTTCTTGGAAGATTAGCATCTCAAATATCAACAGTCATTCAAGGCAAGGATAAGCCAACTTACGCCCCTTATCGTGATGATGGTGATATTTGTGTTGTGCTTAATGCAAAGGATGTCTGTGTAACCGGGAGAAAAATGACGGATAAGTTTTACCGCTGGCATACTGGGCAAGTATCATAACATTTTCTATCTCTGAATTCCAAGTTAATGTGGAATATGGAACATCAAGAGGATAAGTGATCAACAATATCTTTTCTGGTTTTCACTCCACAAACCAAAATTTTCATGGAATGTAAAATAGCATGGGGAAATAAATGATCTTATCTTCATCTACTTAATTGTTGGGCATTAATCACTGTAATTAAATCTCCTTGGTATCAAAGGAGTAAACATTATAGAAGAGGAATATGAAATTTCCAAGGACTTTTAACTGTCAATGAATATGAGATAATTTTGCTTTCCAATTTTGAGACGTAGACAAAGGGACCAAATGCAGTTTCAGATATATAGTTTTCCCATGCCACTCAGCTTTTGTCATCTTGTATTGAATTCCTGTGTTGATTGATTATTTGTTTTCTGCAGGTATATAGGACACCTCAAGGAAAGGAGTTTAAAAGATCAGATGGCCAAGGACCCTACAGAAGTGATCCGAAAAGCTGTTCTGCGTATGCTTCCAAGAAACAAATTGCGTGATGTGCGTTACTCCTTTCTATGTTTTGATGTCTTTCTTCTGTTGAAATGATTAATTCTCACTATTTTCCTTCTTCCCTCTAACACATTCCCCATCAAAGTGAATCTATAGGGATACTTGTCTTAGTAAGGTTTAGCATTAGCTGCACTTGATTGCATGTAGTTGACAACCCTTTCTGCATTTCTGAAATGCAGGTAGATAAGATGATTAAAACACTGTTGTCACTTTCCTACCATCTAGAAAAATTATTGTAGGCAATTTGGGATGTAATGGAATAAAAAAAACATAATGAATTTTTCTACTGCTTTAACTAGCATTTCCAATAAAAGAGGAGTTTCAATCTTGCGTGCTAAAATATCCCATGAGAAGCATGGGCTACTGGTTACTAACATTGTTTGATTCAGAAATTTTCACATGGTTTCTGTAGACAATTTTTTTTATGTATCCTTCGAAATAAATGGAGACCTGATTGTTGATTTATCCTGGGATTTATACCCAGTTCAGTGATTTTCTTAAAAATTGCAATAAGAGCCCTTTTTCTCCTTTTGGATACACAACTAGATTATTTGTTGTGCTGTATGCGCTGCAGGTTTGTTTAAGTGATGTTGGCTTTATGTATTTGTTTGAGAGGACATTGGTTTTATTAATTTTAAACATTTATGTTGAACTCTCTCTGATAAAACTGCCTTGACAGTATTAATTTTTGGGCACAGGATAGAGATCGGAAACTAAGGATTTTTCCTGACAGTGAGCACCCCTTTGGTGATCGGCCTCTTGAACCATATGTGATGCCTCCCCGACAAGTGCGAGAAATGCGACCTCGTGCTAGAAGAGCCATGATTCGAGCTCAGAAAAAGGCTGAGCAACAGGAACAGGGTGGTAATGATAAGAGAAAAGGCAAGAAGAGAGAAGTTGAAGCAGAATTGACCGAGTGAAAAGTGGGCACAGCTTATTTCCATACCTGGCATTCAATGCATCCTTATTTTGGATGTAACAGCCATAATGTGGTCATAGATCACCAACTGCTTGCAATGGCAGCATTTCTTGCCTGGTTCTTGTCATTCCTTTTAGGTTTACAGACATTGTGAACGTGTTTTAGTTGAGCTGTTGAAAGTTATATGACACGACCAAAAGATTGATGTCTTCTCCCAAGTGCAGGAGTGTCGAAGTAATAAATAACCCGGTAAGACCGGGGTCGAACCACAGGGAGGTTAATTGTATAAATTATAAGCAGCAATAATACAACAATAATAGTAACAACAATAACAACAACAACAACAACAATAATAATACTAGTAGTAGTAGTAGTAGTAATAGTAATAGTAATAGTAATAGTACGAATAATACTATTAATAATGATAATAATAAAGATTAAGAAGAAGAAGAAGTTGATGAGAACTTTGAGATAGAAGATTAATGTAAGGATTAAACAATGATAACAACAAATGTCAAGGTTAGAGGATCCACTAATGGTATTTCAAAAAGTATAGTATAAACTCTTATTATTCAATTGGAAACGACACACAAAGGAGGTTCCAATCAGATTATAAATTGTTAACATGATTACATTAGTTATCTTATTCGAATAATGCTAATACTTATAAATGTTGTCAGGCATTCATGATTATAACTTATGTTAACAACAA